>Ga0335397_10004949_pt1 | contig 17506 bp, 7 predicted proteins | sample MAT04_FD_205740 | JGI IMG/M metagenome (GOLD analysis project Ga0335397, IMG submission 205740) | Freshwater microbial communities from Lake Fryxell liftoff mats and glacier meltwater in Antarctica - MAT-04 (spades assembly) (version 2) ... | reverse complement strand
GCGTACGTCTGCTGCACAAGGAACTCCGTGGACCTCGCCGGGTCGACCTTCCGATGCCCGGCTCGAAGCAGTCCGTTCTGGATCCGGAACTCCGTGCCGTCAGGGGTCACCTCCGAAAGGACCACCTCGATGTCGGCGTCGGGAGTATCGGCACGGAACCAGAGTTGGGCGTACCCCGGTCCGGCGATCACTTTGTCGTCGGCAAGCGGCGGAGTGAGGTAGGAAAGACCTTTGCCGGATGGGGCGTTCGTCCAATCCGTGGTGATGGTGGGGGCCTGAAAGTCGTAGGCGCCGGCCGACGCATAGCCGATCGGGCCGGCTTCCGGATCGAACTGATAGCTGTCGAATCCCGCCGCCGCTGGTACACCCTCCGCCAATGCTCCATCGGCGTCGAGATACGACGCCCACGGCTGCATCGTGGGCGGGGGCCACGAGTCGAACGTGGCGACGGCTCCCGGCCGCGGGCCGCCGGGGATACCTTCGACGCCCGTGCCCCACTCCAGGAGCACCTTCACCGCGGGGTCGGCCTCGAAGCGTTTGCGGGCCTCGTCGAGTTGATCGTCGCCGAGGTCGCCGAATCGTTCGGGCTCAAACGTGAGAGTGGGTGCGCCAAAGTTCTTCCCGAGCTCGGGTTGGATCCCGGCCCGCACGAGCGCGTTCATTTTGGGCACACGCCGGGCCACGTAGATGCTTTGGAACTCGAACCAGGTGGACAGGTTGAACGGCGTGTAGCCATCGGGGTGGTGACCGTTGTAGAGCTGGAAATGTTTCTTGTCGGTGCCGGTGAACTTGTCGAGCATGGTGGCGAAACGAGGGCCGGTCTGCTCGTCCTGCCAGGCGCCAGTGAGGAACACCGGCACGTCGATGCTGGACACGAGCTTCGAAAGGTCCCGATTGTCGGAGTCTGGTGGGCGAAACTCGAGGGACTGCGTGAACGCCTTGAAATCGATGTTCTGGCTCCGGAGCAACTGATTGTCGGCGCACTGCTTGTCGCCATCTCGTGCCCGACTGGCGGCCCAGCCTTGCCCATCGGCCTTGGCCTGGCGATCGCGCTCTTCGAGCCATTGTTTGGTGAATCCGTCGTTGTAGATGCCGCCCGGCCACGCCATCTTCCACGCGTCTTCGATCACACTCATCGGCGCCACGGCGGCCAAGCTGGGCGGCTTCGTGGATGCGGTGTAGAGCTGGGTGACCCCGCTGTAGGACAGGCCGACCATTCCCACCTTCTTGTGGAGCACCCACGGTTGGCGGGCGACGGTCTCGATCACGTCGTAGCCGTCGGCCTGCTGGGCGGGGTTGAACACGTCGAACACGCCACCGCTGCAACCACTTCCGCGCATGTTCACACCGACGGTGGCGAACCCGAGCGCTTGGGCGATGCGCGTGCCTGGTTGCGGGTCCTTGGGATTGCTGGGGTCGTAGCCGGAGTACTCCACCAACGTGGGGTAGGGCCCGTCGCCGTACAGCACCTTGTCGGGGAAACGCACCATCGCCGAGAGGGTGACGCCGTCTCGCATCTTGATGTAGTTGACCCCCTCTTCGACGGAGTGGTCGGGGGCCGGGGCGCCGGTGAGCGCCGCCCACGGCACACCCTTGAGCGACTGGTCCTGGTAGAGCGATACCGGTGGATGATCGTCTCGGCCGAGCACGTCGAACGGAGCGCTGGACTCCTTCGGCGTGGCCACCTCGTTCACGATCGTGTAGCCCTTCGCCGGACGAAGGACGCCACCTTGGTTGGTCGGCGGCACGTTTCCCTTGCCCGTCTCCGCTCGCAGGTGCTCGCTCGGCACGTAGGCGAACGTGGCCTGTCCGAGCTCATCGGCCACCAAGGTGAGCAGTCGTTTGCCGGCGTTGTCGACCAACGTGAGCTCGGCACGCGGCTTGGCCTTGGTGACGGTCACCTGCTCCACACCGGGGGTGACGGTGAAGCTCTGTTTGCCATCGGGACTGGTGACGTCGACCGGCTTGATCTCGTTCGTACCCACCGGCGCCACCGCCGGCTTGTTGTCGCTGCATCCGGCAATCAGCACGGTGGCGGCGAGGGCGGCACCGATAGTGCGGTGCAGGGACGCCCGCCGGGGAGCCAGCGAAACCGGCAGCGAGTGCGAAAGAGCGGAGCGCGATCGAGACATAAGAGCCGACCCTATCCGTCGGTCCATATGAAAGGCGTCACACCTGCGGCCGCCGCGGCCGGGTACCGCATGGCCGCTGAGCAATCCTTGCTCATGGCAATCCCCGTTCGGGGACCGACGATCAGGGCATGATCCGCAACTCTGCCCGCCCGCTCCAAGCCCGCCCGCTCCCAGGCCGCCCGCTCCCAGGCCGCCCGCTCCCAGGCCGCCCGCTCCGAGACCGCGCTCCGGCGCGCACCCTCGTCCGCGTGATGTCGTTGGCCGCAGTGGCCTCCACCATCGTGGTCGCAACACTTGCCCTGCCGAACAACCCGGCGTCAGCAGCAGTCGGTGATGTGACCACGATCGTGGGCAGCCTCGGTGGTCCGAATCCGGCCACCACGGCGTTGGACCCGATTCGGATCAGCGTGCAAGGCACGTCGGCCTACATCTCGGACGATGGAGCGCGGGTGGTGCGTCGGCTCGCCACCACTACCAACGTGTTGGCGGTGGCCGCTGGCAACGGTGGCATCACTTCGGGGAGCGACGGGGTGGCGGCGACGACCAGCGAGCTCTACCGGCCGATGGGCACGGCGGTCGGCCCCGACGGCGACCTGTACATCGCCGACGCGATCGCCAGCAAGGTGCGCCGGGTCGATGCCGGCACCGGCATCATCTCCACGTTTGCCGGCACGGGTTCATTCGGGTCGACCGGCGACGGCGGACCGGCAGTCGCCGCCAAGCTTCACGGACCTTCGGGTGTGGCGGTGGCGGCGGACGGGCGTGTGTACATCGCCGACACCACCAACCACCGGATCCGCTACGTCGACACCACTGGCGACATCCACACCATCGCCGGCACCGGCATCGCCGGCAACAACGGTGACGCCGGCAGTGCCACGTCGGCAACGTTGAACGGGCCGACAGATGTCGTGCTCAACGCCAGCAACGAGGTGGTGATCCTCGACGCCGGGAACCATCGGGTACGCAAGATCAACGGCGCCAATCAGATGGCCGCCGTCGCCGGCACGGGCACCAAAGGATTTGTCGGGGACGGCGCCGCCGCGACCGCCGCCCAGCTCGACACGCCCGGCGACATCGCCTTTGACGCCAACGAGCTTCTGATCGCCGACACCGGCAACCGTCGCATCCGCAAGGTGACGGCGGGCGGCACCATCTCCACGATCGCCGGAAGTGGGGCATCGGCGAGCGCTGGGGACGGCGGGCCGCCAACCATGGCGGGGCTCCCGCGTCCGTCGGCGGTGGACCGGGAGAGCGGGGTGCTCTACATCGGCGACACCGTGACGCACACGATTCGCAAGGTGTCGGGTGGGGTGATCGACACCATCGCCGGCAACGGCTACGAGCAATTCTCCGGTGACGGAGGTCAAGCCACGGCGGCCCAAACCGAAGGGGTTTCAGGCCTGGTGTACGCGCCGAACGGTGACCTCTACTTCGCCGACACGTGGAACGGTCGGGTGCGCCGGCGCGCCACCACAGGGTTGGTGACCACGGTGGTCGGCGGCGGTCTCCAGATAGAAGGAGCGGTGCCCGCGCTCGACGCGTTCCTGGGCTTTCCCAACGATCTCGCCATGGACCGCGCAGGCAACATCTTCATCGCCGAGCATGGATCCCATCGCATCCGCCGGTGGAACGCCACGACGGGCCTCGTGACGGTGGTGGCCGGTACCGGAGAGTACGGATTCTCCGGAGACGGCGGACCTGCCACCAGCGCGAAGCTCTCCGGTCCCCGGGGCATCGAGGTGGACACCGATGGCACGTTGTACATCGCCGACAGTGCCAACAATCGCATTCGTCGAGTGACGCCGGGCGGGACGATCTCCACGGTGGCCGGCAATGGCACCGAGGCGTTCGGCGGCGACGGCGGCAGCGCGGTCGCCGCCTCGTTTGATCACCCGGCCGACATGCTCGTGGATGGCCGAGGCGGATTGATCGTGGCCGACACGCAGAACAACCGCGTACGTCGGATCCTCCCCGATGGCGTGGTCGTCACGATCGCCGGCATCGGCACCACGTCCAACTCGGGAGACGGCGGCTTCGCGACGGATGCCGGGCTGGACAGCCCCCGCGGGCTGGCCCTCGACGCCGTTGGCAACCTCTTCGTCGGCGCCTATTCGAAGGTACGCATGATCAATCCGTTCGGACTCATTTCGCTCAAAGCGGGGACGGGCGCAACCGGCTTCAGTGGCGATGGGGGCTTGGCGGTCAACGCCAAGTTCACCACCATCTGGTCGGTGGCGTTGAGCCCCGCGGGGGACCTAGCCGTCGCCGACTACAACGCCGCCCGCATCCGGCGCATCAACGGATTGGGCACGACCGGGGCCACGTACCACGCGCTCACTCCCTCCCGGATCCTCGACTCTCGTGACGGCACCGGCGGCTACGCCACACCCTGGAACGCCGGCACAACCCGCCACGTCACGGTTGCCGGCGTGGGTGGGGTGCCGGCCACGAGCGTGACGTCGGTCGTCCTGAACATCACGGTTGCGGGTGGCACCGCAGGGTCGCACCTCACGGTATGGCCAAAAGGCGCACCACAACCACTGGCATCGAACCTCAACTGGCCTGCTGGCGATACCCGTCCCAACCTGGTGACGGTGAAGCTGGGCGACGCCGGCAAGGTGTCGGTGTTCAACAACTCGGGGAACGTGCACGTGATCGCCGACGTGGTGGGGTGGTTCGACAACGCCTACTCCGCGCAGGGCGACTCGTTCACAGCTCTGACCCCGGCTCGTGTGCTCGATTCACGTGATGGTACGGGCAGCTACTCCACCCCGTGGGGTCCGGCGGCCACGCGGTCGGTGACGATCAAGGGTGAGGGTGGCGTACCCGAGGCCGCGACCGCAGTGGTGATGAACGTGACGGTCACCAACACCACGGCCGCATCACATCTCACGGTGTGGCCCGCCGGCACCACCAAGCCCGTGGCCTCGAACCTCAACTGGCCGTCCGGAGCGACCCGCCCGAACCTCGTGACGGTGAAGATCGGCTCCAACGGCAAGGTGGCGATGTTCAACAATGCCGGCACGGCCCACGTGATCGCCGACGTGGTGGGCTACTACTCGACCGCCGGCGATCAGTTCTTCACGATGACCCCGTACCGCACGCTCGATACTCGTGATGGCACGGGGGGCGTGAGCGGGGTGGTGGGACCGGGAGTTACCAAGAGCGTGAAGGTGACCGGGCGAGCCGGGGTTTCGTTTCTCGCCACCGCGGTGGTGCTCAACGTGACCGTCACCTCGGCCACCGCTGGCTCGCACCTCACCGTGTGGCCGGGCGGTGCGGCGAAACCCACGGCGTCGAACCTCAACTGGGAGACGGGTCAGACCGTGCCCAACCTCGTAGTGGTGAAGGTGGGGTCCGGCGGGACGATCAACGTCTTCAACAACTCCGGCAACGTGCACGTGATCGCCGACGTGGTCGGCTGGTACCAGTAGCGGGTTCGGCCGCAGCGCTCGGGACCCCACCGCAGCGCTCGGGACCCCACCGCAGCGCCCGGCCCCCCGCCGCTATTCCGCGTTCCCGTTCGCAGGGTTCCCGTTCGCAGGGTTCTGGGTGGGGTTCCGCCCGAATTCGGGCCGAATCCCATCCAGGACGGCGAGCGCGGCACCGATGTGGTGATTCGTGGGGTGATCGGGAAGACCGGCGTCGGCAAGGATCGCCTGCGCTCGCCGGTACTGGTTCTGGGCTTCGCTGACCCGGGCCTCGGCGACCTGGGCGTTCGCGATCGGATGGTCGACGAGGAGCGTTGCGTGATTGACCAACGTGGGCACGAGATCCGGGTGGTGCGCACCGAGCACCCGCTCCTTGGCGACGATGACCAACCGATAGAGGTGCTCCGCTTCCACCAGGTCATCAGGGTGGCCACGGCGGTGCAGGGCGGCGGCCCGGATGCTCATCGCCACCAGCACCTCGGGATGGTCAGGTCCGAGGGAATCGGTGAGCAGCCGCGAGGGCATGTGGCCCCCAGCGACTCCAGCGTCGGCCGGCCTCGCCGTGTCGGTGAGGTGCAGTGCCTCCTCCAACGACTCGGCTGACCCGAGGCTCACCAGGATGCCGGCGAGGGCAATCTCATCGCAGGCCATGCCCACGGGGTCGGCCGGGATGAGCGCTTCTCGCATCGACAGGCCCGAGCGGGCGAACTGCTCGGCTTCGGCGAACCGACCTCGGGCGTGAGCCAAGCCGGCGAGGTTGTGCCGCAGCGACGCCACCTTGGCCGGCCTCGGAGCACCGCTCCCCCACTCCATGGCCATGGCTCGGACGTAGGCGGCGCCGGCCTCGTCGAACCACCCCGCGAACTTTCCCACGATCCCGAGCTCGTTCAGCAGATCGACGGTGAGGTGGGTCAGCGTCGTTGGCGGTGTGGCGTCGGTCGACGCGAGGTGAGCGTCAACGAGGGCAAGAGCACTCCGGAGGTGAACCCGGGCATCGGCGTATTCGCCATTGACACGCGCTCCGGCGCCGAGCCCACCAAGAAAGCAGATCTGATCGACGACCGCCGGGACGACCTCCGGAACCGCCGAGCCGCTCGACGTGCCGTTCCTGCTGGTCAGCCGGGCATCGCCGTCGGGCGACACGTCCCCACCACCCGACTTTGCGGCTTGACCTTCGATCAGCGTGGGCGGGTGGCGGCCTGGGCGACGATGGGCTCGTTGTGGTTCAGGTCCCACCCGCCACCGGGCCGCGCCACCGCCGGGGCATCGGGCCATGGCAGCGGATCGGCCATCGGGACCAAGGGCTCGTTGTGGTTCCCGTCCCAGCCACCGCGCGGCCTCGCTACCGACGGGGGACCCATGCGAACATCGGAGGTGCTGCTGACCTCGGGTGCCTTTGTCATGATCGAACGCCCTTTCAGGATCTCGTGACCTTGCGCCGCCAGTGCTGGCGGCCCGCTCACGGCAGTATCTTACATCTATCGACGTTTGTAAAGTGTTTGTTCTCGGTCGAACCGCACGGTATCCCGAACAGGACGGACGGGGATGGGTTGACCAGACGGCAGGCAACGGGGGCGCGGTAGGGTGCGCGCAATGTCACGAGCACGCGCCGGTTGGGCGTTCCTGGCCCTGACGGGTTCGTTGGGCGGTTCGCTGGCTTCGGCGATCGTCACTGCCGCACCAGCCGCCGCCGCCAGCACGATCGTCGTCACCACCACCGCCGACACCCCTTCGCCGCCAGTCGGCGCGTCGCTCCGCTCGGCCATCACCACCGCCAACGCCGCCTCGGAGCCCGTGACCATCGTGCTGGCCACCGGCGGCACCTACGAGCTCAACCGGTGCGGCGGCCCGCCGGTGGTTGTCGACGAGCACCTCAACGACTCCGGCGACCTCGACCTCACCGGCACGGCGGCGATCACCATCGAAGGGAACGGTGCCGTCATCCGGCAAACCTGTGGAGGAGAGCGAGTGCTCGATCTTCGGGTGGCTCCCCAGGCCGTCGTGCTCCGGGCCGTCACGATCACCGGTGGCGCCGCCGCGCAGTTCGGCGCCGCCGTCCGCAGCGTTGCCGCCCTCACCCTCGACCAGGTGACGGTCTCGGGGAACAACGGGAACACGCTCAGCCCTGACGCCGCCGTGGCCACCAGCGGTCCGTCACCCGTCACCATCGTGGACTCGTCCATCTCCGACAACGTCAAGTTGGGTGGCCTCTGGGACAGGGGCGCCGGTTCGCCCGTCACCATCGACCGATCGACCATCGCCCGTAACGGCGTGGCTGTGCCCGCATCGAACGGCTACGGCAAGGGTGGCATCTCCATCGAGGGGCGGACCTTGGCCATCTCCGACTCATCGGTGGTGGGCAACGTCGGTTTGGCCGATTTCAACGCTGGTGGCATCACGGCCATCGGCGCCGCAACCCGCGTTGACGCCGACCGGGTGGAGATCACCGACAATGCCGGCGCAAAAGGTGGTGGAGCATTCGGTACAAATCTGCGCATCCGACGGTCGTTCGTTGCCCGCAACATGGGGTATCTCGGCGGCGGACTGGCCGGCACCGTCGACGTCGCGGACTCGGTAATCGCCTTCAACGACGGCGGCCTGGTCGGCGGCGGCATCGAGGGCGACGGCACGATTGCCCGCACGACGGTGGTGGGCAACCGGGCGAACTACGGCGGCGGTCTGTCGTCGGGTAGCGGACCGTTCGTGGTGCGTGACTCCACCATCACCGGGAACTCGGCCGTCCTTGCTGGTGGTGGCGTCATCATCTACTCGAGCGGCGACATCGTTGGGTCACTCGAACTACGAAACAGCACCGTGGTCGACAACTCCGCCGGCAACCCCCTCGGCCAGGATCTCGCCGGCAACACCCGCGGAACTGCGGTCCCGGGCCCGTTCGACATCAGTGGGTCGATCATCGGGTCGAGCGTCGCCCACGGAGAATCGACCACCAACTGTTCGCTGCCGGCCGCCTGGACCTGGACGGCCAGCGGGCCGAACCTCTCCAGCGATGGCTCCTGCGGATTCGGGACGGGCGCAAACGCCACCACGGTGGCCGACGACCTCCGGCTCGGGCCGTTGCAGGCCAACGGCGGGCTGACCCTCACCCGGATGCCCTCCCTCGGGTCGGCCGCGCTCGACGTGGTTCCGGCCGTCACCTCCGCCTGCTCCGGCACCGATCAACGAGGCACCGACCGTCCCCAAGGGGGATCGTGCGACCTCGGCGCGGTGGAGCGGGCGCTCGACGGCTACCACCCGGCGCCGTCATCACGGATAGGCGACACCCGCACCGGCGTCGGTGGCCCCGCGATGCCCGTGCAAGCCACCGACACCAGCCCCCGCCAGTTGCACATCGGCGGGGCCGTCGGATCAACGACCGCCGGCGCCGAAGGCGTGGTCGTGAACGTCACCGTCACCAATGCCACCACCGACTCGCACCTCACGGTGTGGCCGTCCGGCACGCCGATGCCCAACGCCAGCTCTATCAATTTCCTCGCGGGAGAAACCCGAGCGAACCTCGTGACCGTCCGGCTCGGCGTGGATGGCTCGATCAGCTATCGCACCAATGCCGGCGCCGCCGACGTCATCGTCGATGTCGTGGGGTGGTACGACGACGGCACCGCCGGCGTGGGGCTCCCCGCGTCCCCCTGCCCGTGCGGCAGTGCCTTCGTGCCCATCGCCCCGAACCGCGTGGCCGACAGCCGCACCGGAACCGGCATCGGGCAAGGTCCACTGCCTCTGGCGGGAACGACCGAAACTCAAGTGGCGCCCGTCCCCGGTGTGCCAGTCAACGCCACCGCGGTGGCAGTGAACCTCACCGTTACCGATGGCTCGGCCGACGGCTTTCTCACGGCCTACCCCACCAACTCTGGCGCACCGCCGGCCACGTCGTCGGTGAACTGGAAAGCCGGACAGACGGCAAGCAACCTCGCCATCGTGCCGTTGATCACCAACCAGGGGACCCAAAGCCCCAAGCCGGGGATCCTGCTCCGAGGCAACGCCGGCACGTTCCACGTGATCCTTGACGTGGTCGGCTACTTCGTTGCGGATGGGCCCCTTCCCCCGTCTTCCGGCCGGGCTGCCGTGCAGTCACCTCAACGCATCTTCGACACGCGCGCCTCCACGCCGCTCGGTCCGGGCGAGGTACGCACCTTCACCGTGGCGCCGGGAACGAAATCGGTCGCCCTCAACGTCACCGCCACGCAGGCCTCGGCCGACACTCACCTCACGGTGTATCCGGGGGGCCAGCCCCTTCCCGCCACGTCGGCACTCAACATCGTTCCTGGCCGCGCCCTGGCCAACATGGTGCTGGTAGGTGTGGGGGAAGACGGCACGGTCCAGGTGCGCAACAACAGCGGCAACGTTCACGCCATCGTCGATCTCGCCGCCATCTATCGCTGATCGGTCTCGATGGGCTTCCTGCGGGCTGACGTCAGGAGGGGGTGCGGTTGAGCCGGGAGGCGAGCGCGACCGACTTGGTGACGGAGATGCCGGCGATTTGCAGGATCGGCGCTGCGATGAGGAGGACCACGCCGATCGAGCGCACCACGCCGGGCCGGCTGTCGTCGACGAGTGAACCTCCCAGCCGGGCCACCACCACGGCCGGGACCACCGCGACCACGCTCATGGCGACGGTGATGCCGGCCAACACCAGTCGGGCCCGAGCAGGGAGCGCCTTGGGGTCGAACCCGGCGAGGCGGGCCGGCACCGCCACGAAAAGCACCACCTGCACGGTGAGGAACACGCCCACACGAGCGGTGACCGAATACTGGTCCTGCGGCAGCGGCAGCAGCACCGGGAACAGTCGCAACAGCCCGGCGAATCCGCCCCATGCCATGGCCCGCACGGCCAGGCCCGGGTCGTCGCGTACGAGCAGCAGTCCCAACCGGATGCGCGGCCGATCAGGATTCGTGGCGGCGAGTCCGAACACGAGATTGCACAGATACACGAACATGCCGACCGTCGTGAACACGGCGACCTGGTAGAGATCGCCGGCCGTCCACCCGGCGGCGCCGAGCCGCTCGGCGGGATCGATCACTGCTTGCTCCCATCGCCGCAGGTCCAGGATCGCCGCACTCACCACCGCTGTGATCCACAGCGCCGGGATCACCTCGATGAGCGCCAATCGCCAGTTGCGGTAGAGCAGCCGGACGCCGTCGACCAGCGCCACGCCCACGCTCACGACGAGCACGAGCGCATGGCTGCGAAGGCGGTGCCCCGAGCGGGTGGGCGTTGAATCGATCCACCCATCGACGCGTGTGGCATCGCCCGAACGGATGGCGGTCACCGCCGACCGCATGGACGCCACCGTGCTCGGACCGGCGGGGCTGCTCGAGCCGGTCATGACGAGCGGCCTGGCCGCGGCACCACCGTTGGCGCGCCGCATTCCATGACGCCGTTGGCGCCGCGTCCCCACGGCACGCGTGGGCGGAGGGAGGAGCAACACGCCACCACGAAGAACGGGCCCGGCGACCGCATTCGATTCCGGTTGGCCCGTGGGTCAGCCACGCAGCACCAGACCGCGGTAGCCGTCGCCGAACCCGGCTCGACGCAACGCCGCCAGAAGATGGACCGGCGCGTCGGCCACCGGCCGGCCGTCGACCTTGCCGATCTCGATCTTGGGCATGCGTCCGCTGCGCACCAGGCCCACCAACGCTCCCGCGATCCGGTCGGCTCGCGCCCCGGCCACCTCCGCATCGGTCCCCCGATCCTCGCCGGCATCATCGCCGACGACGAAGGTGACCAGACTGCGGCCACCCTTCTCCAGATAGGCCACCGCCGCGCCGTCGTCAATCACGACCTGGGCGCCGGCCCGGCGGGCCGGGCGCGCCGACACGGCCAGGTTCGCCGGGTCGACCGAACCCGACGGCCACGACAGCGCGGCACCGTAGGGCTGCGCTGGATCAGTGGCGGCGAGGGCGAGCACCGACCGCGCTTCCTCGCGCTGATCGCGTTGACGCCGCAAACGGTCGACCGCTCCGGGAAGCGCGAACTGGGCGGCACCGAGCCCCGCCACGAAGTAGCCCCTCCGTACGTGCCCCTGCTCTTCGAGCACCTTGAGCATCGGATACACACCGGCGTACCCACCATCGATCCCCTCGGCCAGCACCCCTTCCCGAGTGACCACGCCGTGACGTTCGAGCAGTTGAAGCGCCCGCGCGTGTGCGACCTCCGTGGTGCTCGCCGGAGGCCGCAACAACGGGGCCACCAGCGACCATCGGCCCGCCGCGGCGGGCGGACCGAGTCGAGTTGTGCCGGCCGCGGCGCGAGCCCCGGCGCGCAACGAGCCGCGCGACAGGTTGGGGCGGGGACCAAGGCCGGAACGGCCACCGCCACCACGCCCGGTCGGCCGTCCGGCGCTCCCCCGGCTCGCCGCGGCACGGCGTGTCCCGCGACCTCGGCCCGACGCCACCAGGGCTCGGAGGGAAGCCAACGAATCATTGGTCACCTCACCCGACCACACCAGGTCCCAGAGGGAGGCAAGCACCGCGGCATCGTCGTAGGGAAGGTCGGCGGCGTGGGTGGCCGCCACCAGATCAGGCCAGAACACGGCGCCGCTGGTGTGCAGGCAGGAACGCAGCACGTCGAGGTGACGGTCGTGCTCTGCCGCCTCGTCTCCAGCCCCCGCACCCGAATGATCAGCCGCGGGTGAAAGCTCGGAGGGAGGCTCGGAGGGAGGCTCGGCGCCGGGCAGCAGCAGGCCGATCTGGTCGCGGAAGAACAGTCGGATCCGACCGTCGTTCGCGCCGATGCCACCGGCGCCGGTCCACACCACCTCACCGCGTGCGAGCAGTTCGTCGAGCATCGACGACTGGTACCGGTCAACCCGGACCGGCAACACGTCGGTCTCGAGCACCGATGCCGGGATGGCCGTGCCTTGCAGCGAACCGATGGCGTCGACCAACGCATCGACACCGGAACGGGGGGGCGTGGAGATGCCTTGCCACGCCGGCAGGAAGCGGGCCAACGCCACCCCGTCGACCGGCTCGACCTCACGCCGCAACGCCGCGAGGGAGCGGCGGCGAAGCTGCCGAAGCACGTCGGCGTCACACCACTCCCTCGATGAGCCGCCGGGACGGAACTCCCCGAGCACCAGCCGGTCGGCCGTTTCGAGCCGCCCGAGCACCGGAGCAACCCGCGCCGGGCTCACGCCGTACCGAGCGGCCACCTGCTCGGTGACGAACGGCCCGTGGGTACGGGCGAACCGGGCCACGAGGTCGCCCAGGGGATCGTCGACCGACATGGTGTAGGCCGCCGGCAGGCCCGGCGGAAGGGCAACCCCCAAGGCATCGCGCAGGCGAGCGGCGTCATCGCTGGCGGCGATCCGCTCGTCTCCCGCCACGTGCACCACGATGGCCCGACGTTCGGCCACCAGCCCGGCGATCCAGGCCTGCACCTCGGCCGACTCGGCGTCCGCACGGGCGTCGAGCTCCCATCGATCGAGCGGACCGAGGAGCCGGAGCAGGTCGTGGAGCTCGTCGGCATCGCGGGCCCGTCGACCGTCGGCGAGGCGTTGGAGCTCGAGCTCGAGGTCGGCCAACACGTCGGCATCGATCAGTTCGCGCAGCTCCTCGGAGCCGAGCAGTTCGCGGAGGAGGTCCTTGTCGAGCGACAGTGCCGTGGCCCGCCGCTCCGCCACCGGCGAGTCGTAGTCGTACATGTAGACGGCCACCCACCCGAAGAGCAGCGACTGCGCGAACGGCGATGCCTTGGCGGTGTCGACTGCGGCAACTCGGATCGTGCGGTTCTCCAGCGACGCCAACACGTGCCGCAACGCCGGAAGATCGAACACGTCGTTCACACACTCGCGAGTGGCCTCGAGCAGAAGCGGGAAGTCGGGGTAGCGCACCGCGACCTGCAAGAGGTTGGCGGCCTTCTGCCGTTGTTGCCACAACGGGGTGCGACGGCCAGGGTTGCGCCGCGGCAACAACAACGCTCGCGACGCCGCCTCCCGGAATCGGCTGGTGAACAGCGCCGTCGTATGCAGGTGCCCGATCACCAACTCGTCGACTTCTTCGGGCCGTACCAGCAGCTCGTCGATCGGGAGCTCGTCCACCCCATCGGGAAGCCGCAGCACGATCCCGTCGTCGCTCCACATCAGCTCTGGCTCCGACCCGAGCCGCTCCCCCAACTTCACCCGCAGCGCAATCGCCCACGGCGCGTGCACCTGCGCTCCGAACGGGCTGAGGATGCAGATGCGCCAATCCCCGATCTCGTCTTTGAAACGTTCCACCACGATGGTGCGATCGTCGGGCACCACCCCGGTGGCTTCGGCCTGCTCATCGAGATAGGCCGTGAGGTTGTTGGCCGCCCGCTCGTCGAGACCATGGGTGGTGCGCAGGCGTTCGTGCGCCCCCTCGGCCGACAACTGCCGGATCTCGCGTTGGAACGCACCCACCGCCTGCCCCAGTTCCAGCGGACGGCCGGGCCCTTCGCCATGCCAGAACGGCATCTTTCCGGGCATGCCGGGCGCCGGTGTGACGATGACGCGGTCGTGGGTGATGTCTTCGATGCGCCACGTGGACGCACCGAGCAGGAACGTCTCGCCGGGACGGCTCTCGTACACCATCTCCTCGTCGAGCTCGCCCACCCGAGCGCCGTCGGGGAGGAACACGCCGTAGAGACCGCGGTCGGGAATGGTGCCGCCGCTGGTGACGGCGAGTCGCTGCGAACCGGCCCGCCCGCGCACCACATCGTCCACCCGATCCCACACCAAACGAGGCCGTAGTTCGCTGAACTCGTCGCTGGGGTAACGCCCGGCCAGGAGATCGAGCACGTTGTGCAACACATCGTCGGAGAGGTCGGCAAAGGTGGCGCTCCCGCGCACCAGCGCCGCCAGATCGGCGAGGGGCCAGTCGTCCATCGCACACATCGCCACGATCTGCTGGGCCAGCACGTCGAGCGGGTTGCGCAGGTACTTGGTGTGCTCGATGAGACCGTCGCGCATGCGCTGCACCACCACCGCGGCTTCCACCAGGTCGGCGCGGTGTTTGGGGAACAACTTCCCGCGGCTGGGCTCCCCCACCTGATGTCCGGCCCGGCCCACACGTTGCAGACCGCTGCTCACCCGACGCGGGCTCTCCACCTGGATGACGAGGTCGACGGCGCCCATATCGATACCGAGCTCCAGGCTGCTGGTGCACACCAGCGCCCGAAGGTCGCCCCGCTTGAGCTCGTCCTCGATCTGCAGGCGCTGCTCCCGACTCAGCGAGCCGTGATGGGCTTTCACGAGCGCGTGCTCGGGTTCGAGGGGCGACGTGCCTTCAGCCTCAGCGGCCCGGCTCACCCCTTCGAGCTCCAGCTCGTTGAGCCGGGTGGCCAACCGTTCGGCCAACCGACGGGCGTTCACGAAGATGAGCGTGGACCGGTGCTCGTGAATGAGTTCGAGCAACCGAGGATGCATCGACGGCCAGATGCTGCGGCGGACGGGACCAACGGCATACGGATTGGACGGCTCCCCGTCGGCGCCGAGAGGGACGTCGGTGAGCTCGCCGAGGGCACCCATGTCGTCGACCGGAACGATCACTTCGAGGTCGAGCGGCTTACGTACCCCCGCATCGACAATGGTGACCGGACGGGGGGCACGGCCTGGCCCAGAGCCGGGGGTGAACCCGCCGAGGAAACGAGCCACCTCCTCGAGTGGGCGTTGGGTGGCCGACAGTCCGATGCGTTGCACAGGGCGGTCGGTGATGGCGTCGAGCCGTTCGAGGCTGAGGGCGAGGTGCGCGCCCCGTTTGGTGGCGGCCAGTGCGTGGATCTCGTCGATGATCACCGCCTCGATCCCCTGCAGCGTCTCTCGAGCCTGCGACGTGAGCAGGAGGTAGAGCGACTCCGGCGTGGTGATGAGCAGGTCGGGCGGGTGGCGGATCAGGCGACGACGGTCCTGGCTGCTGGTGTCGCCCGTGCGCATGCCCACGGTAGGGGGATGGAACGGGAGGTCGAGCCGTTCGGCCGCCAGCCCGATACCGGCGAGCGGCGCCCGAAGGTTCTTCTCCACGTCGACTGCCAGCGCCCGCAACGGCGACAGGTAGAGGATGCGGGTACGACGATTGCGGTCCTCGGGCGGCGGCGTGGTGACCAACTGATCGAGGCCCCACAAGAAGGCGGCGAGGGTCTTTCCCGATCCGGTGGGAGCGAGGATCAGGGTGTGGTCGCCCTTGGCGATGGCCGGCCAGCCTTGGGATTGGGGTGGCGTGGCCGAGCCGAACGTGGTGCGGAACCACTCGGCCACCGGCGGCGAAAACGGCGCCAGCGGGTCGGGCTCGAGCGGAGACGGGGACACCTCGCCACGCTACCGACTACTTCGCACCCCCGTTTTCGCGTTTTGGTCTCCCAGACGCCTCAGTTCTGAAGCGTTTCGGAGACCAAAACGCCCAGGGGCTAGGCGTTACGGGAGGTCGAGGGCGATGAGGTCGTCGAAGGTTTCGCGGCGCACCACGAGGCGGGCCACGCCGTCGGCCACGAACACCACCGCCGGGCGGGGCACCTTGTTGTAGTTGCTCGCCATGGAGTGGCCGTAGGCGCCGGTGACCGGGGTGGCCAGGATGTCGCCGACGGCGATATCGGACGGCACCTGGGCGTCACGCACCAGAAGGTCGCCGCTCTCGCAGTGTTTGCCCACGATCGTGACGACGTCGGGCCGACGATCCAGCGGACGGGCCGGAAGGAAGGCCTCGTAGCCGCTGTCGTACAGGACCGGACGGGGGTTGTCGCTCATGCCTCCGTCGACCGATACGTAGGTGCGGATCCCGGGGATCTCTTTCGTGGTGCCAACGGTGTAGAGCGTGACACCGGCCTGGGCGGCGATGGCCCGTCCCGGCTCCGCCGTGACCCTGGCGGTGATGTCGTTGGCCCGTACCGCACGATGGATGGCGTCGGCCCAGTCGGCAAAGCTCGGTGCCTCCTCCCCCGCCACGTACGCCACGCCGAGGCCACCACCCACGGAGAGCTCCGGGAGCTCGTGGGCCTGGAACCACGGTGCCAGCACGGCGATCGCTTGGGCGAAGAAGTCGGCGTCGAACACGTTGGAGCCGATGTGCATGTGGAGCCCGACCAGTTCGACCCCCGCCGACGCCACCGCCCGCCCGAAAGCGGCATGGGCCGCGCCCGTATGCACGCCGAAGCCGAACTTGGAGTCGTCCTGCCCGGTCATGATGTATTCGTGGGTGTGGGCCTCGATACCGGGCGTGATGCGCAACAGGATCTTGGGCACTGCGAAGCCCTCAGCGGCCACGAGGTGTTCGATCCGGTCGAACTCGTCGAACGAATCGACCACGATCCGCCCGATCCCTTCCTCGAGGGCGCGCCGAAGCTCGGCTTCGCTCTTGTTGTTGCCGTGCAGCGTGAGTCGGTGCGCCGGAACGCCTGCGGCTCTGGCGACGTGGTACTCGCCTCCGGTGCTCACATCGAGGTGCATGCCTTCATCGTGGGCGAGGCGCGCCATGGCCAGACAGAGGAACGCCTTGGTGGCGTAGTGCACCCCGTCGGGAAACGCCGCCACCGCTTCTCGACACCGGGCGCGGAGGTGGGCCTCGTCGTAGACGAACAGCGGGGTGCCGAACTCGGCGGCGAGGGCCACCGTGTCGCAGCCCCCGATGGTGAGGTGGCCGGTGACGGTGTCGACCGCAGCGGTGGACGGCAGCAAACCGAACGGCAACGGGGCACCCCGATGCGCGTCGGCTGTCATGCCGTCCCCGCCATTGGCCGAACTGGGCACACTTTTCGTCGTTGGGACGGCGAAAAGTGTGCCCAGTTCGAGCATGGTTTGGCGTCGGGAGTCACAGGGCGTCGGGAGTCATAGGGCTTCGGGAGTCATAGGGCGTCGGGGGCGCTCACGCCGAGCAGGTCGAGGCCGATGGCGAGGCCGACGATGGCGGCATCCACCAACCAGAGCCGGGCCTGGGTGAGTTCGGGCGGAGTCTGATCGGAGATGACGTAGCAGTC
>Ga0335397_10004945_pt1 | contig 17512 bp, 11 predicted proteins | sample MAT04_FD_205740 | JGI IMG/M metagenome (GOLD analysis project Ga0335397, IMG submission 205740) | Freshwater microbial communities from Lake Fryxell liftoff mats and glacier meltwater in Antarctica - MAT-04 (spades assembly) (version 2) ... | reverse complement strand
ACTGTATGTCAGCTTGTTTTTTCACTGCTCAAATTTACAACAAACTATCTGTCCGACAAGTAGGTGATTAGATGGTGTTTCAAGTTGTTCTCGTATGGTGGCATTTATCCAGTTTGTAGAGCCTGAGGATACTGGTAATTACATTTCGCAGGATATTATTCCTTCCGAGGATGATATGACCACTGTTCGCAAACTGATCCGGGAAACATGGCTCAATATCCAGAACCACGATTTTTATACTGGTTGTGGAAAGGAAGCTTGCCATTGGTGCACTTTTGTGAAGGATAATAAACAGTATATAGCCTTGAAGGACCTGCTTGCCGAGGAGCAGGAAGAGATCGTATAATTTTTCCCAACATGAACATTTCTTTTTTGCCCCCGAGGGAGATTTGTCTCAACCAGTGTTTTTCGCCGGGGACCCTGTGATGCATTTATCACCAGAGCACAAGTTGCCATGCTGCAATACCTACGGCTTAAACTTGGGTTAGAGGAGAAGAAGACTAGTTTAGAAACAGCATGACAAATGGTGGTAGTTTTATATGCTTATTATATTTTTAATTTTGCTTTGGATATTATCTAAACTCTCAAAGAAAGGAACCAGATTTGGATCTATCCATTCGATCAGATCATAAAGCTTTGTTCTTATTTCTAACGCTAAAGAGCAGTCAATATTGTTTCCGTCGAAGCAGATGGGTTCACAATGATTAACTCGGTGACGGAAATCTTTTATGTCATCAAGTTTGCTATAAATACTTGCCCGGTTTTCTGAGGCAGGTTTATAAGCAAATACCTGTATTGACCGCCCGCCCACTAAAGAATAGTGATGAGATAAGAAGAAGGCTAACCAAAATCCAAATGTTTGGTCAGAAATTATTTTACCGCTTGTTATCGGTATAGCACGCCTAGCTAATTTTGTTTCAGTTTTTTGAACACAACTTCTCAGGAAGTAATGCGAGTTTTTTAAAGAATTGTCACGCATAAACCCAGTTTTCTGATTTATAATCCAATCAGGATCGGTAAAATGTGATGTCAGAACGAGATTCAGGCTGTTCCTTAGCACAACCTCAAACTGACTTAAAATTGGATGAAAAGCCTGAGCCAGACGAAGGTTTTCGTTGTAAAGTTTTTTCGCCCTATCATTATTATTTCCGGTTGCATTTAAATATCTATTGTACCTTGGTCTCGATAAATATTTGTTCCTTAATTCAAGTTTCATCTTTGGCAATATCGGGAATTTATTTTAAATTCGCACTATATAGACTTGGTAAAGCCTCTTTCTTTCATAGAAATGTAATCAAGTAAAAGATCTGAGGGAGCTGCAAAACGGTTCCCTTTTTTCTTGTCTATTTGGTTCCCTTTTTTTGCGAAGAAGTTCAGAATTCCATGGTATGAGGTTAAGATTGTCTATCGGTCGGTGTCCTCACCGACAGAAAGTAATTTATCTCCACCGATGTCTCTCCACCGATGTCTCTCCACCGATGTCTCTCGCCCGGGTCTATTGAAAATGTTTTTCTCAGTGAATGTTGCAGTTTCAACTTCCTGAAACAATATTTCGGTTGGTGAGGACACTAACCGATAGGAGACAAAAGCTGCTATGTGTTCGGATACATAGAACAGAATTCTCAATACCTCTTAAACATCTTATTCAGCATATCATACAATACAGGATGCTCCCGTTGTAGCATTCCCGGTTTTTCGAAAAAGTATTCTGAGATCACGGCAAAGAACTCTGATTCATTCGTAGCAGCATAAGGATTAATTTCTGTTTCCTGGTTTTTGATCTCGCTGATCGTTCCACGAATATGCCGAAGCCAGGGTTCTATCAATGTTTTGGGAATCAGATATTCTGGTACACCATCTACTGTGCCATCTGCTTTGTCGATCAAATGAATAAACTCATGAAGAGCAGTATGCGAACCGTCTCTTTCCTCAAAACCTTCCCGAAGGGCTCTGAGCGAAAGGATCATGGTATTGTTCATCGCTCCGTCGCCAACCATACCCATAATATGTTTGTTCTCAGAAACACTAAAGTCGCTGTCGAAATGATCATCATATAAAATGATCTCATGCAGGTTACGGTATTCCCAATCCGGAAATGAATATAAAGGCATGATGGCACTGGTGGCTATGAGGACCTCATCCTTCAGCGTATGTTTCGCATTTCCAACCGATGTGAATTTCATCTGTCGGATGAACTGCACGACACGATCCTTGAAAATAATTTTCTGTTCAAGGGTGGCGATCTTCCCGTAAAAGTCAACGTCCTCATTCAGTATTCGCTCAATCTCCGACAAAGGAACTGAAGTAGTCTCTTTTTTTCCTCGCCTGCTACTGTAACGGAGCAGGTATACAATGCCGCCAATAAAAATGATCATTAAGAGGATACCCATAGAACTGATGAAGATAGGAGAAATTTATGAAAACTGTTTTCGATGTATTGCATTTTTAGATAGATCGATAGTCTTTATCGGCCATTCTAAAGGCCCCTTCTCAGACCCGATACCCAATCTTCATTTTATAGAATAAACATCTTACATTCGCAACCATAAAAATAAAAAACAGAGCATGAAAGAAGTATTTATCGTTTCCGCAGTACGTACCCCAATGGGTAGTTTTGGCGGATCATTAAAAGATTTTTCGACGACTAAATTAGGCGCTATTGCCATTAAAGAAGCAGTGAGGAGAGCCGGTATAAGCGGCGATGATGTGGATGAATTATTGATGGGATGTGTGATGCAGGGCGGACTAGGACAAGCACCGGCCAGGCAGGCATCCAAATTTGCAGGCTTACCGGATAAAGTGAATTGCACAACTGTAAATAAAGTTTGCTCAAGCGGAATGAAAGCTGTTATGCAGGGTGTACAGAGTATTATGCTCGGCGATAATGATATCGTGGTTGCAGGCGGTATGGAGAGTATGAGCAATGTGCCTTTTTATTCGCAGAATATGCGATGGGGAAATAAGTTCGGGAATGTGACTTTGGAAGATGGGATCGCAAAAGATGGCCTGTTGGATGTTTATCATAATTACCCAATGGGGAATGCAGCAGAACTTTGTGCTTCTGATTGCGGGATCAGTCGCGAGGCGCAGGATACACATGCCATCGAAAGTTATAAACGAAGCCAGTCCGCATGGGATGCAGGTAAGTTTGCGAATGAGGTAGTAGCCATCGAGATCCCTCAGCGAAATGCAGATCCTAAGATCATGAGCAAAGATGAAGAACCATGGAATGTAAAGTTTGATAAGATACCGACGCTTAAACCGGTTTTCATAAAAGAAGGAAGTGTTACAGCAGCGAATGCAAGTACTATGAACGATGGCGCATCGGCATTGGTGTTGATGAGTAAAGAAAAAATGGAAGCACTGGGATTGAAGCCCCTGGCGAAAATACTTGGATATGCAGATGCAGAACAGGCACCTGAATGGTTTACCACATCGCCAAGTATAGCAATACCGAAGGCCGTTGCAAAAGCAGGATTGACCTTAGATCAGATCGATTTTTTTGAAATGAACGAAGCATTCTCAGTGGTGAGTTTAGTGAACATGGAAAAGATGAAACTTGATGCTGCTAAGGTCAACGTATATGGCGGCGCCGTTTCTATGGGTCATCCTTTAGGAAGTAGTGGTTCGCGTATTCTTGTAACGCTTATCAGTGTATTGAACCAAGAAGGTGGAAAGTACGGTGTGGTTGGGATCTGTAATGGAGGTGGCGGTGCTTCTTCCATGGTTATTGAGAAATGCTAATACGAATTCTCCAATAATTTTTTAGAAAGAATATTTGAAAACGGGATCAGAAGTCAGGCTTAGATCCCGTTTTTTATTGCTCATAAAACTCAATCTAATATGTTGGCACAAATTGCTTTTGATCGTTCATAATCCGAATAGTTGATTGCAACATAATGGATACTATTCGGCATAATGATTTGTGGTTTCCGGTTCCTCTTCAAGCAATTCCATTTCTGTCAGCAATGCTATTGGTATTGTTTTATTGGTTGTGGCTTCCAGATTTTTAATATTTTCAAGACGCCCAATAATCGTGTCGCCGCGTTTTCGGCCTTCTTTTAATTTTCCCATGGCGTCTTCAAAAGTATCGGAGCTTTCTTTCAGCTTGCTTCTGATCTTTATCATATCTTCTGCAAAGCCAACAAATTTATCATACAATTGTCCGCATTGTTTGAAGATGAGTTCTACATTCTTAACCTGATTCTCTTTTTGCCAGATGATACGAATAACTTTTAACGTAGCGATGAGCGTGGTTGGGGTAATGAGTACAATCTTTCTTTTTAACGCATTCGTAATGATATCCGGTCCATGGTTCATAGCGAGTGTCAGCGCTGGTTCGATCGGCATAAAAAGAAACACAAAATCGGGAGTGCTGAGTCCGGCTAGCGATTGATAATTTTTGTCTGCCAGGTTTTCAATATGGTCATTTACACTTCGCATATGCAGCTTGAGGTATTCTTTTTTCTCTTCCGGATCAGAGGTGTTGAAATAATTGACATAAGCCGTGAGCGAAACTTTACTGTCGATAATGAGATGTTTATTGTTGGGGAGATGTAATATAAAATCAGGTTTCCGGTTCAGTTCCATCTCATTATCGCGATACATTTCTTCGCGGGTATAATCAATATATTTCTGCAACCCTTCTGCTTCAAGGATCATGTTTAATCTGTCCTCACCCCAGTTGCCCTGCATCTTTACGTCCGAGCGCAAGGCCGATGTAAGGCCTTTTGCGTCTTCACTCAATTGGGTATTCAGTTTTTGTAAAAATTCCAGTTCCTTTTTCAAGGAGGTAATATCCTGAATATCTTCCTTCCTTGTTGCTTCTACTTTTTCCTTAAACTCTTTCAGGTCGTTTTTAAAAGGATCAATTACGAAAGAAAGTTCTCTTTTATTTTCCAGCACAAATTCCTCTTTCTTCTCCTTCATGATATCCGTGGCAAGATTTTTAAACTGCTCTTTTGACAATGTATGAAGGACTTCAAGTTCAGTTTTGAACATCGTCAGTTTTTCCTCGAGATGGTCTTCTTTTTGAGTCGCCAGTTCTTTGGAAATATAGTGTTGTGCCAGCTCTTCTTTACTGATAGTGGATGCATTCTCAACTTTTAATTGAGTGATTAGTTCCCAGAGTTCATCAGTCTCGGTTTTAGGAACATAGTTTTTTTGAAGAAGGAGTTTGAATACGATGTATCCAACTACAGAGCCAATCACCAACCCAGTTACTAAAAAAAGGATAGTTTCCATGTAAATATGTATTAATGCTGAAATTTCGGTAATATTCGACAAATATAAATTGGCTCTGCCTAAAAAGCACTGTTGATTTCAAAGCCCACTTTTCATCTTAAAATTCCTGCTATTCGTAGAATTGAACCATGTTAAAGACAATATTTATCTGACATTCCTGTTTTTAATTCCTTAGTTTTGGTAATCGCTATGAACAAATTTTTTTGCATATTCTTCGTTGTGTCTCTTACCCTTTTTGCAATCCGGGTATCAGCAACACATATTATAGGAGGAGAGATAGGATACACGCATACGAGTGGCTATACCTACGAGATCGTACTGACACTTTATGGAGATTGTGCTGGAACCGCGTTCCCTAGTCTTATTAATAGCATACCTCGTGTAGAAATTTATAAGGATGCTGTTCCAAATTCGTTTATAGATCTTGGAATTAGTGGACCTCCTGTTGAAGTCACACCGGTTTGTCCTTCTGAGGTGAATAATACGACATGCGTCAGTGTCAACGGAACAATTCCCGGGGTTATGCGATTCATATTTAAAGGAACTGTAGTTCTTGATGGCCCTGCTGTTAAATGGTCTTTCCTATTTAACAGCCAGTTAGGCCCCAATGCCGGAGCAGGTCGTACAAATGCGATAACCAATATTGACCAACAAAGCCGAATGGCCCTGGAAGCGACATTGAACAATATGAATGGCCCCAATAATTCCTCTGTGTTTACAACGATCCCTACGCCTTTCTTTTGTATTAATTTGCCGCAGGAGTATAACCAGGGCGCTGCCGATCCGGATAATGATCTCCTTTCATTTGCATTCACTCCGGGTCTTAATGTAGATAATTCCGGATCGTTAGTTGGTAGTGTTTCTTACATCGCACCTTACACCTATCTGAATCCCCTGGCGACAGTTCCGGGGAGTTTTAATTTTAATACCTCCAGCGGACAAATGAGTTTCACTCCGAATCAACTGCAAACCTCTCTGGTTGTCAATCTTGTTACCGAGAAACGGGGCGGTGTTGTCGTTGGAACATGTATGCGTGAGATGAATCTTGTAGTCCTGAATAATTGTAATAATCAACCACCTTTTGCCTCTATTCCTTCTTCTTCAATAGGTTCTTTCGATGCCAACAGAACTATTACACTATGCAATTCAATCCTTAATCCTCAATTCGTTATTAATGCATCAGATCCTGATGGACAGGATATCACTGTAACTGTAAGCGGTTTGCCTTCAGTCGCTTCATACAGTATTTCCGGAAATGGTTCCTCTTTCCCCATGATCACAATCAACTGGAATATTGGACAGCCAACCGTTCCCGGTGTATATAATTTTTATGTGAATTGCCAGGACGATGGTTGCCCCTTGACCAGCCAACAGACCTTCGCCTATACCGTGATCCTTGAACAACCTATTTCTGATCTTCAATTTATTGTTTCCAACGAAACATGTATACCTGGTTCTGATGGATCTATTCTGGTGAGTTCGTCAAGTACGAATGGTGCTGTCACATATTCATTGAATGGAGGTGTTTTTCAGATCCCAGGTTTATTTAGTAGTCTTGTAGCAGGCAATTATACGATTTCAGTAAAAGATCTGAAGGGCTGCACACTTTCTTCAGATACGGCTATTGTTAGTACCCCGCTGCCTGTTCTTAATTATGTTCTTGTGCCGGAATCCTGCAAACCTGGACAAGATGGAAGCATTACCATAAGCGCAAGCAGTCAGAACGGTGGTATTTCTGGTTATTCGTTGAATGGCGGACCATTTACTGCCTCGAATTCATTCTCAAATTTGTCAGCCGGAATCTATACAATCGCTGCGAAAGATATTGTCGGATGTATCGGTTCCTTAATTATGACCTTGGGTGGCGCACTAATTCCGGTGATTACGAATACAGTCGCAAAGGATATAACATGTTTTGGAAAGTCGAATGGTATGATTGATCTTACAGTTTCTCCGGCAGGTTTGCTATACAACTATCAATTGGAGCCGGGTTCAAAAGTAAATACAACCGGAAAATTCGACAGCCTTCAACAAGGGAGTTATATGATTGTTGTTGTCACAGCCCAGGAATGCAGTGATACATCTTATGCGAACATCAATGAACCAGACGAGCTGATTATTACAGATATCGATATACAATTGGCGACTTGTGACAAGGATAATGGAAAAATTGCATTAACCACAAACGGGACAGGGGAAATTTTCTATACATTGCGTCCTGCTACATTTATCAATACTGAAGGGTTCTTTACCGATGTAGCGCCGGGTTATTATACAATTAGTGTGCGTGATGCAAACTTTTGTTCGGTTGATTCCCTGATTTATGTGGGTGCCTACCCCAATTTGTTTACAAGTTCCATGACCCATGAAGATCTCAGATGTAATGGATGGGGAACGGAAGGTAGTGCGGAAGTATTCCCTTCAAACGGGGTTGAACCTTATACGTATTTATGGAACACAGACCCGCCTCTTTCTGAGAAGAAAATCAGCAACCTATATTATGGATGGTATTTTGTGAATATAACCGATGCCACAGGCTGTGAAACGAGCGATACTGTGTATATTAATCCAGGGTCGTGTTGTGAAAATATATATATTCCAAATGCCTTTACCCCGAATGGAGACGGAAACAACGACGAATGGAAACTGGTTACCAGTACAGGTCTCAGTATCGATCAGTTTGCTGTCTTTAATCGCTGGGGCGAAAAAATCTGGTATTCAACCGACCAACGAACAAGCTGGGACGGAAGGCGAAATGGCACTTTGGTAGAAACAGGTACATACTTTTATTTACTCCGATACAAATGCCTGACAGATGGTAAGAATTATATCAAAAAGGGTGACGTTATGGTATTGAAATAGAGATCGAAGTCCAAAGTAGAAAAATTTCAAATTCCAAAAGAGGAAATTTCAAAGAGGAAAAGTCACAATTTTCAATGTTCAATTCAAAAGTTAATCACAGGACCAAAATTCCTAATTCTGTGAAACTACCATCGATGTTGCAATTCCAATCTTGACTTTTTTATTCTTTATTTTTTCATTCTGAACAAGACGGAGCGTATCGCTTGCCCTGTTTCGTCGAACTGCCGCAAAGGCATAAAAATCCTTGACCTCGATCAACCCGATATCATCTTTTTTCAGATCAGCTCGTTGCGAAAGGAAGCCGACAATATCTATTTTATTGACCTTGTCTTTTTTGCCAATCGAGAAATGTAACGTTGTCCATTGTGTTTTTGCAGGAATTTCGTTCTTGGCAGGTATCTCTATCGGCTTCACATCATTTTGAATATAATCCGGTACTTTCTCATCTTCAGAAAGCAGGAGAATGGCCGTGCCAAAATCATGCATACGTGCTGTTCGTCCGTTACGATGTGTGAAGACATCTTCACTTGTGGGCAAATGATAATGGATGATATAACGAATCCCCGGAATATCCAAACCTCTTGATGCAAGATCGGTCGTGACAAGAATATTCGCTGTGCCATTTTTAAACATGCATAATTCACTTTCCCGTTCGCGTTGTTCCATGCCACCATGATAATAGGCTACTCTCAATCCTTTATCGGCCAACAGTTTACTGGCCCTTTCCACCGACTCGCGGTGATTGCAAAATACGATACAAGGCCTGTGATTCGCATAGCATAAAAAATTGAACAACGTGTCGATCTTATCTTTGTCAGGAGATAATAAAGTCATGACCTCTAAGGCTGCATTCGCAGCCTCCTCTCCATCCGTCAGGAAGTTAACGGTGTGCGGATTTTTCAATCCAATAAAATCAGGAAATTCCGAAGCCTGAGTGGCAGAGGTCAGTATTTTTTGTTCCACATTCTTCAGAGATCTGAGAATGAATTCCATTTCCTCAAGAAAACCAAGTTCAAGACTTTTGTCAAATTCATCCAGGACTAATGTTTTAATTCCGGTGACATCGAAATTCTTACGACGGATATGATCTGCCAATCGTCCTGCTGTGCCAATGATCAACGCCGGAGCCTCCACCAGGTTGGTCTCTTCGATCTCGCGTTTATGTCCGCCATAGCAAAGAGTCACTTTATAGGATGTACCCATTTTACGAAAGACCTCATCAATCTGCAAAGCCAGTTCGCGCGAAGGCACCATGATCAAGGCTTGTGGATGTTTCAGCTCGCTATCCAACCGTTGCAGAATAGGTAACAGGAAAGCCAGCGTTTTGCCCGAACCCGTGTTTGATAAAACGATCACCTCATTATGTTCCGCAACAGCATCTATCACAGCATGTTGCATTTCGTTGAGCTGTTTGATCTTTAAGTTTCCGAGAAGGACGGGAATATTAATATTGTTTTCCATTGCCGGCAAAGGTAAGGTATCGGGATTATATACTAGGAGTTTAGGAGCAAGGGGTAAGGGGAGGCGTAAGGAATAAGCAACTGGCAGTCGGCAGTCAGAAAAAGGCGTAAGGGGTAAGGCGTAAGGAATAAGCAACTAGTAGTCGGCAGTCAGAAAAGTCGTAATCTGTAAGCAGTAAGTTGGCAAAAGTTTAAAGGATAGGGGACGATGTATTTCATTAGCACATCAGCATATTAGCCCATTATCATATTAGCCCAGGCATTGTCGAATTGCCGAATTGCCGAATTGCCGAATTGTCCCATTGTCCCATTGTCCCATTGTCAAATCGTCCTCTCTTCCCAAACTTGTGCTAACTCCACTAATGTATCAACCGCTTTCTGCATATCCTGTACGCTTACATATTCATGCTTTGAATGAATCCCCATTTCGCCGGTAAAGATATTTGGACAAGGCATACCCATAAATGAAAGACGGGAGCCATCTGTTCCTCCACGAATAAGATGTTCCTCTGGTTTTACACCTGCTCGTTGCATGGCCTCATTGGCATAGTCGGCTACATGAGGAAGATCTTTTAGAATGTCCATCATGTTACGATATTGTTCGCTCACAGTGAATTCATATCGGGCACCCGGGTATTTCGCTACTGTTGCTTTTAAGATTCCTTCAAGTCGATCTTGGTGTTCTTTTAACCTGGAAGTTTCAAAATCACGAATGATAAATTTTACGGTTGTTTTTTCGATCAAACCATCAATAGCAGTGGGATGAATATAACCTTCCCTGTCTTGTGTTGTTTCAGGGCTCCAACTGTCTTTAGGGAGTGCATCAACAAATTCGCCGGCAATTTTTATAGCACTCACCATCTTCCCCTTTGCATAACCGGGATGCGCACTAATACCATGAATAACCGCGACAGCACCATCGGCACTAAAAGATTCACTTTCTAAGGCACCACGTTCGCCACCATCCAATGTATACCCAAAAGATGCCCCAAGTTTTTTCATGTCAACTTTCTCTACGCCACGACCAACTTCTTCATCCGGAGTAAAGAGAATACGGATTTTGCCATGTTTAATTTCAGGATGCTGAATTAAATAATTCGCCAGATCCATAATGATTGCCACGCCAGCTTTATCATCCGCACCCAGCAAGGTTTTGCCGGAGGCTGTAATAATATCATCACCAAGACGCTCTTTCAGGTAAGGATGTTGTTTTGTTGTAATCACCTGCGTGGTGTCATCAGGAAGGATAATATCATGGCCCTGGTAATTTGTATGAAGAATGGGTTTTACATCCTTGCCGCTGCAATCAGGAGCAGTATCCATATGCGAGCAAAAACAGATCACTGGTACTTCTTTGTCTGTTGTCGAAGGAATCGTTGCATATACATAACCATGTTCATCCAGTTCAACATCCGAAACTCCGATTTGTTTTAATTCTTCTTTAAGAATTTTCGCAAGGTCCTTTTGTTTTTCTGTACTTGGAAAGCCAGTTGCTTCAGGATCACTTTGTGTATCTACCTGTACATAACGCATAAATCGTTCGGCCACTGAATATTGATAACTCATTCGTTCTTTTTTTAGATGAAGCAGTAAATATACATCCTGTGTTTTAATCCCAATAGGAAATTCATTTGAGATCAAAGTATTCTTGTAGTATGCGCCAGCTTCAACTGCTACAGCGGGACAGAAGATATTCTGGTGTAATGCTGCATCAACGAATTCCTATTCGCTAACGGTATAATTTCTATCTTTGCGACATGAATTCATACGGGCTTTCCAACATCTCTTTCTCTCAGATCCTAACCGCCAGTTTCGCACTTTTTGCTGTGATCGATGTATTGGGTTCTATTCCATTACTGATCTCCTTAAAAACAAAAATGGGAGGCTTTAGCGTTGTCAAAGCAACCTTGGTTTCAGGTTTGCTCATATTGGTCTTCTTTTTTCTCGGAGAAAGTTTCCTCAACCTGATGGGGCTCGATATCAGTTCTTTCGCTATAGCAGGTTCTATTGTGCTTTTTATCCTCGGACTGGAAATGGTTCTTGGCTGGGATTTTTTTAAAGGAGAGAATAATGCAAAATCGGGTGTTATCGTGCCAATCGCTTTTCCTATCATCGCAGGATCCGGCACCTTGACAACTGTGATGTCTATTAAATCCCTGTATCATCAGTATAATATCCTTATCGCCATTCTGATCAACCTCATTATCATTTATATTGCCTTGCGAAGCCTTAATCTTCTTGAAAGAATGTTAGGGCCATCAGGTATTCTTGTGATCCGTAAATTCTTTGGCGTAATCCTGATCGCAATTGCCGTGAAAATGTTTAGGACAAACGTTCATTTTTAGCGTCCATTGTGTCGAAGTCATCCTGAGCTTGTCGAAGGACTAATCCCAACTATTTCTTCGCTTATCGAACACATCAAACCCGAATTTTAACTGAAAGGGATTATTATATTTGTTGGCAATACTCGTCACATAATAGGCCCCAAGTTTGAATTTCTCTCTGAATAATGGAATGATCTTTTCAATTCCCACAAAGGCCTCAGCATAACGAAGATCACGTTCAGGAACATACAAAGCCCCGACACCGGCTACCTCAAGCAGTTTAAGTTTTTTTACAAAAGGAATTTTGTTGATTAACGATCCGTTGAAATGATGAATATAATGACCTTCATAAAAACGCCTGAAGATCGGGAATGTAGAATCGAGCGCCTGAAAACTTAACAAGGGATTATTGAAAAGATACGGGTTCCCGCGACTGATAAATTTATAATCGATATAACGCAGGTCTTTCTGTGTCATAAATTCTCCGGAGAAAATGCGGTACTGTGAAATGCCGGCAAGCCCCAATTTAAGCTTTTGAAATAATCCAAACTCTACATAATCAAAATCAACATCGCTCTGGAAAATGTTTGGAATTCCCTTTCTCCATTTGGCATAAAAGGTAGGAAATTTTGATCCCAGAACGAGCTTCTGTCTGGGTTCCCGGATATACATACTGAAAGGTGTATACTCAAGGGTGACTGATCCATAGAAGGCATTGTAAGGTTCAAATTGTATCGGTTCGTTATCCAAATCTAGTATAGGATCGTATTTCCTGCTGAGTTTTGATGGGTCGAGTGATTCGCGCAACGCAAAATCAAATTTGTTTCGCAGAACCAATCCATTGACAATCTCTAATCCATGTTCAACTTCAAAACTATTTTTGATAAAAAAGTTACTTCGTTTAAAAAGATTTACATAGGCATCACCAAAAAAGATAAGATCAAATTCGCGTCCCGCACTGGCTGTGATATACCCATTGGAAAAAGGATTATAACGATGCCGGACCATCAGCGACCCCATCAAATCACGATTAAGAAAACCGTAACTAAGCTCACCATTGACAAAGATCATTTTTTTAGATTCAAACATTTTTACATACTGTGCCCCTAATTGAACTCGTGTTCCGTAGGGAAGAAAAGGTCGTATCATGGAGATCACAGGATCAATAGAAATGGTTCGCTCTTTCTTTCGATTGTAATTTTCCTGGCCGAGAAAAAGGATTTTCAGTGCGGTGATTTTATTTAAGCGGTTGTCAATGGAGTCGAGATATTCTTTGGAATGTGTTGCCCTGTAAATGCTGTCGCTTTTGATAATAAACTTCACTTCATTCTCATTCAAGGGTTCTTTGCGGACAGTATTCCAGAAGGTAGAGTCTTTTTTGTACGCTTCCAATGTTGTTGAACTAACCTCGCGGTTGAAATATTTTTTAGCAAACTGTGTGTCGATTTTGTAATGATCATATAACGCGACGGTCCTTCCTGAAGATGTTGACCTTCCGCTTTTTGAACGATAGATAAATTCCTGTCTAATTGGCAACCAGGCTTTGTTGTCGACAAATTCATTTTCCTGTCTGGCCTCAAAATAATCATATTCGGGCATGTGGTAGGAAGAGAATGTAAACGACGAAGAAATAATAGCCCATGAAGTATCTACAATTTTCACATCGCCTTCTATGAGGGCATTGCCCAAACGACTTGGAGAGAAGTGAATAGTATAGATCGTGTAATTGTCTTTCTTCAGAATGTTTTTCGTTTTGTATTTATAAGCAATCAATCCGCTGTAACTGATCGGAGATAACATCGGTGTTTCTGAAAGCGCCGGAATTTTGATCAGGTTGTTGTATAAACTAAAATCGCCATCGGTAGTTGTAAGAAAAAAAAGTTCTGTCTTATCGCCTCTTATTTTGATGCCGGTTCGTTTCTCCTTGATCTTATTTGGATGTTCATAATCGACTTGCAGATAAACCTCAGACATATTCATATCTGGTAGTTTAGCATCCAGAACCGCTTTGGCAGAGTCGGTCAGTTTCGATCGCTTTCGGTCACTCATCATGGTTTCATTTTCCTGGGTCGCCTTGATATATACTTCGGTGGAATAACTATTAAACGCTTCGGTGATATTGCTTTTCTGTTGAATGACACGACGGATGATCTCTTCTGATTTATCCTTGCGGAACGACACAATTTTTACCTCGTCAATGTTATTCGTACTTTCTTCAAGGATTACATTCTGTGCGCGGCCATTATTACGGTGTACGAATTTGATAGATTGTTTTTTATAACCAATCAGTGACAGAACCAATTCATATTCTCCTTCCTCTAATTGAAATTCATAATGTCCATTCAGGTCTGTTTTTGTTCCAATCTGAAGGTCTTTGATCTGTACTGTTACAAAACTTAAAGGTTCCAATTTGGCATTTGTCACATTCCCCTTCAACAGGAATTGCTGCGCAAAAACACTGCCGGTGGCACATAGCAGGACAAGCATTAAACTTACTATCTTTCTAATCATGTTATCATTCAAAACTACCTGAATGTGGATGTTATTATTTTCCGCCGCCGCCATTATCATCACCGCCACCATCGTCTTTCTTCAGGTTCTCGTCCCTGTTTTTACCTTCTTTTTCTTTGCCCTGTTGTTTTCCTGATGCATTACTTTTCATCGAAGGTTTCTTCATGTCACCCGTATTTCGTTGGGATTTGCTGACAAGTTTTACCTGCAAATTCAGACTTAAACTTCTTGTTTGATTTTTACGAAGTACGGTCTGATTATAATATGGATATTGGTCATACGTTGTTTTTGTTTGCACCGTATTGAAGATGTCATTCGCAGTCAGGGTCAGGTTGACAAGATTATTCATGAAGGTTTTCTTCAAGGCAATATCAATATTTCCATAAGGCGCAATACTACCTTGTGCGATCACCGTACGAGCATTGTAATTGCCTGTCAATTGTAAATTAAAACCATGATCCAGTTTCGCATTGGTGATCAGTTTGGCAAAGCCTCCAAATCCTGTTCTACTCAATGACGAATCAAGGTTTGCACCATCAATGCTATTTCGGAATACATTGAGGTTGAGGGTTGCATCCCACCATGAAAGGAAATTGACTTTATTAATAACCTCCACACCATACGTGATCCCAGTTGCAAGGTTTCTGCTTTGCGAGAAGGTAGTTCCATCCGGGTTAAAACGGCGGTAACGTTGAATTAAATTATTCGTGTATTGATAGTAGGCACTCGCTATGAAAGTATTACTTTTTCCATACTGGTAATTATATGTCACTTCGAATGCATGAATAAACTCAGGCTTTAAGCTAGGATTGCCCTGAGACGTATCCTGAGGATTACTCACATCAATATAAGGAACTAATTGCATAAATCCAGGACGATTTACTCTTCGTGCATAATTGAAATTAAGGTCTTCTTTTTTGGATAATTTCTGCGTGACAAACACCGTTGGGAAAAAACCTAGATAACTGGTATTTACTTTTGAGTTGTATTGATAAACTGTTCCGTCATAGGTAAAATACTCACCACGTAAACCGATCTGCACACCAGTTGATTTAAACTGATTAGCAATGTTTGCATACACACCATGTACCTGCTGTGTATATAGGAAATGATTTTTAAGAATAACCTCTTCGGTCTCAGGTTGATTTAAGTATTTAATAGTTGGCTGATTTTGTGAATTGAAATTGATATAATACGATTTTTCTCCAAGATCGATCCGTGCATTCTTAAATAAAGGCCTTGAATAATCGATCTGAAAAGTACCATTCCAATTGACGCCTTTTATCGGGTTGTGCTGCTCATAGCTGTTTAGAAAGACATCATTGGAATCATATAATGTCGTGGAAAAACTGCTTTCCCGCAGGTAACGCATCTTGCTGAAATTCAATTCCACATTCAATTCTTGCTTTGGTCGTTTGCCCGTAGAATCTTGATTGAAGATGTGTTTATATTGCAAATTGGTTGTTGAACTCAAGGGATTCCCGATATAATCATTCACACGAAGTTGCCTGTAATCAACACCTGTATTATCTGAACTGTTCTCGACTGTAGTCACACTATGTCCCCGCATCTTGGCGTTAAAGATATTCTGGCTTAGCGTGAACTTATTGTTCTTATTCAGGTTGTATTCTGCACCTACATTCACAAATCCATTCAGTGGCTTTCTGTCATTATGTGCAAACGAATATGAGGTGGCCGGATCATTATAATTCATCCTGTCATTGGTGGTCTCTTCCCAGGTCTGCGATTGTCTCGCATTGCCATTCAAAAAGAAATTCCATTTGCCAACATTGGCATTGAAATTTATGCCGCCGTTCAAGCGATACGGCGATGCTATCCCTGCATTGATCATAGCATTATACCCCTTCTTGCGGTCTTTCTTTAAAATGATATTGATGATACCGCTCATGCCTTGTGCTTCATATTTAGAAGATGGATTGGTAATGACTTCGATACTTTCTATACTTGAAGCAGGAATAGATTGAAGAGCAGTTGCCGGGTCGGTTCCAAACATCGCAGAAGGTTTTCCATCTACCAGTAAGGTTACATTGCTTTTGCCGCGAAGACTAAGATTGCCATCCAGATCAACATTCACCGATGGTACATTTTTCAGAAGGTCACTCGCAGTTCCACCAGCCGCTGTAATGTTCTTATCGACGTTAAATACTTTTTTATCAATTCCTAGTTCGATCTGATTTTTCTCTCCAATAATATTGACCTCTTTTAATGCCGTATTCGTTGATCCAAGCTCGATCTTTCCAAGCTGAACACCAGGGTTATTGATTGAGTAATTTTCTAAAATATCAGGTTTAAAACCGACGGACGAAATGGTGATTGTATAAATGCCATACGGAATTTTGTCGATCCTGAAATCTCCGTTCTCTTTCGATTTGCCGCCCAGGATTTTTGTGCTATCTCCGGTTGTTTTAAGTGTGATGGTCGCAAACTCAATTCCTTCCTTTCTCGACGCATCGAAAATACGTCCGCTTAATGAAGCTTCCTGGGCAAAGGTGCCGATAGAAATAAATAAAAGGACAAGCGAAAAATAGTGTTTCATAATGGCGGCAAAGGTAGGCCTGTGCCCCCGATTGCGTGGAATGTATTATACAACCAGACTGTTAATTTGGCTTTAAATTTCAGATACCTTATCGGCTTATTTTATAGCCTTTCCCGTGGTTTATCTGTAACAAATAACAACCTGAAGAAAGGTTGGCTAAGGAGATCATTTCAATTGAATGGCCATAGCCTTTCTTGCTGAAAATAATTTTCCCGGCCATGTCTGTCAAGGTTAATTCATTGATGGGCATATCAGAGATAATGGTCAACCTTTCATTCACAGGATTTGGGAAGAATTGAATGGGTTCTTCCTTTGATATTTGTGGAACGGAAGTTGGCCAGCAGAGAACGCTGTTGTTTATAAAACTCGTATTGATGGCGGCTTCACGAGTTGAGATAAAGGATTGTAATCCGAATACGGTCAATCCACCCGGGCCGGTGAGCGTCACATCCGAAACAATGTTCTGGTCAAAGTTCGTATTGGTATAGAATTTTTTTGGATCAGCATACACACTGGCTTGTATCTTATTTTTGATAGAGTCTATTTTCGGATCA
>Ga0335397_10004937_pt1 | contig 17516 bp, 10 predicted proteins | sample MAT04_FD_205740 | JGI IMG/M metagenome (GOLD analysis project Ga0335397, IMG submission 205740) | Freshwater microbial communities from Lake Fryxell liftoff mats and glacier meltwater in Antarctica - MAT-04 (spades assembly) (version 2) ... | reverse complement strand
GGCATCACGCGCCTCATTACGGCATCGCGGGGGGATTGCAATCAGTACCGGGCTCGGGGGAACTGGCAACCCGCAGGATGGTTGGGTGGTCGGCGCTTGTGCCGTGACTGGCGCAGGGGTCATGGCAGCGATCAATGACGCAAGCCTCGTCGTGGTCGCCCTTTTGTCATGCCAGATCTGAGTGATTTCCATGACCTCGTTTAGGTTGCAGTCTCGGAAGTCGCGATCGATAATTCGCCCGATATAAAACACGTCGTTCATGCACCAGATGTCGAGAGGCGACTTCTCAAAACCGAAAGATGCAAGTCTGCTGTTCGCTTCGATTCTCCCCAGCCTGATCTCTTCGAGCCATTCGCTCGTGAAGTGTTTTTTGATGATGGATTCGACCTGGATCTTCCAGGCGATCGGGTCAATTACGGGCTTTGCGAGGCGGATTTGAGCGACAGACATGGATGGGCCTCTAGGTTGTGGTCACGGCGACCGAGGATGGCCTAGAGTCCACCCTCGGCCCCGTGGTCGATGCGGTGATCAAGCCGCATATTTTGACTTTAACCACGCAATGCCCATCTGCGCAAGGTGAGGCATGCCACCGGTGGCACAGGGTCTGGCCTTTTCCCCGGATTTCATGCGTTCGGTGGCTTTCGGTCGCTCGATCTCCTCGAGCGCCTTGCCCAGAGACACGAGTTCGCTGGGGGGTCATTTGCTCGGGTAGGGGGTGCTACATGGCCTTCGATGCTGTGCAGTTCCGCGAATTGATGGCACGCTGCCGCTGACGTTGATAGATCAAGCAAGGAAAGACCAGCAATGTCCTCGGAGTTCACCCGTGGCCCATCTTGTTCGCCAATCCAAAACCTACTACGTCACTGCGGCCGGCAAGCGGTTCACGAAGAAGACTCGTGGAGCGAAGAAGGTCACCGAGAAGTCGAAGAAGTGGTACGGTGCTTCACTCCCAGGCCAGGGCGCAAAGCGGTTCCCGCTGGCCACGGATAAAGCGGTCGCGGCCCGGATGCTGGCCGACTTGGTGACGGAGTGCGAGCGCGGCACCGCGAACATGGCTACCCGCAAAGTGGCCGACTCGCAGCTCGAACCACTCGTGACTGAGTTCCTCGACGCCGTTTTGCGACGGTCCACCGAGAAGTTCACCGATGACGTGGGTCGGGACGTTCGCCGTGTTCTGGCTGCCTGCAAGCTGCGAACGATTGCCGACCTCCGCGGCCCTGACGTTGCCGCGTCTGCCGAGGCGTACTTGTTCGGCCTCGTGAAGGGTAAGGAAGCGTTCGCCGGCCGCACTGCAGCTTCGATAGGCGAGCATGCCAAGAGCTTCACGAAGTGGCTGGTACGGAAGAAGAAGCTACTCGTCTCTGACCCGCTCGTAGGGATGGACATGCCCTCTCCGGCGACGGCGCACCCCCGGCGCGATCTCAACGTTGAGGAACTCAACGCGGTCATCCAGGCTGCCGAGAAGAGCATGAGGGTGAGCAAACATCTCTCGGGGCCGGACCGGGCGATTCTGTACACGGTCGCCGCTGCCACCGGTTTCCGGTCGGGAGAACTTGCACAGCTCACCCCATCCTCTTTAGACCTTACCGGGGATGTTCCGGTCGCCAGGCTAGCGGGGAAGCAAACGAAGAACGGGAAGCCGGCCGTTCAGCCGATCCCGCCAGCTCTCGCCGCGAGATTACGGACCTACATCGCCGGTCGGCCCGCCGATAAACCCATCTGGCCCGGACTCTGGCACAAGCGGTGCGCCGACATGCTGCGGGTCGATCTCGCGGCTGCGGGAGTGCCAGAAGTCACCGCGGCGGGAGTCGCACTCTTCCACAGTCTCCGGCATAGCTTCACGTCGATGCTCACCGCGTCAGCGTCAGTGAAGGTTACACAAGAACTCGTTCGCCACAGTTCGCCAAACCTCACGGTCGGCACCTACTCGCATAGTTCGCTCAAGGAGAGGGCCGCGGCGGTCGCGGCGTTGCCCTTGCCGGGTGAGGGCAATGATGCCGAACCGTTCGCCCGCATGACGCGAACGGAACTGGAACAGGTCGCGCAGCAACTGCTGATCGCAAACTTACTCCTCATTTCCCTGGTTACACGCGGGGTTACACATAAGGATGGGATTCCTGCGGACTATCACGAACCCGTACGGACGAAAGAGGCAGAGTGAGCGAAGAAGTGACGGGTTGGTGATTGCCTTGAATCTATTGATAATGATGCGTTTTTCCCTCGGAAAGCTCCCATACGCCACGGTACGCGGCGATGCTCCCGAAGTGCGTGAGCGTTCGTTGTGAATGCGAATGATACGACCGCTATTGCCAAGTTAATATGAGAACGATAGGTGCGCACGAATATACCCCGTAGGCGGGAAATGCCGGAGAATAATCACCACTGGGCGTTGTGCCTATATTCCCCAAACTCACGAAAAAAGGCGAGAGCAGCACTGATAAAGTGAAGAAATGATGTGCGTAAAATCCCGACAATCAGCAAAAGATGAACTGTTGATGAGACAGCGACGACGCAGGGCATATTGCCCGAACAAAACTACTTGTTCGGGCGCGAAATGCCGGGCCAGAACGACAGGCTTCACTTCGGCTCTTCGATCTTCTTGGTGATCGACAGGCTGCGGATCACACGCTCGATTTCGGGCTTCATTGCCGCTGCGTCGGCGGCGGGGATGCGGCCGGCCACGGTCACGCCACCGTCGGATTGGGTGAGCACGGCATATTCGAGGCGAGCTTTCTCCATTCCGAATGTCGCCTCAAACGCGAAGCGGTCGAGTTGCACCGGTTCCGCTCGCACCCGCGTTGGGTTTTCGGTCGCGGTCAGCGTTGCCTTCTGCTTCTGCAAGAACGCGGTGATCTCCTTCGCGTAGTCTGTCGCGCTCGGCACCTTGGTCGCCGGTTCCACAGTGATGAGGATGCCGGAACCGCGGGCATGGTCGAGCGTCACCTGCTTGCCCTGCACCGCACCCACACGCCAGCCACGCGGGTACAGGAAGCGAACCCCGAGACGGGCGTCGTCGTAGAGGAGGAGTGTATTCTCGGAAGTCGGGCGGAGTTCCAGTCCCCGGAGCGATGCATCGGAGAGATCCGCCGGCAGTTTCTCGATCCTTGCGCGGGTCATCGTGAACTGCCCCTCGATCCGTCCCACGGTTTGCCCGTTACCGTCGAGGAGTTCGTGTGTGCCTTTCAACGACAGGTAGGTGAGCATGCCAGCGCCGAGATCGAAATACGCCGTGGCTTCCAGTTTCTGACGGCTCGGGCCGTCCTCGTTGACACCGCGAACCGTCCCCGAGATCCGCAGGCGAGCCATGCGCTGCTGGCCGATTTCCGTGACGCCGACGAGTTCCACCGTCAGTTCGCCCTCCTCGACTTTCTCCATGTCGGTCAGTTCGCGCACCGCCTCCGCAGTAACCTTCCAGGTCTGGCCTTTCTTGACGGGGCCTGTGGGAAGTAACCCGGGAATGACTGCGGGGTTGAATACATCGGTGCGAACGACATCGATCTCGCCCCAGGTCAAGGGGCCGTCTGGTGAGAAAGGAGCGCGACGATTTTCCGACTTAATAATCACCATTCTGCGAACCGACGGGCGAATTCCAGCGTCCTGTGTATTGGAGCCAAGAGTGCGCTCGAACTGAACATCGCGATACGCCCGGACTGCCTTGAGCGTTCCGAGATCGTCGGGAACCAGCACCCGCTCCTCATACGCGACCCGGCTGATGCCAGCGATCGTCACCAGCTCGGGTGCCTTTCCCTTCTGAAGTGGCACGGCCAGTTTCCCGGTCAATTTCACGATAACTTCGACCTTCGACGTGTGCCCCGGATCGAACTTCTCCTGCAATGTGATGGCTTCCTGCGCGGTCGCGAGACTGGCGAACATGCACATGGCCAGTGATGGCAGAGTCATTCGGGTAATCATGGCAGCTGCACACATGGCGAATGGCGGGACGCGACCTGTTCGATCATTCGGATCGAATCACAAGCTTCAGGTATGTTAGCGCAAATAGCAGTAATTCCGGGCTGAAAACCGGCCCCAAAATGCACCCCACGTCGGGAAATCCAGAACCTGTGAGGGATAGTTAATTCGCGTGGAGTTTTCCGAAGATCCGATGGTGTGCCGCAAAAAAACGAGCGGTTTGCAACAAAGCACAGGAGACGTGTAAAAGCGACCAGTATCGGCACAAGAATCCGACCAAGTAACGCTGAGTCGAAATCGAAATCCGGAAAATTCGATCAGCGCAACATCAATCTGGATCAGGAATAACGCATCCCGATGCGGCGAATGAGTTGTGATTCGGGGCGATTGGCAAGTGAAATGCAAGGAGACTCATGACTTCGCGAATCGCAACACTGACTCCCTCAGAAGCCAACTTAGCAGACGACTCCGGGTGTGCGGTTTAGGCATTGTCCGGGAAGTGAGTCGAGTTTGGATTACTCCGGTGGGATTCGGGGAATCAGTGAACCCTCGAAAACGCGACATGTATCCAACTACTATGGATGATGCAAGCCCTTAAGTACTTTTTTGTCGCGAGTTGTTGGGAGTCTGGGAAAGAGAATGCGACTGAGTGAGTATCTCAGGTAGCGACAAACGCAGAGCGTGTTCGAGCGAATAACAAGTAGCCCGCAAGATCGCAACTACAACCACGGCCAGGGACCCCAAACCTGGTTACCGAGTGCCAGAATGCGGACGCAAGTCCGTGGCCGGGAGGAGCCGGTGTCCGATTTCAACACATATGCCCTGAGAGAACTGGCCGAGCAACAAACTCGGTTTACCCCACCCGCCCGTCGGCAGACGCAGGTCGTCGCCGCGCTCCGGTTGCTTGGGGAAATCGAATCGGGCAAGCAGTACCCGTACCAGTATGTTTGCTTCCGACTTACCGATTACCGTTCCGAAGCCTACCCGGATCTGCTGATTCCAGGGGATGCGCTTCGGAACGATCTGGAACTATTCGCCCGGCGGGTCGAGAAGTCGCTTCCGCCGCAGCCGATCGAGCAGACTGTTGAGCCGATGCTCACGCTCGAAGAAGTGAGCAAGCGGTTTAACGTTTCAACGAAGACAATTTCGCGTTGGCGAATGAAGGGTTTAACCTCGCGCCGCGTGAAGGTGAACGGCCGCAGCCAGCTTGGATTCCCCCGACTGGCAGTCGAGACGTTCATCAACGACCACCCCGCACTTGTGGCCAAGGGCGCAAAGTTCAGCCACCTGAGCGAAGAAGAGAAAGACGGAATCCTTCGTCAGGCACGGGAGTTGCGAGATGAAGGGATGACGCTCACCGAGGTGAGCAAGAAAGTCGCGGCCAACCTGGGCCGTAGCCCCGAGGCGATTCGGTACACGATCAAAAACTTTGATCGTGTCCACCCAGACGGGGCACTATTCCCCGCCGTGGTCGGTCCGCTCTCCGCCACCGCAAAAGAGCAGATTGTGATCGCCATGAATGCCAAGCAACAAGCCAAACTCACGGGGGATACCGTGGAGGACACTGTGACTACAATCGCCAAACAATTCGGACGGACCCGCTCAAGTATGTATCGCGTCGTGAACGAAGTTCGCGCCAAGGAGTTCGTCCGCACAAGCCTCGATTACATCTATAACGCTGAGTTCGATGATCCCGCGAAGGAAGAAGCCATCGTGGCCGACATGCCCGGTCGACACGAATTCGAAACGAAGCGACTCGGAAAAGCACCACCCAAGGATGTGCCTCCGCAGATGATGCACCTGTATGAGTGGCCGTTGCTCACCAAGGAACAGGAGCAGCACGTGTTCCGGAAGATGAACTTCCTGAAGCACAAGCTCCACAAGTTCCAGGAATCGCTCGACCCAGTGCACGCTCGAGTCAAGGATCTGGTCACCGTTGAAACGCTAAGGGATGGCGTGAAACAGTGCCGCGACCTGCTCATCAGCTGCAACCAGCGATTGGTGTATTCTCAGGCGAAGATGAAACTCGCCAGCGGTGAGAGCATCGACGATCTGGTCAGCGATGGGAATCTCTCACTGATGCGAGCGGTCGAGAAGTTCGACTACGGCCGTGGGTTCAAGTTCAGTACCTACGCGACGTGGGCCATCATGAAGAACTTCGCCCGGTCAATCCCGGACTCGAAGACGCACAAGCAGAGGTACATGACGGGCCACGATGAACTGTTCGAAGCCAAGGCCGACGTGCGAACCGATGAGCAAGAGGTGCTGGCAACTGCTGACGCTGCACGCTCACGAGTCGCCAAACTCCTGGAACACCTCGACGCCCGCACCCGCGAAGTCATCCGGATGCGAACGGGGTTGGATGGCACGCAGGAGATGACCTTGGAGCAGATCGGCCAGCACTTCGGCATCACGAAGGAGCGTGTCCGGCAGATCAACGTTCGCGGGATGAAGCAACTCCGCGAATGGGCAGCGAAAGAGAACGTCGAATCGTTGTGACAGGCGAGCGGCCAGCGTGAGCGGGCTGTTCCACTGGAAACCCCACCGCAGCCCACTGGGAAACCAGTGGGCTGCGTGCGTTAAATCGCAGTGGGAAGAAGATCACTCGCCACGCAGCAAACCTGCCACCGCCCGTGTACTTTCGAAATGATTCATCACGATCACGCTCACGACCGTGAGCGGCACCGCGAGGAACATCCCCGGGATTCCCCACAGCAAACCCCAGAACGCGAGTGCGGCAAGCAGAACGAGCGGGCTTAATCCCACCGCGTTGCCAATCATTGTCGGTTCGACAATCGCAGCGGATGCGGCATGGCAGAGCAGAAGCAGGACCGCGACCACCACGGGTTCCCAGGTCACTCCGAACCACAGAAAGCTGAATCCAACCGGCAGGCTATACGCCACCACGGGACCGATGTACGGAATGAAATTGCACAAAAACGTGAGCACGGCCCACAACACGGCGAACTTTACGCCGCACACCCACAGGATCAACCCGACCGGAACCGCCAGGAACAGGCTTGCACGCACTTTCACACGCAGATACGAAACGATCGCCGAACTCACCTGCCCCGCGATCTGAAGGATCTCCTCGGCGCGTTCATGTGGATATGCACGGCGCACCCGATGTGGGAATCGCGATCCTTCGAGGAGCAGAAACAACAAATACATGGCAACCACGACCGCTTCGAGAAGCACATCGGCAGCCAGGCTCAGGATGGGGCCAGTGGCACGCGAGAGCTGTTCGCTCATCTTCGATACCGTCGGCTCATTCGGTGTCAGGCTTGGGGCCCAGGGCGGCAAGTTACCCATGGCCTTCTCCGCTGTTCGCAACAACTCCTCGGCTCGTTCGTGAAGGCGGGGCAAATCTGCCGTGAGGCCCAGGAGGCTTGTGTAGGTAATCAGAGCGAGGGTAAGCAATACCGCCGCTGTTGCACCTGCAAGGGCCCCGATCGACGCCGGGCCACCAATGTGGTGTTGCAATCGGTTGTGGTATGGGAGCAGGACATACGCCAAAAACACCGCGACGAGAAACGGCCGGACGACCGGTGCGAGTTGGTGCAACAAGAACCAGCCCGCTGCGGCCGCGATCAACACATGGGCGATGGACGCCAACGCGGTGGTCGTGGTCGGATCACGCCATCGTGGCACAGAGCGGCGTTCCGCTGGGAGTTCGCTTGTCGGAGCGATGGATGGATCGGACATCAAGTGAATCCCTCACCGCTGTTGTAAGTCGTGACTTATCAGAGCCGGTCGACCCCACGCACACAATCCGAACAGATCAACTACTGAACATTCAGGAACGATACGACACGACAGCCTGCTGAGTCGTTGGTGGCAACGGATGAAACTCGCTCCGGGCGAATCCACCATCCCGGAAGACTCGCTCGTACTCCGCGAAGGTATAAGCATCGCCTTTCGCAGTCGTGGCGAGCATCGTCATGGCGAAGGTCGCAGTCGAAGGCGGGGTGATACGGTCGGGATCGGGGATGAATTCCAGTGTGAACGTTCGCCCACCCGGAGCGAGTGCAGCATGCGATTTCGCGGCCAGGAGCTTGCAGGTGGGCAGGTCAAAATGATGAAGGAAGTTCGTCAACAGGACGACATCGTATGGCCCACCCCAGTCCACGTCGAATGCGCTGCCAGGAAGCAATTGATGCCGATCGGCGACTCCCGCACGCTTCGCGTTCTCAGCCGCGATCGCCAGCACATTCGGCCAATCCATCGCCGTGATCTGGGCGTTGGGATACCGCTCCGCAATCGCCAGGCCGAACAATCCGTGGCCCGCAGCGACATCGAGCACCCGCAGCGGTTGTTGAGTGTCACCACCCACGAGATTGGCAAGCAAGTTCGCAGGTAGCCGCATCATCGGGCCCATCGCTCGGGCGAAATCGACCCAGATCGGGTTGTCGTGCGAAACGGTGCCTTCGTCCGAGAGCGCCGTCCCACCACGGCGGACGGCCCCGGTGAGTTGCTGAAAACACTCGCGCAACGATGGCGTGAGCATGAAGTCGAGGACGCCGCCGAGATACGCGGGTGACTTACGATTGAGGAAGGCATCCGAATCGGGCGTGAGTTCGTACTCGTCTCCATGCTTGGACAGGAACCCGATGATCGTGAGATAATCCGCCAGGATCCGAATGCCGCGCGGAGATGCGTTGCAAGCCGTGGCGAGTTGTGCCGCTGATCGCTTTCCCGAAGCAACCAGTGAGAAGAGATCGAGTTCGATCGCTGTGCGGAGTGCCTCGGTCCGTTGAAATGCGCTGAGGGTATCAAAAAAGAGTGCTGGCGAAGGATGTGATGACATCAGTAAAACTCCTCGGCATCCGTGACCAGGGTATCGCGGCGATAGATTGTAAATCGATCCTGTTTCGAGGTTGCTCGCTTACGGCTGCCTCGTGTTGTAGAATCAAGATATCCGCGTTCTGGTTTTATTCTCTCCCTTGAGTAATTCCACTACCGCTGGTTCCTGATCAACTGATTCAGGATTACACTCTCCCTCCTCTCTCAGTTTCCCGGCCATGGGAATTCCAGCGACCACGCCTGAATTTTTGGTTCTCCTTACTCAGAGTAACCTCCTCGATGCCAGCACATTAACCCGATACGAGCAGACCGATAACTCTGCAGCCAACGGCGATTCACAGGCTGTCGATTCCCCCACGCGACTGGCGGAGGCGCTCGTCCGGGATGGGTTGTTGACTCAGTTCCAAGCCCAGCAACTGCTGCAAGGAAAGTGGCGGGGTTTCTTCATTGGCCGATACAAGGTTCTGGGGATGCTCGGGGCAGGGGGGATGGGGAAAGTTTTCCTCTGCGAACATTCCGGGATGCGCAGACAGGTCGCGATCAAGGTTTTGCCGCCAAAGCAGGCCGGCAACTCTGAAACTGTCGAGCGCTTTTATCGAGAAGCCCAGGCAATCGCCCGACTCGATCACCGCAACATCATTCATGCCTTCGATGTCGCGCAGGACGGGGATGTCCACTACCTCGTAATGGAGTACGCGAAGGGGATCACTCTCGAAGATTGCGTTGTTCGCGATGGGCCGATGAGTCCGAATCGTGTGCTCGACTACCTTCGCCAGAGCGCCATGGGGCTTCAACACGCCCACCAATCTGGGGTCGTTCACCGCGACATCAAGCCGAGCAATCTGCTCATCACTGAGAACGGGGTCGTCAAGATTCTGGATCTGGGACTGGCCCAGTTTTTCCAGGATCAGGAGGACGAGGCGAAGAATCGGTCGAGTGACGGAGTGATGGGGACCGTGGATTACATGGCTCCAGAGCAAGCTCTGGATTGCACGGAAGTGGATATCCGAGCCGATATCTACAGCCTGGGGGCAACCTTCTATTTCGCCCTGTCCGGGAGATCGCCATTCGAGGGTGGTTCCACGACACAGAAGATACTCTGGCATCAGGTGCGTGATCCCGAATCCCTTGAAAGAATCCGGGCAGATTTGCCCACAGACCTGATCGCGCTCATTAGTCGGATGATGGCAAAAGATCCGGCCAACCGGTTTCAGACCCCTGAGGAACTTCTCCAGACGCTGGCCCCCTCGCAAGTCGAGACTGTCGTGGATGTTCAACAGGCCATCGTTGATACAGCCTTTGATCTCCCTTGCACAACACCTGCCACCCCAAACAACAGCGAACCTGCGGATGCGAAGCAGGGCCGACGGCTAACCCCAAAGAAAATTGCGGTTGTGCTGAGCTTGTGTCTGATGTCTGCGGCTGCGGGAATTTACGTGAACCAGAAGCCCGAGACCCCTTCCGATCAGGACTCGGTTCCGCCGCCGACATCTCCGAAGAGCCGTGAAGTCGTTCGACAACTCCCACTTGTTACCGATCCCAGACCGGTTTACCTCTCGGAGATTCCCGAGGAAGACGCCGTTGTGGGTCGCGGTCAGTTCGGGAAGGCTGGTTCACTCGGTTACGATAATCGCCGGATTACCGTACGCGGAATGGTCAAGTCACAAGGCTTATCAATGCATCCGCCGTCGAATGGTGCTGCAACTGTCCGATACGAAATTCGCGGACGCTATCGCACACTGGCGGGTGGCGTCGCAATCAATGACACGGGAGTGGGGAAACCGTCTGTGGGTCAAGTGTTCGTGGTCAAGGGAGATGGCCAGGTGCTCTGGGAATCTCGCCCCGTACGGACCAAGAACGACGAGCAGTATTTCGCGATCGACTTGACCGGTGTGCGACGGCTGGAACTGGAGGTCCGCTGCCCTGGTAACCACGACAACGCGCATGCTGTCTGGTGCGATCCAAAACTGCTGAGAACACCACCATCGCCAGCTGATCTTCCCTCTCAGCAGTTAATTGATGATGAGGGATTCATCAGAACCTGGTTGATCCTTTCGCCCGTACCCAACACGGCAGGAGGGGATATCGGACAGGGAATTGATAAGTGGCACATCAAGGATGAAGCGAAAGTGGCCCCGAAAGAGGGCGATAAACTCAAGGTGGGCGACAAAGAACTACGTTGGGAAAAAGTTCATAGCCAAGATTACTTCTTCGACCTCGACACGGGAAGCGGCCCGCGCGATAACTGCGTGGCCTATGCCGTCATCTATCTCGTGGCGCCCGAGGAGCGGAAGGATGTTGATGTGCGAATTGGCAGTGACGACGGCGCGAAAGTCTATCTCAATGGGAAGGGGATCGGGCGAGCAGCAAGTTCCCGCGCCATTGGCAAGGACCAGAACACGTTTTCCAACGTGACCCTGATTAAGGGCGTGAATCGCGTGGTTTTCAAGATTGTCAACGGGCGTGGCGACTGGAGTGGTGCACTACGTTTTGTCGATAAGGACGGAAATCCGATTCCAGGGTTAAAGGCCCAACTGACGCCGTGACTGCGCCAGAGACACAAGTCCTCAGACAGGATCTCTCATCGCTACGGGGGACACACGTCCCCGCTTGCCAAGTCGGTCATACCCAATTGTAGATCGGGCAATTAATCACCCAGGGCTTGAACTGCGACCAGTAGTGCAGCAAGTGAACCTCATGATCCACTGGCAGGCCGCGAGTTCGGGCCTGCCAGCGATATCCCACGCGTTCAACCTCGGTGACGCCCGCACAGCTATTCCACTCCGCTCCGATTTCCGGATGGGTATAGTCGTAATCAGTAGCGCGGAAGTACCTGAAAAGTACCGCCTGATCGACCCCCGGGCACGCGAACATCTGTTCCTTGGTGAATTCTGCTGCTCGGCTCAATGGTGCCACGCAGTTCTGAACCGCGAGGATCGCGGCGAGATCGTAGAAGCGGGGATCTGATATGAGTTGGACGCCGGAGTTCAGAAAGGGCGAGCGGTGCGTTCGCGGGTCGGATGGAATCCACTGGTGGTCGATTCCGATCCACGGTTTCACATGTCGCCGTGCCCAGAGATAGTGCAGGTCATCGAGCACAACCGTGTCGGCGTCCAGGTACAGGAAGGGATAGTCCAGTGAAGCGAGGTTCGCGAGCTTGAACCGCAGGTTGAAGTGAGGATGGCCAATGTCGTGCGAACGGCACCGAACGACCTCGATATCGACCTTCTGGCGGTGTTCGGGAGCGATGAGCGGCGGGTGATCCTCATACAGAATCGTTACACTTTCCGCACCGTGAGCGATGACCGAGTCGAGGAACACATAGCACATTCGTCGGAGGTTCGGCTCCTCCGGGTAGTTCATGATCGTCACAACCTTGAGCCGATTATCCATCCTCACGCTGCCCGTCTTCGGTTGGGTGGAATGAGTGCCTGATCGAATCCTCACAGATAGATTGACTGATATCCGTGAAACGTGGAGGGCACCGTGAACGATTTCGTGGTTCGGGAAGCAACCGAGGCTGATCTACCGGCGATTGTCGAGATCTACAATCAATCCATCCCTGGTGGCTGGTCCACCGCAGACACCAAACCCGTGACGGTCGCCGAGCGTCGCGATTGGTTCCGCAAGTTCGACCCCGTGAAACGGCCGATCTGGGTTGCCGAACTTGATGGCGAAATCGTTGCGTGGTCGAGCCTGTCCTCGTTTTACGCGGGCCGCCCAGCATACGACGCTACCGCCGAGATCAGCCTGTATCTGAGCACGGCTCACCACCGCAAGGGGATTGGGCGACGCCTCAAGCAATGGGTCATCGGCCAGTGCCCGCGACTCGGGATCACGACGCTGCTGAGTATGCACTTCGACCATAATGAAGCTACGGCAAGGATCAACGAAAGTCTTGGGTTCAAGGAAGCCGGTCACTTGCGCGAGATTGCAGTCGTTCAGGGACAGAAGCGGGGTTTGATCATCTCAGCGCTCCGGATCCCTCCGATCGGTGGAGCGAACGGAAGCTGAGTCGCTGATCCATGACCACCGTATGCACATCTGGAAATTGCGGTCACCAAGGGGGAGCCATGAGATTGTACGTCTTCACACTGTTGGCGTTGTTGTGTTGGTCCTGTGATGTGATCCACGCGGCCGAGCCGGCTAGACCTAACATCGTCGTGATCCTTTCCGATGATATGGGATTCTCAGACATCGGTTGTTATGGAGGGGAGATCGCGACGCCAAACCTGGACGCACTGGCGGCTGGCGGCGTGCGGTTCACGCAGTTCTACAACACCGCCCGTTGCTGCCCAACGCGAGCGAGCTTGCTCACCGGGTTGTACCCGCATCAAGCGGGCGTGGGCCACATGATGGAGGACAAGGGCGAGAAGCATCCCGGGTATCGCGGCAACTTGAATAACTCGTGTCGCACCATCGCGGAAGTGTTGAAGCCGAGCGGTTACCGCAGTTACGCGGTTGGGAAGTGGCACGTTACACGGTTTGCCGGCAAGGAAGGGCCGAAGGACAACTGGCCGGTTGCACGTGGGTTCGACCGCTACTACGGCACGATCCACGGTGCTGGTAGCTTCTACGATCCGTCGTCCCTGGTTCGTGGCGACACGATGATTTCGCCCTTCGCGGACCCGGAGTACAAACCAGCCACGTACTACTACACCGATGCCATTTCCGACCACGCGGTTCGGTTTGTGGGTGAGCACGCCAAGGACAATGCAAAGCAACCGTTCTTCATGTATGTCGCGTACACCGCGGCACACTGGCCGATGCACGCGCTTCCCGAGGACATCAAGAAGTACGCCGGGAAGTACGATGCGGGTTACGACTCGATCAGGAAAGCTCGCTTCGAGAAAGCCGCCAAACTCGGTTTGATCGAGGCGAAGGAGGGACTAAGCCCCCAGGCCGGGGACTGGGCAAAAGTCGCGGACAAGAAGTGGGAAGCCGCGGGAATGGAAGTGTACGCAGCGATGGTGGATCGTATGGATCAGGGGATCGGAAAGCTGGTCGCGGAACTGAAGCGAACGGGCCAGTTCGAGAACACGCTGATCCTGTTCCTGCAAGACAACGGGGGATGTGCTGAACCCCAGGGTCGCAACGGGAATGCAGAACACCCGAACATCGAACGCCCCGAGAAGCCAACCCTTCCCGTGATGAAGGCGGAAGACTTCGCCGCCGCCGGCAGTGTGCCGAAACAGACTCGTGACGGTTTCCCGATACGCATGGGGCCGAAGGTCATGCCTGGCCCGGCGGATACCTACGTCGCCTACGGGCGCGGCTGGGCGAACGTGTCGAACACCCCCTTCCGCGAGTACAAGCACTGGGTTCACGAGGGTGGCATCAGCACGCCGCTGATCGCTCACTGGCCGAACGGCATCGCCGCCAAGGGCGAACTCCGGAAGCAGCCCGGCCACCTGATCGACATTGCCGCCACATGCGTGGATCTCTCCGGGGCCGAGTATCCCAAGAAAGTGGGCAATGTCGCCATCACCCCACTGGAAGGGAAGAGCCTTGTTGCGGCGTTCGCGAACAAGGCACTCGACCGCCAGGCGATCTTCTGGGAACACGAAGGGAATCGAGCAGTCCGCGTAGGCGACCTGAAGCTGGTCAGCAAGCACGGCGACCCCTGGGAGCTTTACGATCTGTCGAAGGATCGGATTGAAGGGCACAACCTGGCTGCGGCGATGCCGGACCAGGTGAAGTCGATGGCCGCACGATATCAGGACTGGGCGAACCGGGCCAAAGTCGAAGCCTGGCCCGTGAACACGCCGAAGAAATAGGCTGTGTAGCCAACAGCGCTCGCCCCGATCATTTCTTCGGTTCAGGGGCGGGTTTGCTATCCATTGCCGGCTGGTTCCAGAGCCGGTATGGATCGTCGAGCCGACGTTGTTCGGCAAGGAGCAACGCTTCCATCTCTTCAAGTTTCTTCGCGTACTTCGGGTCGCCCGCGAGGTTGACCTGATGTTTCGCCGGTGTGTTCCCAGTCAGTGCGATCGTCTTCGCGTCGTGATGCTCGATCAGGAATTCGTCGGGGTTCTCCGCGAGGTTGAAGAGTTGCGTTTCTCGCACTTTTCCATCCAGCACGTCGTACTTGATGAGCTTCCAGTCGCCCTGCTTCACGCAGCGCATTCCCGGCTTCGTGCCTCCGTTGTAGACGCCGTAGAGCACGTCACGCACGGTTTCCTTCTTGCCTTCGAGAACGGGTTTGAAGCTGACCCCTTCGTTGGTTTCTGGAGGCTTCACTCCGGTCAGGTCGCAGAACGTGCCGAGCAAATCCATCAGGTAGATGTTCCCTTTGACCCGCGACCCAGGCTTGATCCCCGGCCCCTTCACGATGAAGGGAACTCGCCAGGTGTGCTCGTAGAGGTTCTGCTTCCCCTGGAGGCCGTGCCGACCGATCGCCATGCCGTGGTCTGAGGTGTAGATGATGTACGTGTTGTCGAGTTGACCCATCTCCTTGAGCTTTGCGAGTACCCGGCCTATCTGGATGTCGATGTTCTCACTGCACGCAAACTCGCGTCCCAGTTCGTTACGCATCGTGCGTTCGTCCCGCTTCTCCCAAACGCCGCTGACACTCACTTCGTCGCGGAGGTTGGGGTGGCCGTGATGAAACGGATGCGCCGGCAGATAGTTGATCGGCAGCGCGGGAGCCTTGGGGTTTGCCGGCGGGAGTACCTTCGGGTCGGTGTGGTTGACCGCGCCATATTTTGCAAGGAGTTCCGGTGTGCCGTCGCGGGTGTCGTGGGGGTGGGAAAAACCGAAGTAAATCAGGAACGGGTCCGCGTCCTTGCTCTCCTCGCGTTGTTTCAAGTAGTTCAGGACCTGTTCCGCGTGCCAGGGACTACCACTCTCGTCGGTTCCACCGCGCTTCGTTGCATCCTTCCGAACTGTAAACTGCTTGTTGGCTCCTTCGTAGCTGTTGCCCATCTTGCAAGTTCGCATCGTGTCATAACCGGCACGGTTGAAGACTGCGGCGATCGTGTTCTTCTCCAATTCCGGCGGGCACATCTTCTTCTGGAGCGGACCCGAAACGATGGGCAGATGCCACACGCTACGACCACACATGATCATGTGCCGCGATGGGGTGCAGACTGCCCCGGCGAACGAACCCATGTGGTGGGCGGCATCGAATGTCATTCCCTCGGCTGCAAGTTTATCGATGTTCGGGGTCTGCAAGGGGGTTTTCGGGTTGTAGATCTTGAGATCGAACGGCGATTGATCATCCACGAGAATGAACAGGATGTTCGGGCGCTCGGCCGCGATGGCCGGTGCGCTTGCGAGACACAGGACAAGGAAGCTAATGCTGACGTGCCGCATCGTGGGGTTGCCTCCAGAATCGAAACTTGTTCACGGCTAAGGAAACAGGAGAGTGATTTCCAGATCGCGTCGGATTATCTGGTGGTGAAGTTCGATTATTCGAACAATCTGCTGCCGATGCCAGGGGTCAGATGTGGATTCTGCAAACAGTCGACCTGCTGGTGCACGCGAATTCGGTTGCAAAATCAATAAGAATCCATCACCGCCACATTGGTGATTGAGTCAAAAACGTGCCCACCCTGAGTCGAGACACTTTAGGCGAGTCAGCGGTCACTCCGAAAGGTTGTCATCGCTGGTATGATGTGGAACCATATGATTTGGTGTTGGCTCCGCAGACTTTGGAATTGTTGGGTCATCGCCGAGGATCACTGTGCCAGCCCAAATCGCACCTGAACAGCTTGTCGAAATTATCGAGATCACTGAAGACGGGATTATAACCGTTGATGCGGATCAGAAGATTGTCATGTTCAATCGTGGAGCTGGCAACATCTTCGGTTACTTGCGCGGCGAGGTCATTGGTCAGCCACTCGAACTGCTACTTCCTTCACCATCGATCAAGGATCATCGGGGTCAGGTTGAGAATTTCGCTCACTCGTCGGCACCTGCTCGTTTCATGGGAGAACGGCGGGCGGTGAACGGACTACGGAAAGACGGCTCCGAGTTCCCTGCCGAGGTCTCAATATCGAAGTTTGGAACTGGACCCGCCATGCTGCTGACGGCCATCGTCAGAGATGTGACTGATCGAAAGCAGTATGAGGCGACACAACGCGAACTGGAACACCTTCGGGCACAGGCTCAGCTTATCAATGCGGAAGCACGCCTCAACTCGGTGATTCGTTCCGCGCAAGACGCGATTATCATTCTTGACGCGAACCTACGAACGACGCTGTTCAACCAGGCAGCAGAGCAGATTTTTGGATGCTCCGCGGCCGAAGCGAATGGCGCAGATCTCGCCCGCTTTCTGCCGGCAGGATTGCCCAACCACTCGGCCGAGCCAGCCAAACCCCAACAGGTGCAAGGACGCCGCGCGGACGGGAGCTGGATACCGTTGGAAGTGTCATCTGCTCAGACCGAGATCATGGGGCAAACAGTCCACACGCTTATTCTGCGAGATGTCACCGAACGGAACCGAGCGGAGGAGCAACTCCGTGAGATCGCTTTGCAACGTGAGCGGGCGTTGACGGATCTTCAGGCGAAGTCGGAAGAATTGCGAGCAACGACGCAACAACTCTGGCAAGCAGCCCGGCTCGCGGGGGTCGGCGAACTCGCGGCCAGCATTGCGCATGAGTTAAATAACCCTCTCGGCACGGTGAGCCTGCGAGTCGAAGGGCTGATCGCGAAGACTCCCCTGGACGACCCTCGACGGAAGCCGTTGGAGATCATCGATGGCGAGATCGAGCGAATGGCGAGCCTTGTCGCGAATCTCCTTCAGTTCAGCCGGGCCGGACGCGAGCAGGTCTCCACTGTCGATGTTTGCGAAGAAATCACCA
>Ga0335397_10004936_pt1 | contig 17518 bp, 16 predicted proteins | sample MAT04_FD_205740 | JGI IMG/M metagenome (GOLD analysis project Ga0335397, IMG submission 205740) | Freshwater microbial communities from Lake Fryxell liftoff mats and glacier meltwater in Antarctica - MAT-04 (spades assembly) (version 2) ... | reverse complement strand
GGCAAGACGACGACGGGACGCGCGATCCTGCGACTGGTGCGGGCTGAGGCCGGGCGTATCGTGTTCGATGGCGTGGATGTCCTGGCCGCGGATCCCAGGACCCTGCGTCGACTCCGGGAGCGCGTCCAGATCGTGTTCCAGGATCCGTATTCCTCGCTCAACCCGCGGATCACCGTGGCGGACACGGTCGCGGAGGTGCTCACGGTGCACCGGATCGGCGCCACGGACGCAGACCGGCGTGAGCGGGTGGCGTCGCTGCTCAAGGATGTCGGCCTGGGCCCCGAGCACGGCAAGCGGTATCCCCACGAGCTGTCCGGAGGCCAACGCCAGCGGGTGGGCATCGCGCGGGCACTCGCGGTCGACCCGGAGTTGCTGGTGCTCGACGAGCCCGTCTCTGCGCTGGACGTCTCGGTCCAGGCCCAGATCATCAACCTGCTGGAGGATCTCCAGGAGGAGCACGGGCTGGCGTACCTGTTCGTGGCCCACGACCTGTCCGTGGTCCACCACACTGCCGATCGGGTCGCGGTCATGTACCTGGGCCAGATCGTGGAGCAGGGACCCGTGGATGCCATCTTCGACGATCCCCAGCACCCCTATACCCGGGCACTGCTGGCATCCATCCCGGGCGAGGACGCCCGACGCGCGGCACAGCTGCACGCGGAGCGTGCCGCGGGGGAGATCCGGCCGGGTGCCGCCACCGGGGTGGGCTGCTCCTTCCGGGATCGATGCGCCCATCGCTACGAGCCGTGTGACACCACGCCACCATTCGTGGAGCTGGGTCGTGGCCGCGCCAGTCGGTGCTGGCTCGCGGACACGCACACTGGACCCGGTCCGCAGCCCCAGGCGTGAGGAGATCCGATATGGCGTCACACATCGGCCGTGATACCTGGCACATGGCCTGGGACTCGACCATCCCGCCGGTGCTGGAGGTGGGCTCGGGCGAGGTCGTGACGTTCGATGTCCTGGACGCCTCCTGCGGCCAGATCACCGCGGACTCCACGCTGGATGACCTGCTGGCGCTCGACTTCTCCCGCGTCGACCAGGTCGCGGGCCCCATCGCGGTCTCGGGTGCGCAGCCGGGGGACACGCTGGAGGTCGAGCTGCTGGACATCGTGCCCGCCGATTGGGGCTGGACGGCAGCGATCCCGGGCTTTGGCCTGCTGGCGGACGAGTTCCCGGATGCCGCGCTGCGCATCTCCCGCCTCGCTGATGGCCTGGCGGAGTTCCTGCCGGGCGTACGCATCCCGTTGGCGCCGTTCTGTGGCGAGCTGGGGGTCGCGCCGATGGGTCCCGCGCGGAGCACCATCCCGCCGACCGAGACGGGCGGCAACATGGATACCCGTCACCTGACCGCCGGGTCGCGGCTATGGCTGCCGGTCCAGGTCCCGGATGCGTTGTTCAGCCTGGGCGACGGACACGCCGCGCAGGGCGATGGCGAGGTGTGTGGCACGGCCATCGAGACGCCCGTGCGCGTGAGCGTCCGGCTGACCGTTCGCCGCGACGTCAGCGTGACGGCGCCGGAGTTCGAGACCGTGGGTCCCCTGGGCGTGTCCACCAACAGCGCGGGATGGTTCGCTGCGGACGGCGTCGGGCCGGACCTGTTCGTGGCGGCTCGTGATGCCGTCCGGCGCATGATCGACCGACTCGGCATCCGCCACGGCCTCAGCCCGGTGGACGCCTACATGCTCGTCTCGGTGGCGGGCGACCTGCGCATCAGCGAGATCGTCGACCAGCCCAACTGGATCGTGACCTGCTACATGCCGACCTCGATCTTCCGCGACTGACGCGGATCAGGCCGTGCGGATACCGAGGACGGCTGCGGACCAGCCCGACGCGTCAACGGTTGGGCGCTCGATGACCTCCCACGCGGCCGCGACCTGCCGTGCCGCAAGTGGCGGCGACACTGCCGTGACCTGCGCCGGTGTGAGGATGTCACCCTGAACGGGCGTCATGCCCATCCCGCTCGCGACGCGGACGACGGTGCCACGCGCCATCGAGCCGTTGGCCAGCCCGGCGCGGATATCCGCCACCAGCACGACTGGCCGGTGGTGTCGTCCAACGTGTCCCCGGTCGATGCTCCGAACCATCCCCGCCCCCAGCTGTGTGCCTCTGACACAGTGACGGTCGTCGCGATGTGCGGCAGGTTTAGTGTCACGCGATGGGGTCAGCCCTCCGCTTGCACCGGCACGAACACCCACCTGTAGGTCCACGTCCAGCGACTCGCTGGCTCCGGGTGGCGGAGGTATCGACCACCCAGCGGATCGACCACCGACAGCAGCTCCTCGGGGGGCACGGGACTCTTGCCCGCTGCGATGTTGACGACCAGCCCGTCATCCGGGCCGCCCTCCATCAGCAGCGTCAGCGTCGGCCACGGCTCGATGCCCATGGTGGCAGGGTAGCCGCGCCCGATCATCGCCGCCTTATGCGTCACATCCCCGGGAGTGGCAGCGAGTCGGGTCAGGGGCAGCAGGTCGCGCTCGTCGTCGAACGAGGACGCCCTCTCATCCGGCTGCCGCGACCGCCACTTCCGGCATCCCTGACGGCTCTCCGACTTCCATCCAGGTCGCCAGTGAATCGCGCAGGAACAGTTGGTCCACCACCATCGAGGAGGCGCCGATGACGCCCGCAAGCCCGCCCAGGGACGAGCGCTGGATGAGGAGGTCCCGGGTCGCCAGAGGCAACGAGCGGTGGTAGACGGTCTGCCGGATGGCAGCCAGGAGATGATCGCCACTCTGGGCCACGCCACCTCCGATGACGACCAGCGACGGGTTGAAGAAGTTGACCACGCTGGCCAGCATCAGTCCGACGTGTCGGCCAGCGGCCTGCAGCAGACCCATGGCGATGGGGTCGCCAAAGGACGCCGCCCGGGCCACATCCTCGGCGCTGACGATCCCGTGCAGGTCGAGCGCCGCCGCCAGTCGTTCGCTGCGGCCGGCGCGTGCCGCGGTCTCGCCGTCCCTCGCGAGGGCGGCACCTCCCGACAGTGCCTCGAGACAACCGAGGTTGCCACAGCGGCAGACAACGGACTCGTCCTCGACCACCTGGATATGGCCAACGTCACCGGCGCTTCCCTGGGCGCCGCGGTGGATATGTCCGTCCGAGATGATGCCTGCGCCGATGCCCGTGCCGATCTTGACCACGACCACGTCCTGGTGGCCGACGGCGATGCCCGAGCGCCACTCGCCGAGCGCCAGGACGTTCACATCGTTGTCCACCCAGACCGGCGCATCGTAGCGAGATGCGAATCGCTCTCGGATCGGGTATCCATCCCAGCCGGGCATGATCGGCGGGGAGGTCGGTCGTCCACTCCGGAACTCGACCGGACCCGGAACTGCGATGCCGACCCCCCACGTCCGGCCCGGCAGCACCCGGGTCGTGGCGCGCAACTGGCTGAAGAGCTCATCCACGCGCGCCAGGCAACGCTCTGGTCCCTCGGCGATGTCCGCTGGCTCATCGTGATGCGCGAGGATCCGGCCATCGAGCGTGGTGAGGGCGACGTCGATGCTGGTCGCGCCGAGGTCAGCGACCAACACATGCCCGGCATCGGCACGGAATCCCAGTTGCCGCGGCGGTCTGCCACCCGTGCTGGGACCCGGTTTGCCCTCGACCAGCAGGCCCCGATCGATGAGCTCACCGACGCGCTGCGCCACGACACCCCTGCTGAGCCCGGTGCGATCGACGAGTTCCGCCCTCGACCGCGACCGTCCCAGTCGCACCTCGTCGAGGACGAGCACCAGTGCATCCAGCGCTTCGGTCGGGATGGGCGGCGGCATCCCAGCAGGATGACATGCGTGGGGTCATTCTGCCGCCGATGGCGGCACTTTTGCACTTGACAGACAGATGTGGGCTGGGCACAGTGTCGGCAACTCAACGGAGCGGCGAGACCTGCGTCCACGCCGGCTGATTGAGCTCGACTCTTAGGCGGAGGAGAACGCGATGGCGATCGGTCGTCGGCGGTGGTTGGGCGTGTTGCCTGCCCTTGCCCTGGTGGTTGGAGCGACTGGCGTCGCTGCTCAGAGCCCCTCGACGGGTGAATACGACGGCGTGACCGTCAACGTGGTGACGTTCAGCGGTCCGCCCATCGCGGAGCCGCTCGAACGCTACGCAGTCGAGTTCGAGGCGGCTACGGGCGCCACGATCAACATCACCAAGTACCCATTCAGCGATCTGTACTCGAAGGCCCTCGCCGACGTGGCCACCGGGACCAACAGCTTCCAGCTGATGACCCTTGCCGCCCCCTGGGTGGCTGACTTCGCATCCGCCGGTTACGCAGCGGACCTCACCGACAAGATCGCCAACGACCCCGAGATCGCCTGGGACGACATCATGCCGTTCTTCCGCGACATCGTGGCCCAGTACGCGGGGAAGGTCGTGGGCGTGCCCATCGACGGCGACTTCACGATGACCTACTACCGCACCGACATCCTGGGTGCCGACGGCGTCGCACCGCCGAAGACCTGGGACGAGTATCTCCAGATCGCCGAGAAGTACGACGGCAAGGACCTCAATGGTGACGGCGTCCCGGACTACGGTTCGTGCATCTCCAAGGCCCGCAGCGGCGTCGGCACCTGGCTCTTCAATGGTGTCCTCAGCTCATTCGTGCAGACGATGGGCACGGGTCAGGGGACCTTCTTCGGCGACGACATGACGCCACTCATCAACAACGAGGCAATGGGCGCCGCGCTTGATTTCTGGAAGACCTCGATGGAATTCGGGCCCCCGGACGAGAACAACCTCGACCAGCAGGGCGGACGCGACATGTTCACATCCGGCCGTTGCGCCTTGGCCATCGATTGGGGTGACACCGGAGTCCTGGCCATCGATCCGGCCACGTCCAAGGTCATCGACAAGGTCGGCGCAGTCCAGATGCCCGGCTCGACCAACGTGCTCGATCGGGCAACCGGCAAGCTGGTCCCGTGTGACGCGACCATCTGCCCCAACGCCATCGACGGTGTCAACCACGCCCCATTCGCAGCCTTCGGCGGCTGGTCAGCGGTAGTCAATGCCGCCGCAGACGAAAAGACCCAGGCAGCTGCCTATGACTTCGCGGCATATGTGTCGAACCCGACGCGCTCGAATATCGACGTGACACACGGTGTGACGGGTATGAACCCCTATCGTCTCTCCCAGTTCGGTGACAACATGGCGAACTGGGTGGCCGCGGGCTTCAGTGAGGCCGCTGCCTCGAGCTATCTGGGGGCCATGAAGGACAGCCTCGACAATCCGAACATGGCGGTCGACCTCCGGATCCTGCAGTCCAACAACTACACCAACGTGGCCGAAGACCAGGCCATCTCGCAGTTCCTGGCCGGCGAGCTGACCAAGGAAGAGGCGATGCAGCAACTGTTCGACAAGTGGCAGGAGCTCACAGACTCGATCGGGCGTGAGGTCCAGGCAGCGGCGTACGCCGCGAGCCTCGGTGTCCAGCGCTAGTCAAGACACGCGTCTCGAATCCCAGGGTCCGGTCCTCTCGGGACCGGACCCTGTTTCGACTGTGCGCGTGGATGCACCAGCCAAGAGCGATTGGAACAACCCTCGTCTCGCGCGGAACCTCTTCCTGTGGCCTGCGCTCATCGTGGTCCTCATCCTCGCGATCTTCCCGCTCATCGCATCGCTCGTGCTGGCGCTCTCCAAGGTGTCGCTCGTCAAGGGCGGCTTCAAGATCGACTTCGTGGGGCTCACCAACTTCCGGACGCTGTTCCTGGGCTCCGAGCGCACCCACGTCCTGGGTCAGGCAGGCACGCCGACCCTGTTCGGCTGGCTGGTGTTCCTCGGCGGCACCGCGCTCCTGCTCGTGGCGTTCGTGCGCACGGTGCGCAGCCGCAAGATCCGGCCACTGGGACTGATCGGTCGCGCGGTCGGTGGCCTGTTGCTCGTCCTACTGTTGTGGTCCGTCGCCACGACCGTGCTCGGCAGTGGCGGCCGCCCAGGGACCCTCATGGTCACCATCGTCTACGCCTTCTCCGGGACCCTGCTGACGTATCTGCTGGGCTTGGGGCTCGCTGTCCTGACGACCCAGCGTCTGCGCGGGCAGCGGTTCTTTCGGATCGTGTTCCTGGTGCCACTCATGATCACTCCCGTCGGCGTTGCCTACATGTTCCGGATGCTCACGGACACCGAGAAGGGCCCCATCACCCCCTTGTGGCGCGCCGCAGGTCTCTCCGACTTCACACTTCTCGGTGACCCATGGGGAGCCCGGCTCGCCGTGATCATCAGTGACGTCTGGCAATGGACGCCGTTCATGTTCATCGTGCTGCTGGCCGCCCTCGAGGGCCGGGACCTCGAGACGGAAGAGGCCGCCACCGTGGATGGAGCAAGCAAGGCGCGGATCTTCCTGAATATCACCATGCCAGCATTGATCCCGGTCAGTGCCACCGTGATCCTCATCCGGCTGATCGAGGCGTTCAAGATCATCGACCTGCCGAATGTCCTCACCAACGGGGGGCCAGGCACGGCAACGGAGTCACTGACCCTGCAATCGTTCATCTCGTGGCGCGGCTTCGATCTGGGCTCGTCGGCGGCCATCGCGTACACGCTGCTGGTCGTGGTCACGATGGTCGGCATCGGCTATGCGACGTTCATCATCCGACGCACCCATTCGATGGTCTGAGACATGACTGTTTGCGCCGGGATCCAGGCGTGAAGAATCCGCTCCGGAAGCGCACTGCGCTGGACCTGTCGCCGCCGGCCAAGGTCGCTGGATATGCGTCCCTGATCGTGTGGGCGATCATCGTGCTGTTCCCGATCTACTGGCTCGTCATCACGTCCCTGAAGCTGCCCATCCAGGTGGCTGCCGGTCCGTTCTACATCCCGGGGATCGACTTCACGCCGACATTCGACAACTGGCACTACATCCTGGTCGATCGCTTCAGCGATACCGTGAGGCCGTTCGCCAATACCATCATCGTCGCGCTCTGCAGCTCGACCCTCGCGCTCATCCTCGGGTCATCCGGTGCGTATGCGCTGGTGCGGTTCCACTACCGACCCCGCATCGGCGTCATCGCCATCTGGATCGTGGTCATCCTTGGCACGTTCGTCGCCGTGGCCCTGGGAGCGCCGTGGCCGCTGGCGGTGGTAGCGGCCATCGCTGTGCTCCTGATCCTGCTCCAGACGGTCGGCAAGCGGTTCAAGCGGACTCTCGCCAACAGCGATGTGTCGTTCTGGCTCATCTCGCAGCGGATGATGCCGCCGGTCGCGGTGGTCATCCCCATCTACGTGCTGTTCCAGACGATCGGCATGCTGGACACCCTGCCGGCGCTCATCGTGACCTATACGGCAGCCAACCTGGCCATCGTCGTGTGGCTCATGCGTGACTACTTCCTGTCGATCCCCCTCGATCTGGAGGAGTCGGCGAGCGTCGATGGCGCCTCGTCGTTCCGGACCTTCCGGTCCATCATCCTGCCCATCTCGCGGCCGGGACTGGTCGCGACCTGGATCCTGGTCCTGGTGTTCTCGTGGAACGAGTACCTGCTCGCCCTGTTCCTGTCGTCAGCCAATGCGCAGACGATGCCCGTGATGGTGGCGGCCCAGAACTCGACCCGAGGCCCGGAGTGGTGGTACATGTCGGTGCTCATCCTGTTGATGATCATCCCGGTCATCATCCTGGCCGTCGTCCTGGAGCGCTTCATCGCCAGCGGAGCTCTCAGGGGGGCCGTGAAGGGCTAGCGATGCAACCTCGTCAGCGATCGGCTATCACAATGGATCACATCGGAGGTCAGCATGAGTGAACGCGCCGGTTGGGGCATCCTGGGCACAGGCGGCATCGCGCGAACCTTCGCGGCGGCCGTGCAGGTGTCGGCGTCAGGGCGCCTGGCAGCCGTCGGCAGCCGCGATCCCGCACGGGCGGAGGCGTTCAGCCGAGAGTTCGGTGTCACGCGGAGTCACGGCTCGTACGAGTCACTCCTCGCCGACCCGGCCGTCCAGTTCGTCTATGTGGGGACGCCACACACGACCCATGTGGAGCTGTCGGTCGCGGCACTGGAGGCGGGCAAGCACGTGCTGTGCGAGAAGCCGATAGCGGTGACGCAGCAAGGTGCCCAGCGCATCGTGGACGCGGCTCGTCGCGCCGGGGTGTTCATGATGGAGGCGTTCGCATTTCGGGTGCACCCGCAGACCAGCCGGCTCATCGAGCTGCTGGACGCGGACGAGATCGGCGAGGTTCGCTCGGTGCGGGCCACATTCGGCTTCGATGCAGGTCCATCGCCCACCAACTACCTGTTGCGGCCGGATCTGGCTGGTGGCGCGATGCTGGACAACGGCTGCTACACCGTGGCATTGACGCGACGGATCGCGGGCCAGGTCATGGGTCGCCCGTTCGCCAACCCCGACAGGGTCATCGGAGCGGGTCTGTTGCATAGCCCCACGGGTGTCGACTTGGATGCCTCCGCCGTCACCTGGTATGAGGGCGGGTTCAGCGCCCAGCTCCAGAGCACCATCCGGACCGAGGTGGACAAGACGGTCGTCATCACCGGTTCCAAGGGGTTCATCCGTCTGCCGGCGGCGTACCTGCCTGGTCGTCCGGACCGGTTCGGCGGCACGCCGCGGATCATCATCGAGCGGCACGACGAGACGCCCAAGGAGATCGTGGTGCCCGCGGACGGCGCACTCTATACGGTCGAGGCGGACGCGGTCGTAGGACGCGCTCGTGAGGGCCGCACGGAGGCGCCCGAGATGACCTGGGACGATTCACTCGGCAACATGGGGGTGTTGGACCGCTGGCGAGCCGAGGTCGGCGTGCACTACGAGGAGGCGGTAGAACGATGTTGATCCGATCGCAGACCATCAGTCGCGAGCTCGCTCGTATCGGGGTGGACCGGGCGGTCGAGACGGCCGTCGCGCTGGGCTGTCGTGTCTGTATCGCGATCATGGACACCAGCGGCCAGCTTGTCAGCTACGACCGCATGGACGGCGCGCCATTCCAGTCCGCGCAGCATGCCCAGGACAAGGCCTACTCCAGCGCCGGGAACCACACCGCGACCCACGAGTTCTGGGACATGATCAAGGGTGACCCGTGGCTGGTGAGCGGAGTCGCCAAGATCCAGGGTCTCTCCTGGTTGGGCGGAGGTCGACCCGTGCTGCTTGACGGCGAGCTCATCGGGTCGGTGGGCGTCTCTGGCAGCTGCGGCATGCCGCAGGACCAGGCCATCTCGGAGGCGGCCATCCAGGCCATGCTCGAGACTATCGCCGGCGGGGCGCCAGGGTGATGACCCCGGCTGGTCGCGCGGCATATCCGCTGTTGCTGTCGCCGTTCCGGATCGGAACGGTCGAGCTGCAGAACCGGTTCGTGTTCCAGCCGCACTTCACGGCGCTGCTCGCCGATGACAGCATGCCCAACGACGTCCTCAAGGCGTACTTCATGGAACGCGCGCTGGGTGGCGCGGGTCTCATCGTCGATGGACACATGACCGTGATGGTCGAAGGGATGATGGCGCCGCACTACATCCGTGCCTGGGAGGAGGACTTCATCCCTGCCTATCGCATGATGACGGACGAGATCCACGCCACTGGGACGAAGATCTTCGGGCAAGTGACTCACGCCGGCCACACCAGCTTGACCGAGCCGCCGCAGACACTGTGGGCGCCCACCCAGATGCCCGAGCCATCCAGCCCCCACACCACGAGGGCGATGGACCTCACGGACATCCGGCGCACCATCCGCGGGTTCGGCGAGGCGAGCCGCAACGTCATCCAGGCCGGCGCGGATGGCATCGAGGTCAAGATCGCTCACGACGGGCTCCTCCGGAGCTTCGCGTCGCCCTTCTTCAATCATCGGACAGACGGATACGGCGGCTCATTCGAGAAGCGGATGCGCCTGCCGCTGGAGGTCCTGGAGTCGATCCGTGTGGCGATCGGACCTGACCACCCCATCGGCATCAGGCTGTGTCTGCACGAGTACACGCCCTTCGGCTACGAGCTCGACTACGGACTCCGAATGGCCGAGCGCTTCGAGCAGAGTGGCCTGGTCGACTACTTCAACTGCGATGCCGGAACATTCTCCAGCTTCTGGATGGAGATCCCGCCCGCAGCCATCGCGCAGGGCTTCTTCCGGCCGCTCAACCGGGAGCTCAAGAAGGTCAGCAGCCTGCCGGTCGTGGCATTCGGCCGTATCAAGGATGCGGACATGGCGGAACGCATCCTTGATCTGGGCGAGGCCGACCTCATCGGCATGGCCAGGGCGCTCATCGCCGACCCCGATCTGCCCCTCAAGCTGATGGAGGGCCGGCCGGATCAGATCAGGGCATGCATCGGCTGCAACGACGGCTGCATCCACCAGGTCATGCAGGTGAAGCCGATCCGTTGCATCCAGAACCCGGGTGCCGGACAGGAGCAGGTGTACAGCGAGCGGTTGCTCCTCCGGGCCAGTCAGCCCCGGAACGTGGTCGTCATCGGTGGCGGCCCGGCCGGCCTGAAGGTGGCCGAGATCGCGCGAAGACGGGGCCATGATGTCACCCTGTTCGAGCGGGCGCCGATGTTGGGCGGCCAGGTCCGACTCGCAGCCCGGCAGCCGTTCCACGAGGAGGTGGCCGAGGTGACCGCCTACCTCGAGGCGTCGGTCCAACGCCTCGGCGTCGATGTGTGGCTGAACGCCGAGGCCAGCGTGGATGGCCTCATGGACCTGCGACCGGACGCGATCATCGTGGCCACGGGCTCGCAGCCGGACATGCCCCCCCACCGACGGGGCGCGACGGATCCCGACGCAGGCGCGATCGCGCGATCGCGCGGCCTGCAGGTGACGAATCCCGTGCCCGGGCTTGACCGGGACCTCGTCCGCTCCGTGGATGACGTGCTGGCCGCTCCGCCGGCTCCGGCGACTCGCGTCCTCGTGATCGACGCGCACGGTCATTGGGAGGCCGCGGGTACCGCCGAGTTCCTGGCCGACCAAGGCTGCCACGTTCAGGTCGTCACGTCGCGGGTAGAGGTGGGATTCGGCCTGGAGGCCACGAACAAGGTGATGTTCCACCAGCGTGCGAGGGACAAGCGCATCGTGCTCTCGCCGTCCGTTGAGGTGCTTGCCATCGAGGAGGCGGGCGTTGCGGTGGAGGACCTGCTATCGGGTGCACGTCGCCGGATCGATGGTGTCGACCTGGTCGTGCCGGTCTATCCGCGCGTCTCCCGCGACGACCTCTACTTCATGCTGTTGGACCGACTTGGCGAAGACAGCGACGTCTACATCGCGAGGGTCGGCGACGCGTCATCCCCCCGTCTGCTGCAGACCATCCTCCTTGAGGCCCAACACGTCGGGATGACCCTGTGATGGGCGCCAAGATCTGCGTCTGCCTGAAGGTCGTGCCGCGTGCCGAGGTGCAGCTGCGTATCGAGGAGGCGACCCACCGTCTCGATCGGTCGGGCGCCAGCGAGCTCAACCCCGCCGACGAGTACGCCATCGAGGAAGCGCTGAGCATCGCGGCCAGCCTGGACGCGGAGGTCGTGGCGGTATCCATGGTCCCCTTGTCCGGGGTGGAGACACTGCGGCACGCGCTGGCCCTTGGCGTCGATCGCGTCGTCGCCATCAGTGATGTGTCCCTCGCAGGTGCGGACATGGTCGTCACGAGCAGAGTGCTGGCGAAGTTCCTGGAACGGGAGGCGCCTGACGTGATCGTGCTTGGATCGCAGGCCATGGATGGCCGCGGCGCGATGCTGGGCGGCGCCATCGGACAACACATGGACTTGCCGGTCATGTCGGGCGTCCGCAGTGCCCGCGTCGAGGGCGGCCGACTTCGGGCGACGCGTCTGAGTGCCGACGGAGAGGTCGTGCTGGAGACGACGATGCCCTGCGTCGTGGCACTCTCGGGATCGGCCAATGTGCCGCGCTATCCCTCGTTCCGCGACATCGTGACGTCGAAGCGCAAGGACATCAGCGTGATATCGGCCGCCGACCTGGGGCTGGTGCCGTCCGAGTCGGGACCGGCAGGCAGCCGCACGCACGTGATCGGCATTGCCCCTCGACCCGTCCGCCAGGCAGACGCGGAGATCTTCGTGGGTGAGGATGGCGCAGCCGCATTCCTCGTCGATGTCCTTGACCGTGCGGGCTTGACATGAGCGGCGCTGACATGATCGGCTCTGGGTCGGACGCCCCACTGGTATTCATCGAGGTCCGTCGTGGCGCAGCCACGCCCGGATCACTCGCCTTGTTGGCAACGGCGCGCCGGTTGGCGGGCGCAGCTGCCGCGGTCGTCTGCGGGCCTGACTCCGAGCACGTTGCCAGGACACTGCCTGGCTACGGTGCGGACGAGGTTTGGTTCGCGGATCAACCCACCTTCGATGCGGAGCTGCCGGGGCCCATCATCGACGCCGTGGCTGGGCTGATCGTCGCGCGCGGGTTCGCGACAGTGCTTCTGGAGACGTCCGTGGCCGCCGTGGAGGTCGCGGCGAGTCTGTCCGCACGGTTCGACGCCGGCGTCAACTGGGACCTCCAGGATGTCGAGATGCGCGACGGCCAGATGGTCGGCACTCGTCTGGCGCTGGGTGACACGGTGGTCGTTGACGTTGGCTGGACTGGCGAACTGCGACTTGCATCGTTCCGACTCGGCGTGGGCGAACCGGTGGAGCAGCAGGTGCCCGGATCGGTCCAGCGTCTGGAGCCCAGCATCAGCAGCCGCGCGTTGCGCACTACCATCCACGAGCGCCGCGATTCGACGCACGAGGGGGCGCAGCTCGTCGATGCAGCGGTCATCGTGGCTGGTGGTCGCGGGGTCCGTGACGCGGCGAGTCTGCAGCTGCTGGAAGCGTTGGCGTCGGCTCTGGGTGGCATGGTGGCCGTCTCGATGCCGCTCGTCGACCGCGGCTGGTACCCGGTCAGTGCCCAGGTCGGGCAGACCGGCCAGAAGGTCAGACCCCGTCTCTATATCGCCTGTGGTATCTCCGGGTCGCTGGCGCATCGCGTGGGCATGGAGAAGTCGGGCACCATCATCGCCATCAACTCCGACCCGAGCGCCTCGATATTCGGGCTCTGTGATGCGGGTGTCGTGGGCGACCTGCACGAGGTCGTGCCCGAACTCACGCGACTCATCCGGGCTCGTCGAGCAGCCGAAGCCTCAGCCGCCGGGTGAAGGCCGCGGTGACCAACTCCCCGCGACCGTGCCCAGGAGACTGATCATCCCCAGGTCGTCGGGCAGGAAGTCCTGGAACACGACCCGATCCGCACCCGCGTCGGCGAACTGCCTGATGCGCCCGGCCACTTCATCCGGAGTCCCGACCAGCCACACGTCGCCGTGCTCAGCGGCCCATTCGGCTGCTCCGCCGGGGTACTCGAACGTTGCCCGGATGGATGTCAGCCGAGCATCGGTCGCTGCTCGATCCTCGCCCACGACGGTGCCCAGCAGCACTGATCGTGTGACCGAGCGTGGATCACGTCCGATCGCCGCGCATTCGGCGTCGAGCATCTGGAAGACGCGTCGGGCTGCCTCTGCGCCGCAGTAGTAGAGATTGAGCTCGTCTGCCAGACGCGCGGCCATGCGTACCCCTCGGGCAGCGCCGCGGGTGCCGACGATGAGCGGCGGCCTTGGACGCTGCACAGGCGGCAGCACGAAGAGGGCATCCTCCACGGTGTAATGGTGACCTCGGAAGGACCAGCCCGCGGGTCGTGCCCAGAGGCCCGAGACGACCTCGAGCTGTTCCTCGAGCAGGTCCAGGCGGGTGGCCAGATCCGGAAACGCGAAGCCATGTCGACGATGCTCGTCCGCGTGCCACCCGGCACCCAGACCAAGCTCCACCCGTCCGTCGCTCATGTGGTCGATCGTCGCCACGACCTTGGCCAGGTTGCCGGGATGGCGGAAGGTCACGGGCGACACCAGCGTCCCATGACGGATGGTGCCTGTCTCCCGTACCAGACCAGCGATCACCGCCCAGCCATCACTCGTCTCACGGCCACTCGGGCCGGGAAAGCTCTCGTAGTGGTCTGACCGGAACAACGTGTCGAATCCAGCGCCTTCCGCGCGCTGGGCCAGGATCACCTGCTGCCTCCATGAGATCCCCTGCTGTGGCTCGATCATCAGGGCAAAACGCATGACAGACGCCTCTATGCAGGCTGTTGGGGCCGTTGGGCCGGCATGCAGCCCCGGAGGTATTCGCTGGAGGCGCGGAGTTGGGCGGTGACGTACTCCAGTGGCCAGTCATGCGTGCCGTGGCACTTCATGCTGGCGACACCCTCGTAGCCGACGGTAGCGAGGTTGGCCAGCAGGACCTTGAAGTCGAGCGTGCCATCCGGGCGTGGCAGTTGCTGCTCGCCGGGACCGAAATCCAGGCCGTCCTTGCCGCGCTCATAGGCGTGGTCGATGTCCCACAGGTAGTAGAAGAACAGCTTCTTGCGCTCCATCAGGAAGGCAACGACCTCACTGATGGTCTCCTGCATCACCCACAGATGGGGAGGCGCCACGCACACGCCCAGGTAGGGCGAGTCGATGTCCGTGATCAGTCGCTTGATCTGGGCGAGTGAATCGACTCCCTCATCCCAGCGTTCGGCTTCGTGTCCACCACTCTCGAAGTCTGCCGTGAAGGGCACCGTCAGGTGATTCTCCACGGCGATCTTCACGCCTGTCCGCTCGCACACCTTAAGCAGTCCCGGCAGGAACCGCGTCACGAAGTTCGGATAGTGCTCCTCGCAGTCGAAGACCACGTACGGGATGTCCAACTCGGCGGCCATCTCGATGCGCTGGCGCATCTCGTCCTGGGTCTTGCCGTACATGGTGAAGCCTGTGGGCGTGATGGAATACTTGCGGAGGAGGCGCTTGATCTCGGCGATGTCGTCGCCGGGATTGATGTGATGCGCCAAAGGAGCGGCCGATGTCCACAGGTTGACATGGCTGAAGCCGAGGTCGGCCAACTCCCGCAGCGACACATCGAGCGAGAAGTCGTGATAGGGCAGGATCTCCGCGCCTAGCGTGAACATCGTGATATCTCCCGGTTGCTCAGGGGTTGAAGATGGCCTTTTCGGTCTCTCGGGCATGGAACATGCGGAACGCCTCGGCGGCCTGGTCGAGCGAGAACCGGTGCGTGATCAACTGCTCGACCGGCAGATCGTGGGCGATGATGAAGTCGGCGATCTCGGGATACTCCCAGCTCGCGAAGTACCAGGCGCCGATCACGGTCAGCAACTTGCGGATGAACTGGTTCGAGGGATCGATGGTCGTCGACCTGGATTCCCCGATGAACGCCACGGATCCGAATCGTCGTGCAGCATCCAGTGCGGCGTTCTGGCCCGCCGGACTGCCGGAGCATTCGAGTCCCATATCTGCACCCTCGCCACCCGTCAGCTCCCGTATCTGACTGGCCGGATCCACGACGCGGGAGTCGATGAGTGCGTCGGCGCCGAGCTTGGCGGCCATGGCAAGTCGCGTATCAAGGATATCCACCGCGAGCACTCGCGCGCCGCGCGCCTTGGCCACCAGGATCGCCGCCGCACCCATCGGACCGATGCCGAACACTGCCACGGTGTCGTTGCCGGACACACCCAGCCGCTTCTGGGTGCTGTACTGGGTGCCGATCATGTCCGTGGACAGCGCCGCCGTGTCGAAGCTCATGGCATCCAGGATGGGCAGACAGTTCACGGCTGGCACGACCAGATACTCCGCGTCGCCGCCATCGACGTCGAAGCCGACGCATCGCCACGCCGCGCACAGCATCCGGTAACCCCGCAGGCACCATCGGCAGTGGCCGCAGCCGAGGGCCAGGTGGACCGCCACCCGATCGCCGGGCGCCAGACCCACGACGCCGGAGCCGACTGCAGCGATCTCGCCTGCGGCCTCGTGTCCCGGGACGATGGCGCCCTTGCCGGCCGCCGCACCGCCCACGATCGGGGTGCCGTCGTAGAGTGTCATGTCGCTGCGACACAGTGCTGATGCGCGCACACGCACCAGCGCCTCGCCTGGTCCGGGGACGGGATCCTGGCGCTCCACGACATCGACGCGACCCGAGCCTGGGAGGAGCACCGCTTTCATGGATGAACCCCCCTCGCCCGCGTGCAGGACGTGCCGACGCAGCCAGTCAGGTCACGGCAGTCGACGTGTCCACGAAGCCAAGGTCCCCACATCAGGTCGGTCCGCCCGATCGGCCTGCGGATCACCTCGCGGATCACCTCGTTCTCGACTTCTCCACGTTCCTATCGTACTTAAGCCTGTCAAGTACTAAAGTAGACGAACACCGCCGCGTCGGGAGGTGTCACGGAGGCTGGGGACCTTCGCGCTACGGTGGCGGACCCGCTTGCGGGACCTTGGAGGATCGGGCCTTGATACGACCCAGCGACATCGGCGCCGCGGTCATCGGCAGCGGGTTCATCGGTACCGTCCACGTGGAAGCACTGCGTCGCTTGGGCGTGCCGGTGCTGGGTCTGCTCGGATCGACACCCGAGCGGACTGCGGACCACGCCGCGCGACTGGGCATCCCGCGTGTCTATCGATCGCTCGATGAGCTCCTCGACGACGACCGCGTCGAGGTGGTCCATGTGACGTCACCCAACTCCCTGCACTTCCCCCAGGTCAAGGCGATCTTGGCCGCGGGTCGACACGTCGTGTGTGAGAAGCCATTGGCTGTGACCACCACTGAGTCCGCCGAGCTCGTGCGACTTGCCGCAGCGAGCGGCAAGGTCTGCGCCGTCAACTTCAACATCCGCTTCTACCCTGTGAACCAGCACCTCCATCAGCTGGTCGCCGAGGACGCCCTCGGCGAGATCCGACTGATCACCGGACGCTACTTCCAGGATTGGCTGTTCCTGGATACCGACTGGAACTGGCGTCTGGATCCGTCACAGGGCGGGGAGCTGCGTGCAGTCGGCGACATCGGTTCGCACTGGCTGGACCTGACGAGCTTCATCGCTGGCCAGAGGGTGACGGCAGTGATGGCGGAGTTGGCCACATTCATCCCCATCCGGCAACAGCCGCAAGGCCCGGTGGAGACCTTCTCCACGACCCGTTCGGCGGACACGCTGCCGCGAGAGATGCACTCCGAGGACGCAGCGCTCATCCTGCTGCGCTACGCCAACGGTGCACGTGGCAGCGTGGCCATCTCGCAGGTGAGCGCCGGGCGCAAGAACTCATTGGTGTATGAGATCGACGGTTCAGCCGCATCCGCCTCCTGGGATGCGGAGACGCCAGACCACCTCTGGATCGGCCATCGAGACCGACCCAACGAGGTGCTGCTCCGAAATCCTGCGCTGATGGGCACCGAGGGGTCGGCGGCGAGTTTCCTGCCAGGCGGACATGTGGAAGGATTTGCGGATACCTTCCGAGCGCTCTACCGTGCCATCTACTCAGTCATCGCGGGCGAGGATCCGGCCACACCGCGCACGTGGGCGTCATTCGAGGACGGTCACCGTGCGATGCTCGCCGGGGATGCGATCGCGATCAGCGCACGGGAAGGTCGCTGGGTTCATCTCTCCGACAGCTGACGGTCACGTCAGGAGGTCTTCGCGCATGAAGCTGGGTCTACTGACAGCCCCGTTCCCCGAGACACCGCTGGCCGAGGTCGCGGCGTGGTCCGCCGCGAACGGCTTCGAGAGCCTCGAGATCGCCTGCTGGCCACGCGC
>Ga0335397_10004934_pt1 | contig 17525 bp, 9 predicted proteins | sample MAT04_FD_205740 | JGI IMG/M metagenome (GOLD analysis project Ga0335397, IMG submission 205740) | Freshwater microbial communities from Lake Fryxell liftoff mats and glacier meltwater in Antarctica - MAT-04 (spades assembly) (version 2) ... | reverse complement strand
TGGAAAGAGTTTTTGGAAAGACTGTGGGCTGGAGATATGATCTCATAGCGGTATGGAAATCGCTGTGAGCAGAGTTATCGAAGTAGTTTCACAAATGGCTTCGACTTTCTCACTTTCAACCAAAACTTTTTGGAGCATCAGGAAAGTAAGCGTTTGATGATTGCTTTTGATCCAAGCTATGTGCGCAAAGCAGGAAAACATACGCCAGGTTTTGGCTATTATTGGTGGGGCGTGGCTGGTGCTGCCAAGTGGGGTCTTGAAATTGCGGGTATTGCCGCAGTTGACCTGAATACCCGCACGGCTTATCATCTTGAGGCAGTCCAATCTCCAGCTCATACCCCTGCTGGTGATACGCGCGTTACGCATTATGCCCATCTGCTGGTGGCAGCTTCTTTCGATTTCAAAAGATATGGTGGCCGACGCATCTTTTTCAAAACATGGCTTCGTATCTGAATTGACAACAAATGGCTTTGATGTAATACGTAAGCTCAGGGATGATGCAGACCTGCTTTATCTAAACACTGGTATGCAGAAAGGCGGACGCGGAAGACCTACGATATACGACGTTAAAGTGTGTGAAGCCGAGCTTGCCTATGCCGACGAATTTCTGCGCAAACCATTCAACATAGTAGATTTAATGTCGCGTATCAGGTTGCAACTTGCCAACTAATTTCTTTCAAAAGCATTCTACCAAACTGCTGAGCATAATTATCTTTCAAACGCAGCAGGAAGAATTCAGGCCGAAAATTCTGATTTACAGCCGTTGCATGACTTAAGAGTTCCGAATCATTTTCGTTTGCAAGGTGAAATTGATAGTCAATTGTTATTCATACAACCGTAGAATTTCCACCGCATTTCTCACAGGTTTTGCTCAGTTCACACCCTCACCTGGTATTTGGAAATCAATTATTGGACGGACCAAAGAGAAAAAAATTATTCATAAACATCTCTCCGTCAACGTTAAGTAATAGTTTTACTTAGCTCTATTTCTTACCCTCGGTCACTTATTTCTATTTTCTCGCAAGCTATTTGCATTATCGATGCTCCAACCATCTGATAATTTGATTAAAATTCCATATGAAAACATATCCAGGTCACTCATTTCCACTCGGTGCCACCGCTGATGGTGAGGGCGTAAACTTCGCTCTATATGCAGAAAACGCTACCGGAGTGGAACTCTGCCTCTACGACCCCTCAGATGAAAAAAAAGAATCTCTCAAATTGGCTTTTTCAGAGTGCACCCACCTCGTATGGCATATGTATGTGCCTGGCATTAAACCCGGCCAGCTCTACGGTTTTCGTGTGCATGGGCCCTATGAACCTGAAAACGGATATCGATTCAACCCCAATAAACTCCTGCTTGATCCCTACGCCAAGGCTATCGCAGGTACCATCGAATGGAATGATACGCTCTTCGGATACAATGTGAAAAGTCCACAAAAAGACCTCTCATTCAGCAAAACAGACAGCGGTCCATACCTGCCCAAATCGGTGGTGGTAGATAATTCTTTCGACTGGGAAGGCGTGGAGCGTCCGAACATACCTGAGCACAAGTCGATCATCTACGAAACCCACGTAAAAGGCTTTACCCAACTCTGTAAAGAGATACCGGAAAAAATTCGCGGAACGTACGCGGGTATCGGCCATCCGGCTTCGATTGAGTATTTCCAAAAACTCGGAATCACAGCTGTGGAACTCATGCCCATCCACCACTTTGTGCACGATCGCCATTTGAAAGAAAGAGACCTCGCCAATTACTGGGGTTACAATACCATAGGGTTTTTTGCTCCGCATGCCCCATACGCCAGCAGTGGAGTGCATGGTTCTCAGGTTGTTGAATTTAAAGAAATGGTAAAGTCTCTGCACAAAGCCGGCATTGAAATAATCCTCGACGTGGTCTACAACCACACCGCCGAAGGAAATCAGTTCGGCCCAACCCTTTCTTTCAAAGGAATCGACAATGCCAACTACTATCGATTGGTCGATGATAAACGATATTACAATGACTATACGGGTACAGGAAATACCCTGAACGCCAACATGCCCAATGTGCTGCGGCTTATCATGGACAGTCTCCGCTACTGGATACAGGAGATGCATGTTGACGGTTTTCGATTCGATCTCGCATCCAGTCTGGCGCGCGAACTTCACGAAGTGAACAAACTCAGCGCCTTTTTTGACATTATTCACCAGGATCCCATTATCTCTTCCGTGAAACTCATCGCGGAGCCATGGGATATCGGAGAAGGCGGTTATCAGGTGGGAAACTTCCCGCCGGGATGGTTTGAGTGGAATGGAAAATACAGGGATTGCGTCCGTGACTACTGGCGCGGTGCGGATAGCATGCTCGGTGAGTTTGCCATGCGATTTACCGGCAGCCCCGACATCTACGCTGACGACAATCGAAAACCTTTTGCCAGCCTGAACTTCATTACTGCGCACGACGGGTTCACCCTGCACGATCTGGTGTCGTACAATGAAAAACACAACCAAGCCAACGGCGAGGACAACAATGATGGCGAAAACCACAACAGTTCATGGAATTGTGGAGTGGAAGGCCCGACCGACGATCCGGAAATAATCAAACTCCGACAAAGACAGAAAAGAAACCTGCTCGCCACGTTATTTCTTTCACAAGGAGTTCCCATGCTGGTAGCCGGCGATGAATTCAGTCGCACACAGGGTGGAAACAACAACGCCTATTGTCAGGACAACGAAATATCGTGGTTGCACTGGGAAGAAATAGATGAAGACCTACTTTTATTCACCCAAAAATTAATTTCATTTCGAAAAAAACACCCCGTTTTTTGCCGGAGGAAATGGTTTTTAGGTCAACCTGTGCATGGTGGAAAACTCCATGACATCCGTTGGTTTTTGCCGGAAGGCGACGAAATGACCAACTCGCACTGGCAGCACGATTTTGCCAAGTCGCTGGGCGTATACCTCAACGGCAAAGGGATTCATACCCCGGATGAAAAAGGCGAGCAAATACTAGACGACTCATTTTACATCATTTTCAATGCCCATCATGAGTCACTGGATTTCTTACTGCCGGGCGTCCAATACGGTGATAAATGGACAGAAGTGCTTGACACCTCCAAAATGGCGTTCGAGAGCAATGACATCTTCGAAGCAAATGGCAAAATCATCGCCCAGGCCCGATCAATTATTGTCTTGAAAAACAAACTTAATGCATGAATTCCATTGACATAAACCATAGATCGCTAGGCGCATCCCCATCCGCTGAAGGCCAAACGCATTTTCAAGTATGGGCACCCTACGCCAATTCGGTGGCGGTGGTTCTGCCTGAAACCGGTGAGCGTTTTGCCTTGAAAAGACTTGACAGGGGCTATTGGGGTGGCCTTTCGGCAAAAGCACAATCTGGCACGCGCTATGGATATGAGTTAGACGGGGAAAATTTTCTGCCTGATCCCGCCTCTTTGGCCCAGCCAGATGGCCTATCCGGACCTTCGCAGGTGAAAGATCTTTCCGATTTCCAATGGACTGATAGCGCCTGGGTGAATACACCATTAAAGGACTTTATTATTTATGAACTCCACACCGGCACTTTTTCACCGGAAGGAAATTTTCAAGGACTTGAGGCAAAACTCGCACACCTTAAACAACTGGGTATTACAGCCATAGAAATCATGCCGGTTGCGTCCTTTCCCGGCGAGCGAAACTGGGGTTATGATGGTGTATTTCCTTACGCCGTGCAGGAGTCTTACGGCGGAGCTGAAGGCCTGCAAAAACTGGTAAACGCTTGCCACGACCACGGTTTGGCCGTGATACTGGATGTGGTCTACAACCACTTCGGACCGGAGGGAAATGTACTCGACAAGTTCGGTCCGTATTTCACCGAAAAGTACCATACACCCTGGGGAAGTGCCATCAACTTTGATGATGCTGGCAGCGATGCTGTTCGAAAATATTTTATTGAAAATACCCTGATGTGGTTCCGCGATTTTCATGTGGATGCCCTGCGCCTCGATGCTACACACGCCATGAAGGATCTTGGTCCGGTGCACATACTCAAAGAGATCAGACAGCAAGTGGATTTCCTGTCGGCAAATTCCGGGCGGCAGCATTATCTGATTGCCGAGGTAGACCTCAACGACAACCGATACATCACTCCTACTGGAGAAGGTGGATATGGCATGGATGCCCAATGGATTGACGAATTTCACCACGCCCTGCGGGTCACTTCCGGAAATGATCGCTCCGGTTATTACGCCGATTTTGATGGGATCAACCATTTGGCAAAAGCCTTTCGCGACGCGTATGTTTATGACGGTCAGTACTCACCCCACCGCGATAAATCATTCGGAAGCAGCGCAGAGGGCCTGCCCGGAGAAAGGTTTGTAGTCTTTTCACAAAACCACGATCACGTGGGAAACCGCATGCTAGGTGAGCGAACCGGCAACCTTGTAAGTTTTGAAATGCAAAAAGTGCTGGCCGCCACCGTTTTGGTAAGCCCCTACCTTCCCCTGCTTTTCATGGGTGAGGAGTATGGCGAAAAAAATCCGTTTCTGTATTTCGTTGACCATCAGGGTCCGGAATTGATACAGGCTGTGCGCGAAGGTCGGAAACGTGAATTTGCGGCTTTTGTCCGCGAAGGTGAAGAAGTGCCTGACCCGCAGGCTGAATCGAGTTTCCAGAATTCCAAACTCAATTGGAAACTGTTAAAAAATAAGCAACACGCTGCCCTGTTGCGGTATTATCAAAAACTCATTGGTTTTCGAAAAACCATCAGCGCCCTGAGCCATCCGGATCGCTCCGCCCTCTCCGTAGATGTTTTTGAAGCAAAACAGGTGCTCTTTCTGAGCCGCTGGCATGGTTCTGATTACATCCGATGTGTTTTCAACTTTTCCGGAAAGGAAGAAAGCGTTCAGATCGATTTCGGCGCAGATAGCTGGAAGCTGCTTATGAACTCCAGGGAAAAACAATGGCTAGGCAACAGCGAAAATCCCAAAGAGATATATCAACCCAATTCAATCACCCTCCCACCCGAAACTTTTATGATGTTTCGCAATGACCATGTATAATCCCGTATCCACTTACCGCATCCAATTCAACAAAGATTTCACCTTCCATCAACTGGAGGAAATCATCCCCTATCTGGAAGATCTGGGCGTAAAAACCGTTTACGCCTCCCCCATTTTTCGCGCAGTGCCTGGCAGTAATCACGGTTACGATGTGGTGGATCCCACTGAGATCAATCCCGAAATTGGCACAGAAGAAGATTTGCGCAGGTTAATAACCAAACTTCAGAAATCAGGAATAGGCTGGATTCAGGACATCGTGCCCAACCACATGGCTTACCACCCCGAAAATCCTTGGCTCATGGATGTATTGGAAAAGGGAGACAGGTCGGTCTACACTGGTTTTTTTGATGTTCCTGGTACTTCCGATTTTTTTGAAGCACCGCTGATGGTTCCCTTTTTGGGTGCTCCGCTGGACGAGTTGCTTGCTGTAAAAGAAATCTCGATTGTGTTTGAGTCGGGGCGCCTTTCGGCAAAATACGGAGATCAGCAATATCCGCTTAATATCGCATCGTATAAAAAACTCTTGTCAGAAGTTGAATTTGGTGAAAACGCGCTCAGTCCGGACCTTTATTCCGACTTAAACGCGCTTGAAAAGACCGAAGATGCAGTAACATTGGCCCGGGACTGGAAACTGTTTGTTCGCAATATCAACACCTGGGCGAAAGATCCAGCCACAACTCCAGCCTTGATAAAATCCCTTGAGGAGATCAACAACAATCCAAAAAAACTGAAATCCATCCTCGACCTGCAGCATTATCGCCTTTGCGACTGGAAGGAGACCAATAGCCAAATCAATTTTCGCCGTTTTTTTACGGTGAATGGATTGATCTGTCTCAACATGGATTCAGAGCTTGTGTTTGAAAAGTATCACGAAACTATATTCCAGTTTGTGCGCGAAGGCCTTTTCAACGGTATTCGGGTAGACCATATCGACGGACTATACGATCCGGTAAAATACATGCACCGGCTGCGCCATCATTGCGGAGAGGACGTCTTTATTATTGTGGAAAAAATCCTTGAACCCGGTGAATCTCTCGATACTACCTGGCCCATCGAGGGTACGAGCGGATACGGCTTTCTGGCGCTCGTAAACAACCTCTTCACCCGCAACAGCGCAGAAAATAAATTTTCGAAGTTTTATCAAAAACTTACGAAAGATGATAAACCAGTGGAGAAAAAAATCCACGAGAAAAAAGCCAACATCCTGCGCGATTACATGGGCGGTGAGCTCTCCAACCTCCACCGTTTTTTCATTCAGCTCAATCTCGCCGATACACCATCCGAAATTCACCATCCCACACTCCGCGAAGCCATCGGCTTGTTCTTGATTCACTGCCCGATTTACCGGTTTTATGGCAATTCATTTCCGCTTGAAAATAAGGAAAGAGAAGATATACAAGCCCTTTTCAAGGATTGCAAAAAGAACCGCCCCGATCTTGTTGCCTCACTTGAAATCCTGGAAAAAGTGCTGCTTATCAATCCCAGCCAGCGCAGTAAAGATTACAATGAGCGCGTCCAGCGATTTTATCAGCGCTGCATGCAGTTTACCGGACCGCTGATGGCCAAAGGAGTTGAAGACACGTTGATGTATACGTTCAACAGGTTTCTGGGTCATAACGAAGTAGGAGATTCACCGGAGTTTTTTGGGCTAACCACGGCAGATTTTCACAGCCGAATGGTAGAACGGCAAAACCATTGGCCCCTCGCCCTCAATGCCACCTCCACACACGACACCAAACGCGGTGAAGACGCCCGGATGCGGCTTAACGTGCTTCCCGACCTGGCAACATCGTGGATAGATCATGCATCCCATTGGATTGAAATAAATTCGGCGTACAAAACCGATGGATGGCCGGATGCCAATGAGGAATATTTCATCTATCAGACCCTGATCGGATCCTATCCGATGACACCTGAAGACAATTATCTGGAGCGGCTCGATGCCTATTTTATGAAAGCCTTTCGCGAAGCCAAACGCCACTCAGACTGGGCTGACCCCGATACCCAACACGAAACGGCCGTGCAGACTTTCGTCAAAAAACTGCTCGATCCCAAAAATGCCTTTCTACCCGCTTTTACCGGATTTCAAAAAACAGTTTCCGACCACGGAATGATTGTAAGTCTGGCCCAACTTATTCTGAAATTTACTTGTCCTGGTGTGCCTGACAACTATCAGGGAACATCCGGCTGGGACCTGAGTCTGGTCGATCCGGACAACCGGCGCCGGGTGGATTACGACCTGCGACAGGAAAGCCTTGATGCTGTGACGGCCAACCTGGAACCACTTGAGCTCATGCGAAAACTCTGGGACACCCGGACGGATAGCCGCATCAAACTCTGGATGGCCAATGCCCTCTACCACTTGCGGTCCGAATATGCTGATTTGTTTAGAGACGGGGTGTATGTCCCACTCGAAGTGCGCGGAAAATACCGCGAGAATTGTATCGCTTTTGCCCGACAACATAAGGGCACCTGGATCGTTACCGCTGTTCCTTTAAGCTTGGCCCGCATCGCCGACCTGCACGATGGCAGCATTGACCTCGACTGGGCCGATACCGAAATTGTTTTGCCCGAAGAGGCACCAACCGCGTGGAATCATGTGCTGCTTGGGACATCAGGCAGCCACAAAGGATCATTTAAATTGTCTGAAATATTTGAAGGGTTGCCATACGCGATTTTGGTTTTGAAAAACCCTACCAATGATCGAAAGGCGGGCGTGCTGCTTTCATTAACCTCGCTACCATCGCCTTACGGCATTGGCGACATGGGTCCGGAAGCACGGGCTTTCGCAGATTTTCTGGGTAAATCCGGTCAAAGTCTTTGGCAACTGTTGCCTGTTACAGTCACTGATAAAAGCAGTTTTCACTCACCGTACAGTTCCTGCTCTGGTATGGCCGGAAATCCGCTGTTGATCTCTCTGGATGATCTGGTGGCTGAGAATCTTCTCGACCAGGTTGATCTCGAAAACAAGCTTATTCGAAATTCCGGAAAGGCAAACTTTAGCTCAGCAGAGCGCTTGAAAGATAAACTCCTTCAAAAAGTCTGGCTCAATTTCCGCGCAGGAAAATCACAGCTTCAGTCATCCTTTGAAAAATTCAAAAAACAAGAAGCTTTCTGGCTTGACGACTTTGCGCTATATGAAGTGATGCGTCAGAGTCAGGACGGGGCGCCCTGGTATGAATGGCCCCTGGAATACCGCAACCGGGAGTCGACGGCACTTGAAAAGTTCGTAAGCCAAACCGGGGGACCTCTGGAAAAATCAAAATTCATCCAGTTTCTGTTTTTCCATCAGTGGAAAAAACTGCGGGCGTATTGCAGTGTGCGAAATATACAGCTCGTCGGTGACATCCCATTTTACGTTGCCTATGATTCCGCCGATGTATGGGCAAACCGAGCGTTTTTTGCCGTGGGCGGAGATGGTCGTATGACCGCTATGGCGGGGGTTCCTCCGGACTATTTCAATGACGACGGACAATTGTGGCACATGCCAGTGTTTCATTGGGATGTACTCGAAAAAAACGATTATCGGTGGTGGATTGATCGCATTCGGAAAAATCTGGATTTGTTTGACATCGTCCGTCTCGATCATTTCCGCGCTTTTGTAGACTATTGGGAAGTGCCGGCGGGAGAAACAACTGCACGTGGTGGCACATGGAAAGACGGACCAGGAAAACCATTTTTTGAAGCGCTCGACAAAGCACTTGGCATCAAACCCGGTTCGGGATTGCCATTGATTGCTGAAGATCTCGGAGATGTGTCGCCTGGTGTTTTTGTTCTTCGGGATGAAATCGGTTTGCCAGGGATGAAAATTCTTCATTTTGCATTTCATGAAGACATGCCAACTTCAATTTTCGCAGTGCATAATTTTACCCCGCCATTCATTGTTTACACCGGTACCCACGACAACAATACCACCCGGGGCTGGTACAGACAGGATCTTTCTTCTGACGACCGCGGAAGGCTCAACGCATATTGCAACAGTCGGATCAATGAGCGCAACGTCAGTGAAGTTTTGATTCGAATGGCATACGGTTCTGTGGCCAACACGGCGATCATTCCCATGCAGGATTTGATGAACCTCAAGGAAAAAGCCCGCATGAATACGCCGGCCACCACGGACATCAACTGGCTTTGGCGCATGGATACGCAGCCTTCAGACCCCATCGGCAAAAAGCTTCTTGAACTTACCAGGATATATAACCGGCTATGAATATTTCAAAATATTAACTTCATGTCTACTTCAAAAGCAATGTTATGAGATCACTCTGGAATGGCTCGATATCTTTCGGGCTCGTATCAATACCCGTAAAAGTTTACTCCGCCACCGAAGAGCGCAGCCTGTCCCTTGACATGCTCGACAAGCACGACAACGCCCGCATTCGTTACAAGCGTGTGAATGAGGACACTGGCAAAGAGGTGGAATGGAAAGACATCGTGAAAGGCTTTAAGCAGGACGATATCTACACCATTCTTGAAAAAGACGATTTTGACCAGGCCAACATCAAAAAAAGTCGGACCATCGATATTGAATCGTTTATTGAAGCTGCTGACGTTTCTGACGTACTTTTCAAAAAACCCTATTATCTCGAACCCCAAAAAGAAGGAGGGAAATCCTACAATCTCCTGCGCGATGCCCTCAAGAAAACAGGAAAACTCGGTGTGGCCACTTTTGTGATGCGGCAGAAAGAAAATCTCACACTCGTCGGTGTATATAAAAATGCCCTCGTATTGCACATCATCCGTTTTGCAGCAGAGATTCGCAGCCCTTCTGATTTGAAACTTCCTTCCACGAAAGTGACCAAAAAGGAAGTGGATATGGCCATATCGCTCATCGATCAGTACAGCGAGCCTTTCAAATTCGAAAAGTTTAAGGACGTATATACCGCTCAATTAATGAAAATCATCAAAAACAAATCCACTGGCAAGAAAATGAAAGTTGAAAAATTCGAATCGTCCCCTACCCCGGCCAAAGATTTGATGGCACAACTGCGGGCCAGTCTGGACAAAAAGAAAAAGAAGGTCGCTTAAAAAAATCGTATGGGTCTGAAAGACTACAACGAAAAACGCAAGTTTGATGACACGCCCGAACCACCCGGCAGGGCGGATCGCAAAAACCTGGGCCGTTTCGTTGTGCAGCGACACCGCGCGTCGAGTTTGCATTACGACCTCAGGCTGGAAATGGAAGGCGTGCTGCGAAGTTGGGCCATCCCGAAAGGACCTTCTATGAATCCCGGCGACAAAAGGTTGGCCATCCACACCGAGGACCATCCTGTGAAATACCTCACCTTTGAAGGCACCATTCTCAAAGGGAATTACGGTGCGGGTGTGATGAAAATATGGGACGCGGGCACTTACCGCACGCCGGGAAAAGCTGACCATGCAGACGCTCCGGCGCAGTATAAAAAAGGTGATTTGAAGATCGAGTTTCACGGAGGAAAACTCAAGGGGACTTTTGCGCTTGTGCGCACCAATCGGGGGAAAGCGCAAAATCAATGGTTACTCATTAAAAAGACCGATGACTTTTCCACTGAACTGCCCTACGATGCTGAATCTCTTCCTCCTGTCGGAGAAAAGCACTCCGCAGTCATCAAAAATCTCAAAACCGAACAATTCGTGGCACCCATGCTGGCCGGGGTTGGCGGGAAAATCTTTGACGACCCTGACTGGATTTTCGAATTGAAATGGGATGGATACCGCATGATCTCGCATATCAACGATGGGAAGGTGGAGATGTATTCGCGCAATGGTATCTCATTCAATACCAAATTTGCGCGTATCGAAAAACAGTTGCGGCGAATAAGTCACGACACCATCATCGATGGTGAAGTCGTGGTTGTGGACAATAATGGGCTCAATGATTTCCAGCTTCTGCAAAATTACGATGAAAACACTCCCGGAACCCTGCGCTATTACGTGTTTGACATGCTCCTCCTGAATGGCCACAGCATGCTCGATCTTCCGTTGCTGGAGCGCAAAAGCCTGATTCCGGATGTCATCGAAGGACTGCAGGAAATCGTCTATTGCGAGCACATTGAGGGGCTTGGAAAAGCATTTTACGAAAAGGCCACCGGAGCGGGCATGGAAGGGCTTATCGCCAAAAAAGCGGATTCGACCTACAGTCCGGGATTTCGAACTTCATCGTGGCTGAAAATCAAAAGGGTGGAATCAGCCGAAGTCATTATCTGTGGTTTCACGGAAAGCACCAAAGGCGGGGTACCATTCGGTTCGCTCATACTTGGCATGTACGAAAAGGGTAAACTTAGGTACATCGGAAATTGCGGTTCGGGATTCAGCGATGTTTACCAAAAGGATTTATTGAAAAAGCTGGAATCCATTGAAATAAAATCTTCGCCATTTGACAAAAAAATAAATCTCAAGGGCCGCGCACCGCATTGGGTGAAACCCGAAATAATCTGCGAAGTGAAATTTTCTGAATGGACAAAATCCGGTCAGCTGCGTCACCCGGTATTCAAAGCGCTGCGCGACGATAAATCCACAACAGAAATCAGCGTGGAAGGTTATGAGGAGATGAAAGACCTTCCGGAAAATATCAAAGGGTCTGAACCAAATCACTCTGAACCAGCGCAAGAAGATTCTGATGATTACATCGATCCGGCGCAAGTGCATTTTACCAACCTCGACAAAATTTATTTCCCGAAAACGGGTATCCGCAAATACGATCTGATAGACTACTATCAAAAGATTGCAGAAACCATCCTGCCCTATCTCATTGACCGCCCTCAAAATCTACACCGCCATCCCGAGGGAATCACGAAAAAGGGATTTTATCAAAAAAACAGCGAAGATGAGCCCGACTGGATCGAAACCATTCCACTCTATTCGGGTTCGGCCAAAAGAGAAATAGCCTACCTGCTCTGTCAGAACGAAGCCACACTTCTTCACATGGCCAACATGGGGTGCATCGAGCTCAATCCCTGGAGTTCGCGGGTAAATTCTTTGGAGTTTCCGGATTATACGGTGATCGATCTCGATCCATCCACGAAGAGCACATTCCCACAACTAATAGAAGTGGCTTTAACAGCAAAAGAAATTCTGGACGCTGCGGGGATCAACGCTTCTTGCAAAACATCCGGTTCCGATGGTCTACACATTTACATTCCGCTCGGCGCGCAATACACCTATGATGAAGCCAGAGATTTTACCAAACTCCTCTGTTACCATATTCGCGACAGGTTGCCAAAAACGACCAGCATGGAGCGCATCATAAAAAACAGGAAAGGCAAAATCTACCTTGACTATTTGCAAAACCGGAAAGGCCAGACTCTCGCCTCGGCTTATTGCGTAAGGCCCCGTGAAGGTGCGCCCGTATCGACGCCACTGCTTTGGGCAGAAGTGAATGAAAAGTTGCGGATAAGTGATTTTAACATCCACACCGTTCCCAAAAGAATTCTCGAAATCGGAGACCTGTTCATTCCTGTTCTTCAGGAAGGGATTGATATGGCAAAAGTGCTCGAAAAGGGAGAACTTTGAAAAGATTCATGTTTGCATGGAACTACGGGCAAAGCATATGTTCCCTATTCGAAATCAATTTCCAGACAAGTCATTGATTTGAACCAACTGGTTTAATACCAAGTAAAAACCCCCTCCAAGATGGAGAGGGTTTTTACTGTAAATTGGTAAAACATAGCAATAATCAATATTTCATTATCAATTCGTTTTGACCACGCGTTTCACAGTTTTTTCGCCATTTGATTCCACTGAAATCAGGTATACCCCATTTGGAAGACTGGATGTGTGAAGCTCAATCTGGTGAACACCTTCTACATGCACCACTTTACTCATTGGTTGCAACACCACTTTGCCAAGCATGTCATAAACTGTCAGGCTGACTGGTTGTGCATCATGTACATGAAATTCCACGAAAGTGTTTTGAGAAAATGGATTTGGAAACACATTGATATCGTGAATTGCGCCAATCGCGTGTTCTGCAGATTTGTCAGTTGCGCTTTCAACATCAGCTATATCTGAAGGGCCGGGTTCATCCACACCGAATTGATCTGGTGCCACCAATGCAGGACAATTGTCCAAATAAGCCGTGAAATCACTTCCTGAGCGCGCCCAAAATCCTTCACCCAAAGTGACATAATCGGTCGCTCTGAAACTACCTTCAGACCCACTGCGCATTTCAAACAAGTTGGTGGTGGAACTATACCCAAAATTGTTGTTGGCAGCCATGTGCACTGCAGATTGAGCCAACCAGACATAATTGGCACCATATACCGATGAATTTGGAGATACTTCGTGGTTTATAATAGAATTCCGCGAGAGAACGAGTCGGTCTCGGTTGCGGTTGTTCGAGCCACCAATAATATAGTTGGTGCCTCCACAATTGTACGTACCAACTGATCTGGAAAACACATTCACCCTGCCGCAGGTACCTGTTCCACAAGCTTGTTGATAGGCCATAATTGTTCTGAAACAGCCTTGGGGATTTCCCCAGCCTGCATATGGGGCGGTACCCGGTTGATCGGTATTCACCAAATCGTGCGTGCACAGCAGATTATGCCCAAGTTCATGGTGGAAAGTAAATACCCCGAAATTGCCGGTTCCTGTAATAGAAAATTGGTTGCCGTAATCAAGGGAAAGGTATGCGATACCTCCTCCATCATTTACGATGAGTGCGCACTGATCTGCCCGCCACAAAATTCGGTTGGTATGCACTTCATTCATAAAAACATCATTCGAAGAAGTTCCCCTCCACCGGCCCAAATCGGTATCGAGATCACCGGACTCCGTATAAGTTGTTTGATAAGCTGAAGCCAATTCGATATTGAAATTGATACTTCCGAAATTATACGCTGCATTCGCAATATTGATCAAATTGTTTATCTCCGCAAGTATGCTGGTGTACTGCAATCTGGCAGAATTTGTGAATGCCACCAGAACCCGAATACGGCAATCACCCGAAGCCTTGGCTTCAGAATTATCGGAAGTGATATCCGGATGATAGACATCTGGTTTCGCTTTCGTATCGATTCCTTCGGGATAGGTATCCAGATTTTGGCCCTCTTCTTTTCCACATTCTTCTGTTTCCACAGCAGAAGAATTGATGACGTAGATCACGTGCATACCATTTCCCAGGGGAGTCAGACCATAGATGATTTCGTCGGCAACAAAATGTCCCACGAGATCGTCATCTTTGATTACCATGTTGATGTCTCCATCACCGATACCATAACCCGGAATACGTCCGCACCAGGAGGTCATTCCAGGTTGCTTGCTTCCTCTGTCAGATTTATTGACCGTGTAACTCAGATTTACGTCCGGATTGAACGTGAAGGACTCGTTTTTGAGCACTCCCAGGTTTACTTCCACAAAACGGAGCGATTCATTGATGGGGTTTTCGGAAATCGTTTTGAGGTAATGTTGCTGCTTCTGGTCCAATGCCGGAGTGCCATAGATTGGCTCTAGGAGATCCTGAGCACCAACCTGACTTACCAGCATGAACCCTATCGCGAGGGCCAGGAGGCCCCGGCCAGGCAGCGATTTGAGGTTTATGAAAATCGTTCTCATAACCGCTTAGTTTTTTACAAGATTGTGAATCATCGCTTTAAGGGCGTCGATTTCTTCCTGTTGTTTTTCAAGCGTCGCATCCTGTTTCTCTCGAAGTTCATCCTGAACAAGGAGGCGTTTGTTCTGCGCAATAATATACAAAGTGAGTTCCTCCACTTTTTCAATGGTCATTTTGTGCATATCGCCGAGATCGAATCCTTCAGCTTCGATGAGTTCATCTGCTGAAGGTATTCCTGGAAGGTGCTTTTCTGTTGCGAGAAATGTCTCCAGGTCTTCAAGACTCATCAACGCATAATTCTCTTCAAAAACGTAATCGGGCCAATTGGCTATAGCCTGCACCCGCGCTTCTGTACAAATTATTTTTCCATTTACAGAAAGTTTATACCCGGTAGCCCCATCTGTCGTGCCTATTCGCATATCTCCACTCACGTAGGAATTGCCGACAAAATAACTCGCCCAGTTGGTGGCTCCGCCAGTAGCGCTGCCAAACACACCGATCCTTGTGCCCACACCAGTGCCGGATGTAGCGCCCTGAACACCGTAGACGGACCCAGCGTAGTCTCCACCTTCACCCAAGCCATAAACTCCACGATATCCTCCTGTACCACGCACACCGTATCCATAACCAGGAGCTGTCACAGAAAAACCGCGCACTGCGGTAACATCACTGGTTCCAGCATAAGTTACCATTCCTTCAATTGCAGCTCCTGAAAACCCTGCTTCTGGTTTCACTGCGTAAATTTGAGAATCTGTACTGGGCGCTGCATTCACGCCAATTTTTCCGTCTCCATTGATCGTCATTCGGTTCAGGTTGTTGGTTCGAAATACAAGATTCCCATTTTGTTGATTGGAAACAAAAAATTCCGTTCCAAAGGACTGAATCCAAGCGGTTTGAAGCCCTGCTTTTCGGAAACTCATAAGTGGATTTCCACTTGCATTCGTCGCATTAAAGGCGAAAACAGGTGTAGCTGATGAAGAATTAATATCAACTCCCACATCCGACGCTGACAATGCAGAATTAACCAATTGCGTTCCATTCCAGCGGGGAACTGCAGATAAACTCAGGGCTCCAACCTGGGGGTCGGTCTCGCTGGATATATATCCGGCTGAGGCATGGTTGCCCCATCCAAAGGCTGAATTCCATTGGCCAGAATTCCCTCCGGATGCGGAGATACTTCCATTGGCCACCGTATTACCATTGACAGAGCTTACACGAAATACCGGATTTCCAGCAGCGTTTCTAAGCTCGTAATCAATGGCACCAAAATAGAGGCCAGCGTTGGGACTTGTTGCCGATCGAATAGCATAGTTACCAGCAGCCACCTTCAGGTTTTTACCTGCAAGAAACTCAATATCTGAATCGAATTTACCATCGGCGATATTGATGGCAAAAATAGGCGCCGCTGCGGCATTTCGGAATTGAAGCTGAGTGTTGGTGGCATAGAGCCCTACATTCGGTGCAACAGATGATCGAAAAGCATATCTGTTTGGTCCTACGCGCAAATCAGAGCCGGAAGCAAATTCCAGATTTGTGGTCATTGCGCCGGTATTGGCGTCAAAACCAAAAATTGAATTGGCCGACCCGTTCCGGAACTCATACTGTTGGCTCGTTGAATTAAAGAATAGACCGTAGTCATTGTCCAGTGTGTAACGGAAAGCATACTGATTGGGACCGATGTTGATGGTCTGAGCCATCGATTCCTGAGGCTGGGAAAGACTTCCCAGGGTTAACGCAATGGCAGCAACTGCCACTTTGCGAAAAGCAAATGATCTTTTCATGGTTAAATTGGTTTTGGTTAGCCGGCAGGATATTCACAACCGAGCGGTATCCTGATGGACTAGTGGTTAGCTGGTGATGAAGGTATGAGAAGTTTTTTGAAATCCAAGAATGATCGAAAAAAAGAATAGGAATTTAACATTTGATTTCGAACAGTATTCAAAAGGCAACAAAATGGCAGGGAATTTATAGAAACATAATTACTCCAACATATACAGCCTCGCAATTACCTATCTTTGCCCACTTATTTTATCGATTTTCTCCATGAGGGTAATCATTGCAGGGGCTGGGGAGGTTGGATTCCACCTGGCGAAACTGTTGACAATAGAAGGTCACGACATCAATGTGATTGATACAGATGCCGAAAAGCTTCGATATATTTCCAATCACCTCGATGTTCAGGTGCTCAACGGAAGCAGCACATCAATCAATACCCTGACACAAGCAAACGTTCAAAAATCCGACCTGGTTATTGGCGTGACAAATAGTGAGGATGCAAATCTTACCACTTGCATCATTGCTAAACACCTTGGCGCCAAAAAAACGGTAGCCCGGATTTCCAACATGGAGTTTTTGCTCAGCCGGGAAAAACTGGACTTGTGCAATCTCGGCATTGATGAGCTCATTTCGCCTGCCTCGCTCGCTGCGCGGGAGATCAAGCGACTCTGCAAGGAGTCAGCCCTTACAGACTTCATAGATTTTGACAAAGGCAAGCTTTCTCTCATAGGAATGAAGGTCGATAACGATAGTCTTGTTACCGGCAAAACGCTCGGAGAAACCGCGTACCTCAATACCGACCGGAATTTTATTCCAGTAGCTATTCTGCGAAACAACGAAACCCTCATACCCAGAAAGGATACCCGCTTTTATGCCAATGATCACGCTTATTTTATCGTGAATCCGGATGGTTTTGAAGACATCCATAAAATTTTTGGGAAGGAGCGGATCGAAATTAAAAACATGATGATTCTGGGTGGTAGCGCAGTAGGATATCACGCCGCCCTCACTCTGAGTAAAAAATATAGGGTAAAACTGGTCGAGCCCAATAAAGACCGCTGTATCGAACTGGCCGAAATGCTTCCAGATACCCTTATCATCAACGCGGATGGTCGCAATCTCGATGCCCTTGACGATGAAAATCTATCGGAAATGGATGCATTTATTGCTGT
>Ga0335397_10004933_pt1 | contig 17527 bp, 11 predicted proteins | sample MAT04_FD_205740 | JGI IMG/M metagenome (GOLD analysis project Ga0335397, IMG submission 205740) | Freshwater microbial communities from Lake Fryxell liftoff mats and glacier meltwater in Antarctica - MAT-04 (spades assembly) (version 2) ... | reverse complement strand
GCGCCCAGTCCTCTTCCAGCACCTCGGTGAGCTTGGCGTTGTCCTTCGCCACGCAGGCCTTCTCGACCTTGTCGAACACCTTGCCCACCATCGTGTAGCTGCTGCCCATGCCTTCGAGCAGCGGCCGGTCTTCGTCGCCCGCGGTGCGCAGCAGCTCGGCCTGCAGCGGCGCCCAGGCGGCGTCGACCTCCTGGTGTGCCTCGCGCAGGTGGTTCAGCGAGCCCGGCACCGGCAGCGTCTCGAGCAGCACGCCGGCGACGCGGAAGCGAACCTCGCGCAGCGTGACGTCGATCTTCTGCAACTGCACCAGGGCGCGCAGGTTGTCCTCATAGATGCTTTCCAGCGCTGCGCCGCTGGCGCGGCTGGTCATCGCGTTGATGCCGGCCAGCACGAGGGCACCCACCGTGGCGGTGACGGCGGCCGCGGCCAGGCGCGCGCGTATCGTGTACAGGATCGACATCATCGTGGGGTCCGTCAGGGGGTGTTGTTGCTTGGCGAGTGCGCCGAAGTGGCTTATTGCGTGGGCAGGCCCTTGGCGCTCCACTCGGGCATGCCGCCGCGCAATCAGTAGATCTGCTTGTAGCCGGCGTCGCGCGCCACCACGGCGGCCTTGTAGCTCTTCCAGCATTCGCCTGCATTGCAGAACATCACCACCGGCGCGGCCTTCTCGCCGGGCAGCTTGCCGAGGTCAAAGCTGTCGGCCTTGGGGTCGAAGCCTGCGTCCTTGGCGCTTTTTTCCTTGTAAGGCACGCTGACGGCGCCCTTGACGGTCTTCTCGGCGTACTCGGCAGCCACGCGCGTGTCGACCATGGGCGCGCCCTTGGCCTGCAGGTCGCGGGCCTGTTCGGCGGTGATCAGCTTCACACCGTCGAGCTTTTCGGGCGTGACCGCCGCGGCGGCAGGGGCGACGAAGCCGACCGACAGCACGGCGGCGGCGAGCAGGGAAACGAAGTTGTGTTTCATGGCAGGTCCTCGGCAGATGGCGCATCGGGCAGCGCCGGTAGGAAGGGCAGGGCTGCGTGCAGGCGCACGCACGCGGTTCCCGATGGGGAGGATTTCGGCCTTGCCGCACCGGACTTTTGAAGAACAAGATCACGCCGCACGGCTCGATGGCCGCCGGCAAGGGCCTCTCTACAATCGGCCGCTTCCCCGCAACGCACCCGCGCCCATGTCCGGCAGCACCTTCGGCGAGCTCTTCAGCGTCACCAACTTCGGTGAAAGCCACGGCCCGGCCATAGGCTGTGTCATCGACGGCTGCCCGCCCGGGCTGGCCCTCGCCGAGGCCGACATCCAGGGCGACCTCGACCGCCGACGCCCCGGCACCAGCCGCCACGTCACGCAGCGCAACGAGCCCGACGCGGTGGAGATCCTCTCCGGCGTCTACGAGGGCCGCACCACGGGCACGCCGATCTGCCTGCTGATCCGCAACACCGACCAGCGCAGCAAGGACTACGGCGACATCCTCGACACCTTTCGCCCCGGCCACGCCGACTACACGTACTGGCGCAAATATGGCCTGCGCGACCCACGCGGCGGCGGGCGTTCTTCGGCGCGGCTCACGGCGCCGATGGTGGCTGCCGGTGCGGTGGCCAGGAAGTGGCTGCTGGAGACGCAGGGCACCACCTTCCTGGGCTGGATGAGCGCCTTGGGCGAGATCGAGATCCCCTTCGACAGCGCCGAGCACATTCCCGAGAACCCCTTTTTCGCGCCCAACGCCGCCATCGTGCCGCAGCTCGAAGCGCACATGGACGCGCTGCGCAAGGCCGGCGACAGTTGCGGCGCACGCATCGAGGTGCGCGCCCACGGCGTGCCGGTGGGCCTGGGCGCGCCGCTGTTCGACAAGCTCGATGCCGACATCGCCTACGCGATGATGGGCATCAACGCGGTGAAGGGCGTCGAGATCGGCAGCGGCTTCGCCACCGTGGCCGAACGTGGCAGCTTTCACGGCGACGAACTCACGCCCGCCGGCTTCACCAGCAACCACGCCGGCGGCGTGCTGGGGGGCATCAGCACCGGGCAGGATCTGGTGGTGCGCATCGCGATCAAGCCCACGAGTTCGATCCGCCTGCCCAAGGCCAGCATCGACCGCCAGGGCCAGCCCACGGTGGTGGAAACGCACGGCCGCCACGACCCCTGCGTGGGCATCCGCGCCACGCCCATTGCCGAGGCCATGCTGGCACTGGTGGTGATGGACCACGTGCTGCGCCACCGCGCGCAGAACGGCGACGTGCACCTCGCCGTGCCGGCCATCGCGGCCCGCGCGCCTTGACCGCGCCGCCAGCGGCGGCGCCCGCGACGGCTTCCCGCCCGCTGCTGCGCTTCGGCGCACTGTCCTTCGCCTACTTCGCGGCCATCGGGCTTTTCAACCCGTATGCGCCGCTGTGGTTCCAGTCGCTGGGCTTCTCGACGCTGCTCATCGGCACGCTGGCCTCGCTGCAGAGCTGGACACGCGTGATCGCGCCCTATGCCTGGAGCTGGTGGGGCGACCACGGCGGCCGGCGCGTCGAGCTCATCCGTCTGGCCGCCTTCGGCGCGCTGCTGGCGGCGCTGGGCCTGTTCGGCGTGCGTGCTGCGGTGCCGGTGGCGCTGGTGGTGTCGCTGCTTTTCCTGGCCAACAGCGGCGTGGTGCCGCTGTACGAGGCGCTGTTGTCGCAGCACCTGAACACCGCCAGCGGCATCGACCCGGCGCGCTATGGCCGGGTGCGTATGTGGGGTTCGGTGGGCTTCATCGTCTCGGTGACGGGTTTCGGTGCGCTGCTCGAAGGCGCCGGTATCGGCGTCTTCCCGTGGTTCGTGGCGGCGATGAACGCGTTGCTGCTGGCCGCCGCGCTGCGCCTGCCCGCCACGCGCAGCGAGGCCGTGCACGACGAACCCGCGCCGCCGGTGCTGCCGCTGCTGCGTCGGCCCGCCGTGGCCTGGTTCTTCGCCTCGGTGTTCTTCACCGTGCTGGCGCACGTCAGCCTCTACGCCTTCTTTTCGCTGTATCTCGTGTCGCTGGGTTACGGCAAGGCGGCGGTGGGTGCGTTCTGGGCCATCAGCGTGGCGGCCGAGATCGTCTTCTTCTGGTTCCAGGGGCGCTTCTTCCACTGGCTGTCGCCGGTGGGCTGGCTCAAGCTGGTGGCCGCCGTTACCACGCTGCGTTTCGTGGCCGTGGCTGCCGGCGGTGCGGTGCCGGCGGTGCTGGGCCTGGCGCAGGCCTCGCACGCCATCACCTTTGCCGGCCACCACGCGGCCTGCATCGCGCTCGTGCACCGCCACTTTCCCGACCGCCTGCGCGGCCGCGGCCAGGCGCTATACACGACGCTGGGCTATGGCCTGTCGGGGGTGATCGGCGGCGTGGGCGGCGGCGCGCTGATCGAGGGCCTGGGCTACGCCGCCGTGTTCTGGGCCGCGGCGCTGTGCGGCCTGCTGGCCTGGGGCTGCGCACAGCGCGCGGCGGCGCAGGCGGGCTGAACGGGCACGGCCCCGGCTGCCGGGGTGTTGGGCTGCGGCGCTTCATCTGCGGCACCGGCTGCCGATATCCCGGAGGGAAAGCGCCCGAGCCGGGCTGCCCTGCCCTGTGCCTGCATCCGTTGTGCCCCCATGCCGAGCTTCGAACTGCCGCCTCCGACCCCGCCGCCCGCCAAGGCTGGCGGCGCTGCGCCCGTGACCGGGCAGCGGCGCGTGCGCGTGGCGATGTACCTGGCCTTTGCCGTGCTGGCCGTGGCGCTGGGGCTGCAGGGCCTGAGCACGCTGCGTCTGGAGTCGCTGCGCATGGCCGATGCGGAGATCCTCGACCAGGCCGGCCTGCAGCGCACCTTCTCGCAGCAGGCGGGACGCCTGGCGGCCATGGTGATGTCTGCTGCCGGCGACGCGCCCGCGCGCGCGCGCCACGTGCAGGCGCTGCAGCTGCTGGTCAGTGGATCGACCCAGGACGCGCTGCTGATGGAGGCCCTGCTGGCACGCCAGATGTCGCGTTCGGCCGCGCTGCAGCAGCGCGTGCGGCCGGCGCTGGAGCATTGGCAGGCGGTGCGCGAGCGGCTTTGGTACCGCTGCGAGATCCTGCTGCAACACGCGGAGTCCGGTGCTGAGGACCAGCTGCGAAACAGCGCCGCCGCCGTGCAGATCGAGACCGAACCCGCGCTGGCGGCGGCGCAGCAGCTGTCGGCGCGACTGCGCGAGGCGGCCGAGGAACGCGCCCAGCAGGTCGGCCAGGAGGTGCGCTGGGGCCTGGCCGCCATGCTGGTGCTGCTGGGCGTGCTGGGCCTGGTGGTCGTGGAGCCTACGGCCCGTTCGGTGCGCCGCCACGGCCAGCGCCTGCGCGAGCAGTCCACCGAGCTGCAGCGCCTGGCGCTGGTGGCCGAGCACACCACGGCGCTGGTGCTCATCACCGACGCCGACGACCTCGTCGTCTGGGCCAACGGCGCCTTCACGCGCAGCACCGGCTGGCCGCTGGCCGAGGTGCTGGGCCGGCGCGCCTGTGACCTGTTGGTCCACCCGCAGGCCGACGCCGGCGTGTTGGAGCGGCTGCGCCAGGCGGTGCAGGAAGCGCAGGGCCTGCGCCTCGAAAGCCTGCACCGCACACGCGATGGACGCGACCTCTGGCTGGACGTCGACCTGCGCCCGCTGCACGAAGAAGGCCAGGCACTTCGCGGCTTCGTGCGGGTGTGCAGCGACACCACGGCTCGGGTACAGCAGCAGGCCAAGCTGAAGGCGCTGTGGGCGGCGCTGCCGGCCGGCGTGACGGTGCTGGGCTCAGAGGGCCAGATCCTCGACGCCAACCGCGAGGCCGAGCGCATGCTGGGCCTGAGCCTGGCGCAGATGCAGGGTGTGGCCGCGATGGACCCGCGCTGGCGCTGCCTGCGCGCCGACGGCAGCGACTACCCGCTCGACGCGCTGCCGGCGGCGCGCACGCTGGCCACCGGCCTGCCGCTGCACAACGAGACCATGGGCGTGCACACGCCTGCCGGTGAACTGCGCTGGCTGCTCGTGAACACCCAGCCGCAGCACGACAGCAGCGGCCAGATTACCGGCGTGGTGGCCTGCTTCAGCGACATCAGCGAGAGCCGTGCGCTGCAGCAGCGCCTGCACCTCAGCGCGCGCACCGACGCGCTGACGCGCCTGCCCAACCGTGCCGTGGTGATGGAGCGGCTGCAGATGGCCATCGCCCACGCAAGGCGCCACGCGGGATACGGTTTTTCGGTGCTGTTCATGGACTTCGACCGCTTCAAGCAGGTCAACGACACGCTGGGCCACGGCGCCGGCGACGAGCTGCTGCGCCAGGTGGCGCAGCGCCTGTCGCTGGCCTTGCGCCCGGGCGACGCCGTGGCGCGCATGGAAGGCACGATGGCCGCGCGCCTGGGCGGCGACGAATTTGTCGTCGTGCTCGACGGCGTGGCCGACGTGGCGCGTGCCGGCGTCATCGCACACCGTCTGCTGCAGGACCTGGGCGAGCCCTACCTGCTCGAGAACACGCCGGTGCAGAGCAGCGTGAGTATCGGGGTCGTGGTCTGTGCCGACCTGCAGCGGCTGGGCGGCGAAGGCGCGGCTGCCACCGACGACGACGACGACGACGACGACGAAGCCCTGGCCGAGGAGGTGCTGCGCAATGCCGATACGGCGATGTACGAGGCCAAGCGCGCCGGCCGCGGCCGCTGGGTGCTGTTCGACGACTCGATGCACGAACGCGTGGTGCGGGTGCTCGAGCTCGAGGCCGACCTGCGCCGCGCGCTCAAGGAGGGCGAACTCTTTGTTGTCTACCAGCCGGTGGTTAACCTGAGCGACCGCCGCATGTCAGGCGTCGAAGCCCTGGTGCGCTGGAACCACCCGCAGCGCGGCCTGGTGCCGCCGGTCGACTTCGTGCCGGTGGCCGAGGAATGCGGCCTCATCGACGCGCTGGGTGCCTTCGTGCTGGAAACCGCCTGCCGCCAGTTCATGCAGTGGCAGTGCTCGCTGCGCGACGCCGCGCCGCGCCAGCTGGCGGTGAACCTGTCGCGTGCGCAACTCAAGCGCGCATCGATGGTGGACGAGGTGCGCGACGTGCTGCAAGCCTGCGGCATGCAGCCTTCGCAGCTGCAGCTGGAGGTGACCGAGAGCCTGGCCGCGCAGGACGACCGGGTGCAGGCCACGCTGCGCGAACTGAAGGCGCTGGGCGTGCGGCTGGCGCTGGACGACTTCGGCACCGGTTATTCCAGCCTGGCCTGCCTGCACCAGCTGCCGGTGGATACCGTCAAGGTCGACCGCAGCTTCGTCAAGCATGCCGAGACGGTGGAATACCACCGCGTGCTGATCGAGGCCACCATCCGCGTGGCGCGCACCATGGGCATGAACACCGTGGCCGAAGGCATCGAGACCGAAGGCCAGGCCGTGCTGATGCGCGAGCTGACCTGCGACGCCGGCCAGGGCTACCTCTTCAGCCGCCCGCTGGAGGCTGCCGACCTCGAAAGTTGGGCACGCGCCCAGATGCCGCAGGCGGTCGACACCGCCTGAGCGTGCCCACCGTCGCGCAGGCACGGCAGTGCGGGGCAAGCTGCAGTTCGTCGCCCGCTTTGCACGCTTCGTCGCAAGCGCGCCCGGCCCGTCGGGGCGCTGCCTACACTGCGGCCCGCTGACAGGCCTTTGCCTGATTTGCGAGCTGGAGGGCATGCAAGATGAAGAAGAAATGGTGGCTGGCCGGTGGCCTGGGTGTGGTCGCGCTGGCCGGTGCCGGCGGTGCCTGGCAGGCCGGTCTGCTGAAGCTGCCGGGTGCGGCCATCGGCACGGCGGTGGCGCAGTCGGCCTCCGCCCCGGCGGAAGGCAAGGCCGATAAGGACGCCAAGGGTGACAAGGGCGACAAGGGCGACAAGAAGCCCGACGTGCCGCTGGAATTCTCGCCGCGTGAAGTGGTGCAGCCGGCGCTGGCCCGCCTGCCGGGCATGGTCGAGTTCTCGGGCCCGCTGGTGGCGCCGCAGACGGCGATGGTGCGTGCCAAGGCCGGTGGCACGCTGCTGAGCCTGACGGTGGCCGAGGGCAGCCGTGTGCAGGCCGGGCAGCTGCTCGGCCGCATCGAGCTGGCCGACCTGGCCAGCCGCGTCGCCGAGCGTGGCGCCAACCTCGAGTCGGCCCGTGCCACGCTGGCCCAGGCCGAGCGTGCCCATGCCAACAACGAACGCCTGGCGGCGCAGCAGTTCATTTCGTCCAGCGCGCTGGACAGTTCACGCGCGGCGCTCGAGACGGCGCGCGCCCAGCTCAATGCCGCGCAGGCGTCGCTGGACACGACACGTGTGGGCCTGCGCGACGCCAGCCTGCTGGCACCCATCTCGGGCATCGTGGCCAAGCGCCATGCCGTGCCCGGCGAGAAGCTCGCCGCCGAGCAGCAGGTGCTGAGCATCGTCGACCTGTCGACGCTGGAACTGGCCGGCAACGTCGGCACGCACGAGGTCGGCCGCATCGCCCCGGGCATGGCCGTGGACGTGCAGGTCGAGGGCGTCGACAAGCCGGTGGCCGGGCGCATCGCGCGCATCGCCCCGGCGGCCGAGCCCGGCACCCGCAGCATCGGCGTGACGATCACGATGGCCAATCCCAAGGAGACTCTGCGTGCCGGGCAGTACGCACTGGCGCGCGCCACGCTGGCCGACGATGCCGACCGCCTGACCCTGCCCGCCAGCGCGGTGGGCAACACGTCGGGCCAGGACCATGTCTGGGTCATCGAAGGTGGCCTGCTGGCGCGCCGCGCCGTGACGCTGGGCCGCAAGGACCCGCGCGAGGGCCGCGTCGAGGTGCTGCAGGGCGTGACGCCGGCCAGCCAGGTGCTGGCGGCGCGTTTCGACAACCTGCGTGAAGGTGCCAAGGCCCTGGTGGTGGCGGGCAAGACGGCGCCGGTGGCTTCGGCCGCGGCGTCGACGCCGCTGGTCAAGTAAGGCGGGGGAACGAACCATGTGGATCACCCGCGTCTCGATCAACAACCCCGTCTTCGCCGCGATGGTGATGGTGGCGTTGTGCGTGCTGGGCCTGTTCAGCTACGCCAAGCTCGGCGTCGAGCAGATGCCCGACATCAGCTTCCCCGGCGCCTGGATGGAAGTGCGCTATCCGGGCGCGTCGCCCGAGGCGGTGGAGCGTGAACTCGTCAAGCCGCTGGAAGAGGCCGTCAACGGCGTCGCCGGCGTCAAGCGCATCACCTCGGGTGCACGCGAGGGCACGGGCTGGGTCAACGTCGAGTTCGGCCTCGACGCCGACATGGGCCGCGCGATGCAGGACCTGCGCGACCGCGTCGCCGCGGTGCAGGGCGGCTTCCCGAAGGACGTGAAGGCGCCGACCATCGCGCGCTGGAACAACGACAACAACCAGCCCATCGTCAACGCCGCGCTGGTGGCCCGCTGCGCCGGGCCGCCTCAAGCAGCGGACGCCCCTCGGGGGCCGGCCGGCCCTGGCGCCGGCCTGGGGGCCTGCGTTCCGCGCAGTGCACGCGAACTGTCGATCCTGGCCGAGAACGCGGTCGAGAAGCGACTGCGCCGCGTCGAGGGCGTGGCGCGCATCGAGGTCAACGGCATGACGCAACGCGAGGTGCGCATCGATCTCGACCCGGTGCGTCTGCGTGCCTACGGCGTGACGCCGGCCGAGATCGCCGCGGCGCTGAAGGAGGCCAACGCCGACCAGCCGGTGGGCCTGCTGAGCGATCACACACAGGACGTGCTGCTGCGCGTCGAGGGCCGCGTGCGCGACCCGCGCCAGTTCGAGAAGCTCGTGGTGGCCAAACGCGGCAACCTCAGCCTGACGCTGGCCGACCTGGGCACGCTGGTCGAACGTGAACGTGAGCCCGATTCGCTGTCGCGCATCAACGGCCAGCCGGCGATCAGCTTCAATGTCTTCAAGCAGCAGGACGCCAACATCGTGGCCACCGGCGAAGCCGTGAAGGCGGCACTGGACGAGATCCGCAAGACGCTGCCGCCCGACACCGAACTGCGCCTCATCCGCGCCGACAGCGACTGGGTCAAGGGCAGCCTCACGGGCCTGCGCAACACGCTGATCGAAGGCGCGCTGCTCACCGTGGCCATCGTCTTCCTCTTTCTGCACAGTTGGCGCAGCACCATCATCACCGGCCTCACGCTGCCGATCGCCGTCATCAGCAGCTTCATCGCGGTTTATGCCTTCGGCTTCACGCTGAACTTCATGACGATGATGGCGCTGAGCCTGTGCATCGGCCTGCTGATCGACGACGCCATCGTCGTGCGCGAGAACATCGTGCGTCACATCGGCATGGGCAAGGACCACTTTCGTGCCGCACGCGAAGGCACCGAGGAGATCGGCCTGGCGGTGATGGCCACCACCTTCGCCATCGTGGCGGTGTTCGCGCCGGTGGCCTTCATGGGCGGCATCATCGGCAAGTTCTTCTACCCCTTCGGCATCACCGTGGTGGTGGCGGTGCTGGTGAGCCTGTTCGTCAGCTTCACGCTCGACCCCATGCTGAGCAGCGTCTGGCACGACCCGCCTTCGGTGCGCATGAAGCAGTGGCCCGTCATCGGCCATGCCATCCGCGCCACCGACGCCGGCATGGACCTGCTGCACCGCGTCTATGAACGCGCCATCCGCTGGATCTTCAGCGAACGGCGCTGGACGCTGGGCTGGCGTCGCTTCAGGCTCGGCATCCCCGTCTACGCCCACGGCTTCGATGCGCACAACCGCCGCGACAAGGCCAGCCCGCGCCACTGGCGCCTGGCCACGCTGACACCGCGCGGTGTAGTGATGAGCGCAGGTGCCATGAGCTTCGTCGTCGCGCTGGGCCTGGCCCCGCTGGTGGGCAGCGAGTTCGTGCCCGAGACCGACCAGGGCTACACCCAGCTGCAGCTGCGCATGCCGGTGGGCAGCAGCCTGGAGCGCAGCGACGCCAAGGTGCGGCAGATCGAGGACATCGTGACCGCGTTGCCCGAGGTGCGTGACCTGTCGACGTGGGTCGGCGGCGCTGGCCAGCGCAACCAGGCCTGGATGAACATCGCGCTGAAGGACCGCAAGGACCGCAGCCGCAGCCAGAAGGAGGTCGAGGAGGCCATCCGCAAGGCCATCGCGCGCATCCCCGGCACCGACGCCAGCGTCGGCTTCAACCGGCCGATCTACGTCGCCATCCTGGGCAGCGACGCCGACGGGCTGGCCAAGGTGGCGCAGGAGTTCGCCGAGAAGGTGAAGAAGATCCCGAACGTCGTCGACGTCGAAAGCTCGGTGCAGCAGGGCCTGCCGGCCTACGCCGTGAAGCTCAAACCCGGCGCCGTGCGTGAACTGGGCCTGACCGCGCCGCAATTGGCCAGCAGCCTGCGCGCCTATGTCAACGGCGAAACGGCCACCTACTGGACGACGCCCGACGGCGACCAGGTCGACGTCGTGCTGCGCCTGAACGAGTCGCAGCGTGAACGCGTGGAGCAGCTGCGCGCGCTGCCGGTGGCCTTCGCGAAGGACGGCACGCCGATCACGCTCGACAGCGTGGCCACCATCGAGAGTGTGTTCAACCCCGAGGTCATCCGGCGCCAGAACCTGCAGCGCCGCGAAGCGGTGTTCGCCGGCGTGCAGGGCCGCAGCGCCGGCGAGGTGGGCGAAGACGTGCAGAAGCTGATCAAGGCCACGACACTGCCGCCGGGCTACACCTTCGACATCGGTGGCCGCATGCAGCAGCAGGCCGAAGCCTTCGGCGGCCTGCTGGCGGCGATGGCGCTGGCGGCGATCTTCATCTACATCGTGCTGGCCAGCCAGTTCGGCAGCTTCCTGCAGCCCATCGCCATCATGGCCAGCCTGCCGCTGGCGCTGATCGGCGTCATGCTGGCGCTGCTGTTCACGAAGAGCACGCTGAACATCTTCAGCATGATCGGCCTGGTGATGCTGATGGGCCTGGTGACGAAAAACGCCATCCTGCTGGTCGACTTCGCCAACCACGCGCGCAGGGCCGGCGCCACCGTGCCCGAGGCGTTGCTGCAGGCCGGGCTGACACGCATGCGGCCGATCATCATGACGACGATGGCCATGGTTTTCGGCATGCTGCCGCTGGCCCTGGCGCTGAACGACGGCGGCGAAACGCAGGCGCCGATGGGGCGCGCGATCATCGGCGGCGTCATCACCAGCACGCTGCTCACGCTGGTGGTGGTGCCGGTGATGTACAGCTACCTGGCGCGGCTGCGCAAGCCGAAGACGGCGGTGGCGGGGACGCAGGCCGGCAGTGCAGCCGAACCACTGGGCATGCCGGCCGACCGGGAGTAGCGCGGCGCGCCGGTTGCGGCAAGCGTGCAGGTTGCACGTTGTTGCACCTCAGTGCACGCGGCGCCGCTGCGAACCCACGGTTCGGGGGGCCAGGGCTGCAACGGTGTGCGTAGCATCCGCCACTGTCCATCCATCCGAAGGAATTGCCATGCGCTTTGCCCAGCTTGCCACTTCCGCCGTCCTGGCATCCTTGTTCTTCGGTGCATCGGCTTACGCGGGTTCCACTACCAATCCGGTCCCCGAACCCGGCACCTGGGCCCTGGTCGGCCTCGCCGCCGCCATCGGCTGGGCCGTGACCCGCAGCAAGCGCAAATAAGCGCGCTGCCCGCCTCCGTCCGCGCCCGCGGTCCATGGAGGCCCTGGTCGAGAACGCCTCGCTGATCATCACGGCGAGTGCCCTCGTCGCCTACGTGATCACGCTGCTGTGGGAGCACGCCCGCCCCGTGCTGCCCCCTGATGCCGGCGATGGCAGCGTGCGCTGGGCAGGCAACTTCGGCCTGCTCTTCGTCAACCACGCCGTGCCCTACCTGGTGGTGCCCGGAATCACGGCCTTTGCGGCGTGGTGGGCCGATTCGCTGGGGCTGGGCCTGCTGGCGGCACTTGACGCGCCCTTCTGGCTTGCGCTGCTCATCGCCCTGCTGGCGCTCGACATCATGGGCTGGCTTCTTCACCGCGCCCTGCACCGCTGGGCCTGGTTGTGGCGTGTGCACCAGGTGCACCACAGTGACCTGCGCTTCGATGCCGCGCTGGCCTTCCGCTTCCATCCCGGTGAAGCCGCGCTCGTCGCGCTGACCAGCAGCTTGGTCGTGATCACGCTCGGCCTGCCGGTCGAGGCCGTGCTCGCCAGCAGCCTGCTGGGCGCCCTGCACAACGTCTTCGTGCACGCCAACGCCAGACTCGGTGCGGGCCTCGAACGGGCCGTGCGTTGGCTGTTCGTCACGCCCGACCTGCACCGCGTGCATCACTCGGCCGACCTGTCCGACGCGATGCACAACTACGGCATCGTCCTTTCGTTCTGGGATCGCCTCTTCCGCACCTGGCGCACCCCGGTCGACGGCGGGCCGCGCAGCTTTGGCATCGACGCCGAGCGCGACCCCGAGCGGCTGTCGCTGCCGCGCCTGCTGTTGATGCCCTTCCGGCGCGCCGGCTGAACGTTCAGCCCGGCGACGACAGCCGCTTCACCGCGCCGACATAACGCGCCAGCGTCGGCGACAGCGTGCCCGGGGCCAGGCGCAGGTCGAGCAACTGGAAGCGCCCGCGCGTGGCATGGGCGCGTTCGAGTGCGGCGGCGAGTTCGGCGCGCGTGGCCACGGCGTGGCCGTCGCCGCCCATGCCGGCGGCCATGGCCGCGAAGTCCCAGCGGCCGAGGTCGTTGAAGCGCGCCTGCGGCTCGAAGGCGCGCAGCATCTCCCAGCTCGCGTTGTTGAACACCAGCACGATGGGATCGCAGCCGCAGCGCTGCGCGTTGCCCAGCTCCCAGCCCGTCATCTGGAAGGCGCCGTCGCCGACCAGGATGATCGGCCGCTGGCCGGTGGCCACCTGCAGGCCCAGCCCGGCCGGCACGCCGTAACCCATGGTCGCGTAGTAGCCCGGTGCGATGAGCGCCGCATTGTCGATGTCCATGGCCGTGAACAGGCAGTCGCCGATGTCGCTGACCAGCGGCATCGTGCCGTGCGCCTGCAGCAGCCGTGTGACGGCCGCGGCGATGTGCTGCGGCTGCAGCGCTGCGTCGTCGAGGGCGGACGCCGGCGCCGTCGCGGCGGGCGGCGCTGGCACGCGGTCTGCGCTGGCGGCGGGCACGCGCGCCAGCAGGGCATCGATCAGCGCCGCGATCGGCAGCGCCTGGTAGACGTGGTGGCCCATCGTCACGTTGCCGTCGTAGACGTGGATCGTCTTGCGCAGGTCGATGCTGCGCGCCGAGACGGCGAAGTTGGTGTCGGAGACGATCACCCCCAGCAGCAGCAGCCCGTCGGAGCCTTCGACGCGTCCGCTGACCGCGGGGTCGCCGGCCAGGCCCAGGTAGGTGCCGAGCAGCGGCACGTCGGCGTGGGCCAGCAGGCCGCGGCCCATGAAGCTGGTGACCACCGGCACGCCCAGGCGGCGGGCCAGTTCGGCCACGCGCGCCTCCAGGCCGTAGCGACGCACCTCCACGCCCACCATCAGCAGCGGCCGTGCGGCGGCGGCCAGGCGTGCCAGCAGTTCGTCGGCGCAGGCCGCCAGGCGTTCGGCGTCGGGCGTCACGGTAGCGGTGCCCGGCACCTCGGCGCAGGGGCGCGCGGGCATGTCGCGCGGGATCTCGAGGTAGACCGGCCGCGACCGCCGCAGCGCCGTGTCGAGCACACGTGCGATCAACGCCGGCGCCAGCACTGCGTCGTCGAGGCGGGCGCGGTCGACGGTGAGTTCCTCGAAGACGCGCCACTGCGTGTCCAGCGTCTTGACCTGGTGGTGCAGCAGCAGGCCGCTCGTCGACTCGTGCGCCGCCGGGGCGCCCGACAGCACGACCAGCGGCACACGTTCGGCGTAGGCGCCGGCCACGGCGTTGACGAGGTTGAAAGCGCCGGCGCCGTAGGTCACGGCGGCCACGCCCAGGCCGCCGCGTGCACGCGCGGCGGCGTCGGCGGCAAAGCCCACGCCGGGCTCGTGCGACAGCGTGAACAGCGGCAGCAGCGCGCTGCGCTCGATCTCGCGGAACAGCGGCAGCGCGAAGTCGCCGGGGATGCCGAAGACCTCGGTGGCGCCGCGGGCCTTCAGGGCGCGCAGCAGGCTGGCTGCCAGGTTCATGGGAAGCACCCCTTGCCGCGGCGCGGCTGCGAGATGGCGCAATCTAGTCGCGGCCTGCGCTGGGCGCCTTGACCTTGGCCAAGGACAGGCTGCCGCGAGGCCGCTTGACCACCCGTCTCGGCCTTGCAGGCCGCGCCCCTCGCAAAGCTCGGGCCCTTCAGCACTCCACGATGTTCACCGCCAGCCCGCCGCGCGCCGTTTCCTTGTACTTGGTCATCATGTCGGCGCCGGTCTCACGCATGGTCTTGATGACCTGGTCCAGGCTGACGAAGTGCGTGCCGTCACCGCGCAGCGCCATGCGCGCGGCGTTGATGGCCTTCACCGACGCGATGGCGTTGCGCTCGATGCACGGTATCTGCACCAGCCCGCCCACCGGGTCGCAGGTCAGGCCAAGGTGGTGTTCCATGCCGATCTCGGCGGCGTTCTCGGCTTGTTCCGGCGTGCCGCCCATCACCGCGCACAGCGCGCCCGCGGCCATGCTGCAGGCCACGCCCACCTCGCCCTGGCAACCGACCTCGGCGCCGCTGATGCTGGCGTTTTCCTTGTAGAGGATGCCGATGGCCGCGGCGGTGAGCAGGAAGTCGACCACCTTGTCGTCCGACGCACCGGGCACGAAACGTGTGTAGTAGTGCAGCACCGCCGGCACGATGCCGGCGGCGCCGTTGGTGGGCGCGGTGACCACACGGCCGCCGGCGGCGTTCTCCTCGTTGACCGCCAGCGCGTACAGGTTGACCCAGTCCAGCACCTGCAGCGGGTCGCCCGGCCCGCCGAAAGGCCGGGCTTTCATGCCGTCCGTGGCCTGTTCGGGGTGGGCGGTGAGCGCCTCGCGCAGCGCCTTGGCGCGGCGCTTGACCTTGAAACCGCCGGGCAGCACGCCGTCGCTGCGGCAGCCTCGTTCGACGCAGTCCTGCATCACGCGCCAGATCTTCAGCAGGCCGGCGTCGATCTGTGTGTCGCTGCGCCAGTGGCGTTCGTTGCGGCGCATCACCTCGGCGATGGAGCCGCCCTTGCCACCGTCGATCTCGCGGCAGCGCAGCAGCAGTTCGTCACCGCTGTGGAAGGGGTGGGGCAGCAGCGTGGTGTCGGGCGCGATGACCTTCTGCTTCGCGCCGTCGGCAGCAACTTCCTCGCTGACCACGAAGCCACCGCCGACCGAGTAGTAGACACGGCTGGCCAGTTCGCCGCCCGCGGCGTCGAAGGCCGTGAAGCGCAGGCCGTTGGCATGGAAAGGCAGGGTCTCGCGGCGGAAGAACTTCAGGTCGTCCTTCTCGTTGAAGTCGACGCCGTGCCGGCCCAGCAGCGCCAGCCGGCCGGCCTGGCGCAGATCGGCCAGCAGCGTCGGGATGGCGTCGACGTCGACCGTGTCGGGCTCGTGGCCGGAAAGGCCCAGCAGCACCGCCTTGTCGCTGCCATGGCCCTTGCCGGTGGCGCCCAGCGAGCCGTAGAGCTGGCTCAGCACCCGCGCCGTGCGGGCCAGCAGGCCGTCGTGTTCCAGCCGCAGCGCAAACAGCCGCGCGGCCCGCATCGGGCCCACGGTGTGGCTGCTGCTGGGGCCGATGCCGATCTTGAAGAGGTCGAAGACGGAAACCGCCATGTGCGCTGCATCCCGGTGGGCTGAAGGGCAGAGATTACAGGCTGTGCGCGGGTGCCCGCCTACACTGCCGGCGCAGCGGCCCCCGTGACGGGCCGGCGAAGGAACGCCCATCGACACCGCCGCCGCAGCCGCAGCCGCAAGACCCGAAGGCACCTGGTTCGGCCACCCCAAGGGTCTGTTCATCCTCTTCCTGACCGAAATGTGGGAGCGCATGAGCTATTACGGCATGCGCTCGCTGCTCGTGCTGTACATGGTGAACCACCTCTTCGTGCAGCCCGACATCGGTGCCGAGGTGCTGGGCTTCAACGCGCTGAAGCAGGCGCTCGAAGCCGCCTTCGGTGTCATGACACCGCAGGCGCTGTCGTCACAGGTCTACGGCCTCTACACCGGCTTTGTCTACCTCACGCCGTTTTTCGGCGGCATGCTGGCCGACCAGTTGCTGGGCCGGCGCAAGGCGGTGGTGGCGGGCGGCGTGCTGATGGCCATCGGCCACTTCCTGATGGCCTTTCAAGGCCTGTTTTTCGTCGCGCTGATGTTCCTGATCATCGGCAACGGCTGCTTCAAGCCCAACATCTCGACGCAGGTCGGTGGCCTCTACGCTGCCGACGACCCGCGGCGCGACCGCGCGTACTCGATCTTCTACGTCGGCGTGAACCTCGGCGCGTTCATGGCGCCGCTGATCTGCGGCACGCTGGGCCAGGTGGTGGGCTGGCATTACGGTTTCGGCGCCGCCGGCGTGGGCATGCTGCTGGGCCTGGCGGTCTACCTGCTGAACCAGGACAAGCTGCCCGTCGAGCCGCTGCCCACGGCGTCGCGTTCGAAGCCGATCGTCGGCCTGGCCGCCTACGTGCTGGGCGTGCCGGTGGGCATCCTGGCCCTGCTGGGGCTGCTGACGCTGCCGCCGGTGGTGCCGGCGCTGCTGGCCGTGGTGGTGCTGGGCTCGAGCCTCGGCTGGATGATCCGCCTGCCGCGTGCCGACCGGCCGCGCGTGATCGCCATCTCGGCGGCCTGCCTCGTCACGGCCGCCTTCTGGGCCGTTTACGAACAGCAGGGCAACACGATGCAGCTGTGGGCCGACCAAAGCACACACTGGCCGACGGTCTTCGGCTTCACGATCCCGTCGACCTGGTACCAGGCCTTCAACCCCTTCATGATCTTTCTACTGGTGCCGCTGCTGAACATGGTGTGGGCCTGGCAGGCGCGGCGCGGGCAGGAGCCGTCGAGCCTGAACAAGATGGCGCTGGGCTGCGTCGTCCTGGGCCTGGGCTTCGTGATCATGATCGTGGCCTCGGCCGGCATGGCCCCCGAGGCGCGGCGCAGCGTGCTGTGGCTGCTGGGCTCGACGCTGGTGTTCACCATCGGCGAGCTCTACCTGTCGCCCGTCGGCCTGTCCTTCGTGACCAAGGTGTCGCCGGCGCGTTTCGTCTCGATGATGATGGGCGTCTGGTTCCTGTCGAACTTCGTCGGCAACTACATGACGGGTTACCTCGGCAGCTACTACGAGAAGATGCCGCACCAGCAGTTCTTCGCCATGCTCACCGTCATCGGCGTGCTGGCCGGGTTGCTGCTGTTCGTGATGAACCGGCGGTTCGACCGCATCGTCGGCGCGCATGACCGGCAGAAAGTGCCTGTGACCTGATGTGCAGGGCTTGAACCGTGGTGTGCCGATCTGCCCCGGTCGCCCTGGAAGCGTCGGGAAGCAGGCGCGTGCTGTCCTGCCGAGGGGAGACGGACTGTTTGCGCCGATTCTTGGCGGTCGGGAAGATCTCGAAACGGTCGACCCGTAGCGATGAGAGTGCAAAGCCCGATTGGCCGGGGGCGTCCGTTTTTGTTTAGGGTTGTCGGACACCTGCCCGCGCAAGCCGCAGTGCCGCGGGCTGCACCGGCCTGAGGGCAGGTGTCGGACAAGCCTCGGGGGAGGAAACCGCGGGGCACGCCGCGGTGGCGATCAGTCGC
>Ga0335397_10004932_pt1 | contig 17534 bp, 13 predicted proteins | sample MAT04_FD_205740 | JGI IMG/M metagenome (GOLD analysis project Ga0335397, IMG submission 205740) | Freshwater microbial communities from Lake Fryxell liftoff mats and glacier meltwater in Antarctica - MAT-04 (spades assembly) (version 2) ... | reverse complement strand
AGTAAAAAGTCAAAAGTTTTCTTATTCGAAAATACAATTTAATAGCTACTTTAGTTTATAGACTATTAACAATTGGCCCTTGACTTTTCACCTTTCACTTTTCACCTTTCACTTTTCACCTTTCACTATTCACCTTTCACTTTTCACCTTTCACCCTTGACCCTTGACCATTGACCAAGCTTATGAATTACAAATTAGAAGTGATCGGTTTTACCATAGATAGTTGTTTAAAAGCACAACTGGCTGGAGCTTCCCGCATTGAACTATGTGATAACCCAGGCGAGGGCGGCACTACCCCTTCTTATGGTTTTATAAAAGCTGCAAGAGCACATTTATCAATAGATCTTCACCCAATCATACGTCCACGTGGCGGCAACTTTTTGTATACAGATGCCGAATTTGAAATCATGAAAACAGATATCAGCATCTGCAAAGAACTCGGCTGTGATGCTGTGGTGCTGGGCATATTAAACAGCGATGGAACTGTTGATAAAAAAAGATGCAGTGAATTAATACAATTAGCTTATCCTATGGGTGTTACTTTTCACCGGGCATTTGACAGGGTTGTGAATGCTGTACAGGCACTGGAAGATATTATTGAAATCGGCTGTGAAAGAATACTTACCTCGGGCCTTGTACCCCATGCATTGGATGGCACCAGCAAGATAGCTGCTATGATAATACAAGCCGGTGGCCGCATTATCATTATGCCGGGCAGCGGCATAAGGTCTGATAATATACAGCAAATTGCAACTGAAACAGGTGCAACTGAGTTCCATACATCTGCAAGCGTATTTACAAAAAGTAAAATGGAAATCAATAACAGCAGCATGAAAGAAAATTTGCAATTGCTAACGGTGGATGAGGATGAGATTAGTAAAATGATTCGTTTACTGCAATCCCTTTAAGCGCATAATACTTCAACTCATTTTGGTTTATGAACCTCAAAGAAGAAATATTAAAAGAACATTCCAAAGCCCAATGCAATTATATTGTATCATGGGTGGGTGATGCTCAAAAAAGGTTTGATGAATTATTTGATCTTTTTTTAAATGACGAAAACAAGGTTATGCAAAGAGCTGCTTGGCCGGTAAGTTATTGTGTAGCCGCACAGCCGGAATTAATTAAAAAACATTTCAGCCGTTTAGTAAAAAATCTAAACAATCCCAATCTTCATGATGCCGTTAAAAGAAACAGTATCCGTTTATTGCAGTTTGCATCTATTCCCGAAAAACACCAGGGAGCTATCATGAACATTTGTTTTAATTATTTGTCATCGCCATCAGAAGCCCTGGCTACAAAGGTTTACAGCATGATGGTATTGGGTAAACTTGCCAGGCATTATCCCGAAATAATACCGGAGATAAAAATATTAATTGAAGATCAGCTACCACAGCAAACTGCCGGATTTAAAAGCTGCGCAAAAAAGGTTTTAAAAGAAATAAAAGCTGTAGAAAAATAATACACAGTAATATTTAAAAATTATTTATGGTTTCTCTTTATAAAACTCTTTAAATATCAGTCTCAGGTTTTGATCTCTTGTAAAATAATTAGTGAGCCAGTTGATAAACACAAAAAACTTATTTTTTACGCCCAGTATCAGCATCAGGTGCAGGCTCATCCAAATGAACCATGCTAAAATTCCACCAAAATGAAGTTTGGGTTTAGGTACATCTACTACAGCCAGGTTCCTGCCCACAGTAGCCATGGCTCCTTTATCCTTGTATTCAAAATTTAATAATTGTTTATTACCGCTTTTCATCTGAATCCTGTTAAGATTATTTACCAGCATATCTGCCTGTTGTATAGCTACCGGCGCCACCTGTGGGTGCCCATTGGGGTATGCAGGATCCTCCATACTAGCCACATCGCCAATTGCAAAAATATTTTCAGAACCAATTACTTTACATTGCCTGTCTGTTTTTATACGGTTGCCTCTTGCAATTAAATCTTTGTTGATACCAGGAGGCACATTTCCTTTAATACCCGCTGCCCAAATAACGGTCGAGGTCTCGATGGCATTTCCATCCTGCATCACCGCAGTTTTACCATCATAATCTTTTATCAAAGTATTCGTCATAACGGTCACGCCAAGCCGCTCTAAATATTGCTGCGATTGTTCGCTGCTTTTTGCACTCATCACCCCCAAAGTTTTACCCGTTCCTTCCAGCAGGTAAATATTCATTTTTGTAAAATCCAGTTCAGGATAATCCTTGGGTAATACAAAACGTTTCATATCGGCCAGGGCTCCACTAAGCTCCACACCAGTGGGGCCACCTCCTACTACTACAATATTCATCAACCGTTGTAATAACAATGGATCGGTTGTAGAAAGCGCATCTTCAAAATTGTGTAAAATCCTGTGCCTTAGCTGTAATGCTTCCGTGGTACTTTTCATCGGAAATGCATTGGATTCCATATTGGCATTACCAAAAAAGTTGGTATCGGCACCGGTAGATATCACCAGTTGATCATATTCAAAATCGCCAATATTGGTAACTACTTTATTTTCTGCCGTAAGTATTTGTTGCACTTCCGCCATGCGGATGGCTACATTTTTGCTGTGATGAAAAACCTTGCGCAACGGAAAAGAAATATTACTGGCATCCAGCCCTGCGGTAGCTACCTGGTAAAATAATGGCTGAAACTGGTGATAGTTAAACCGGTCAATCAGGGTAATTTCAAAACCTGTTTTATTGCTTAATTTTCTTGCCAATCTTAATCCTCCAAAACCTGCTCCTATAATTACGAGTTTCATGTTGTTTTATTTAAAAATCAAAGATATGATATTTTCAGTAATTACTGAAAATACAAAAACCATTCGTCATAAATATATTACCTAAACAATTAAGCAGGATTGTTATTTATAACTGAGTTACAATATATATTTTTTGATCATTAGTTCCATTGATCATCACATATAGTTCCTTCTTATAAACGGAAGGCTTAATACAACATCCGCACTTTAATCGTTTCCTTTACACCTCTCAATAAATCAATGGCGTGTTTGCTCAGGTGATTATCTACATCCAGTACCACATAACCAATATCATCATTTGTCTTTAAATACTGTGCCAAAATATTGATATTGTTTTTACTCAATAATGTATTGATCTGGCTAAGTACGCCCGGAACGTTGTTATGAATATGCAGGATACGATGTGCACCTTCCTGTGCAGGAAGCGCCAGTGGTGGTATGGTATGAGAACCGGTACTCACTCCTTTTTCAAGGTATTGAAATAGTTTATTACTTACATCCTCCCCAATATTACTTTGCGCTTCCTGTGTACTGCCGCCTATATGTGGGGTAAGCAATACATTGGGCAGGCCCTGCAAAACAGAGGTAAATACATCTCCGTTTTTTTCAGGTTCCACAGGAAAAACATCGATAGCTGCCCCTCCTATTTGTCCGCTTATAATCGCTTTACTTAATGCATTTAATTCCACTACTTCTCCCCTTGCATAGTTAAGAAGCACTGCCCCTTTTTTAAAATGAAGCAGGTTATTTTTATTAATCAGATTTTTTGTAGATGCCAGTTCAGGCACATGCAGCGTAACTACATCGGAGTGCTGAAGCAGTTCTTTCAGGTTTTTACTGTTGATAGCATTCCCGAGCGGCAACTTTGTTTCGGTATCATAAAACATCACTTTCATTCCCAAAGATTCGGCCAGTACACTTACCTGGCTGCCTATATTTCCATAGCCAATTATACCAATAGTTTTGCCCCTTAACTCATGCGAACCTGTGGCATCTTTCATCCAGGCACCTTCATGCGCAGCATTGTTTTTATCTAAAATTTTTCGCACCAGCAAAATGGATGCACCAATTACCAATTCGGCCACGCTCCTGGTATTGCTATAAGGAGCGTTAAAAACTGCTACACCATTAGATGTGGCCTCCTGCAGGTTTACCTGGTTTACGCCAATACAAAAACAACCGATAGCCTGTAATTTTTTTGCCGCCTCAAGTACAGTTTTGGTAACCTGGGTTTTACTTCTTATACCCAGTATATGCGTATTTTTAATTTCCTTAATCAGGTCAGCCTCACTTACAGCTCCTGTTATTTTTTTTACATTTGCATATCCCGCTTCTTTAAATTGCTTTACAGCTAAATCACTTATATTCTCTAAAAAAAGAATATTTATTTTATCCTTTGGATAGCTCGTACTTTTTTTATCTGGCATGGTTTTATCTGCGTATTTTGCACAAATATAATTCTATTCACGGTTCAATATTTTATGATTCCATTCTTAAGGTCTTTAATAAGTTCAACCACTTTAACGGTACTCAATTTCCGCTATATATTTTTAAATGGAGTATGCCTGGTTTTTGCTTTAAATTTTACTGCCTGCCAAAGCACCGATCCTGCTGACAGCAATAAAACTAAATCAGAGGTTGTTAATTCTATAAAGTTACCTGCCCCTGCAGTGATCAGTGATGCTGAAAAAACAAAGCTTCATAATGCCTGTGAGCTTTGGTATGATACTGTTTTAAAACACACATCCTTTAATGGAGGTATGCTGGTAGCCAAAGCTGGAAATATTGTTTTTGAGCAATACAATGGCACCAATCCGCTGGGCAGCAAAGATTCTATCAATGATCAAACAGCATTTCATATTGCTTCTGTAAGCAAAACCTTTACTGCCATGGCGGTTTTAAAACTGGTAGAAACAGGTAAGCTGCATCTGGAAGATGAATTCAGTAAATACTTTCCAACATTTAACTATCCCGGCATTACCATTCAAAGCCTGCTGAGCCACAGAAGTGGTTTGCCCAACTATCTATATTTTATGGAAGACCTGGGTTGGAATGATACAATCAACATAAAAAATGAAAATGTTTTTGATTACCTGGTAAACCGAAAGGCAGAAATAAAAAACATTGCACCCCCTAATACCCGCTTTAATTATTGCAATACCAATTATTCATTGCTTGCCCTATTGATTGAAAAAATTTCAGGCATCTCATATCCACAATACATTCAGCAAACTTTTTTCACTCCTTTAAATATGACGAATAGTTTTGTGTTTACCCCGGCAGAGAGCAAACGGGCATCCCCAAACTACGATTGGCGCGGACAGGTTATTGCTAACAACTACCTGGATTATGTATATGGTGATAAAAATATTTACAGCACCCCCCGTGATTTGCTCATCTGGCACAGGGCACTCAGCAGCAACTTGCTATTTAACGCAGCAACATTAGAGGCCGCTTATCAACCTTACAGCAATGAAAGACCTGGAATTAAAAATTATGGGCTTGGATGGAGAATGAATATTTATCCCAACGGAAAAAAAGTAATCTTTCATAATGGATGGTGGCATGGAAATAATGCGTCTTTTATAAGACTACTCGATGAAGACATCACTATCATTGTACTTGGCAACAGGTACAACCGTGGAATTTATAAAGTCTATAAATTGATTAATTCATTTAGTAACTACTTTGAAATTTTAGAAGTAGAAGAGTAAATTTTTTATAGATAAGATATTTTTATACTTATAGTTCTCTCCTTTTTTGCGGCTTTTGCAGGTTTTCCACATAAATGTGCAATACTAATGCAAAATAAATGCAGGTTTTTGCAATATTTAACTTTACTTTAGTTGTACAAACTATTTTAAATGCTTAAAAGAGAAAGACAAGCCTATATATTGCGCCAGGTAAACCTACACAATAAGGTATTGTCTAACAGCCTAAGTACAGAAATGGATGTATCGGAAGATACCATCAGAAGAGATTTACATGAATTATCAGAAACGGGCAAACTGATAAAAGTACATGGCGGCGCTTTATCCCCTTCCTTTAACAAAATTGCATTCCCTTTAAATAATGTATATGCCCAAACAAATAAAAGAATCATTGCTCAAAAAGCGATATCACTTATAAGTGATGGCATGTTTGTTTTAACCAGCGGAGGTACTACTATTATTGAACTGGCACGAGCCCTGCCACAGGCATTATCTGCCACGTTTATTTCTGGCAGCATACCCGCCATTGTAGAATATATGAATCACCCAACCATTGATGTAATTGTATTGGGCGATAAAGTTTCTAAAGTTTCAAAAATAACGATTGGAGCCGATGCACTTTCACGCATTAAAAACCTAAAGGCAGACATCTGTTTTTTAGGCATCAATGCCATAGACCTTGAGCATGGAATAACAGATAATGACTGGGATGTAGTGCAACTAAAACAACAAATGATTGCATCATCGCAAAAAGTAGTTTGCCTCACTATTTCAGAAAAAATAAACAGCATGCAGCCTATTCATGTTTGCGCTGTCAATAAGATAGATATACTGATAACAGAACTGCCGGCCGATGATCCACTGATGATGCCATATGTAGCGGCAGGAATAACTGTATTATAAAATAATTTATCCAATATCATACAATAAAATCGATTGCTATTTTTTAATTTAAACAAACAAAAAAGATTGTTATGAGAAAAATTCTGCTATTAATGCTTTTTCTGGGCAGCTTGCTGTTGTACACCAGGCCTGCATTGGCCCAGCAAAAAACAGTTACGGGAACGGTAATTGGAGATGATGATAATGATCCGTTAAGGGATGTTACAGTGACTGTAAAAGGAACCCGATTAGCCACAAAGACAAACCAGGCAGGTTTTTACAGCATCAATGCCAGTAAAGGCCAGGTATTGGTATTTACTTTTATTGATTATGTTAGAAAAGAAGTTACTGTAGGTGACGATAACAACTTAAATCTTCGTATGGTGCAAGCCAGGAAAGAGCTAGGCGAAGTTGTAGTTACTGCTTATGGTACTAAAAAAAGTAAAAGAGAATTAGGTTATTCAGCCCAGGATGTAAAAGGCGATGAAATTGCCCAAACACAAAGAGACAACTGGATAAATGCTTTGGCTGGCCGTGTAGCTGGTGCAAATATTACACCTACTTCCGGCACACCAGGAGCTTCTACATCTATCGTATTGCGTGGTGCTGTTTCTTTGGGCGGAAACAATCAACCCCTTTTTGTTGTGGATGGTGTTCCCTACGATAACCAAACCATGAACCAGGAAAATCTTGCTTCTGGTAATTCGGTAGCGTTGGGTAACCGAAATTCTGATTACACTAACCGTGCTGCAGATATAAACCCGGAAGATATTGAATCGGTAACCATTTTAAAAGGTCCTGAAGCTACTGCCTTATATGGTTCTGATGGTGCTTCGGGTGCTATTGTAATAACAACAAGAAAAGGTAAGTCTGGCAAAGCCAGCGTAAGTTATGGTAATTCTTTTCGTATGGAAAAAGTATATCGTTTTCCGGAAATTCAAAGTACTTATAGTAGAGGCCTAAATGGTGTTTATGATCCTAATGCTACAGTTAACCCTTATGGTGCAGGGCAGCAGTTTGCTTACTTTGGACCTAAATACCCTGCGGGAACAAAATTATATGACAATATAAATGCGTTTTTCGAAACAGGTTTTACTCAAAGACATAATGTTAATGTAGAAGGTGGGTCTGATATTTCTACTTATAGATTGTCTGCAAATTATATGGATCAAACTGGTATTGTTCCAAACACAAGTTTTGAAAGTATTTCTATAAGATTAAGTGGCACGGCAAAATTGTCTAAAAAATTAAGCCTTACCACTTCTATGAACTATGTAAACACTTTAAACAATAAGGCTTCTAAAGGAGCAGGTGGTTACCTATTAAACCTTTTAAACTTTCCGCAGGATCTTGACGTGAAAGATTTTGCTAATGCCGACGGATCAAGAAAATTATTCAGAAGTGCAGGTACGGGCTTAAATGCAGAATTTGATAACCCATTCTGGGATGTGAATAAAAATGTGGGTCAGGATAAAGTAGATCGTTTTACGGGCAATTTCAATTTAAATTATGATCCATACAAATGGTTAAATATTAGCACCATTACGGGTTTGGATGTGTATAGTCAAACAGGTACGCTGATGATTCACCCACAGTCAAGATTTGGATTTAATACCAATGGATTCTATTCATTGTATCAGCAAAACACAAGGAACCTGAACAATGTATTGAAAGCAACATTTAAGAAAAAAACCGGTAATTTTTCCAACACACTTACAATAGGTGCTGCAGTTGATGATAATAAAACAAGAATAGATGCTCAAAGAGGTGAACGTTTTTACGAAGTAAATTTTGCTTCTGTAAACAATACAGAACCTACCAGTCGTGATGCAAAAACGACCATCTTAAATACACGTAAAACCAGGTTGTTTGCTAACTATGGCATCAGTTATGAAAACATGGTTTATCTTTCATTTGCCGGAAACAGGGAAGGTAGTTCAACCTTTATGTCTCGCTTTGTAGACAAAAGTCCTTATTTTGATTATGGAGCTGCTTCACTAAGTTTCATCTTTACAGAATTGAAAGCCTTTGAAAATATTGACTGGTTAAACTATGGTAAGGCCAGAATTTCTTATGGTACTACAGGTAAAGGGCCTTACTCTCCTTATATCATTGATTATACTTTCCAATCGCAAATTACAACTGGTGGCGGCTATGCTTACGGATTTACAGGAAACAACTTTAACCTGAGACCAGAATTCACCAAAAACTTTGAGTTTGGTGGTGAGGTCAAATTATTCAACAATAGGTTATCAATGGATTTTACCCGTTATTCTCTTAGGAGTAAAGACCAGATATTGGCAGCACGTGCCAGTTATGGTACAGGTTATGTTATTAAATGGTTTAATGGTGGGTTAATAGAAAATAAAGGAATAGAAGCTATCATGACTCTTAGCGCCGTTAAGCAAAAAAACTTTACTTGGGACATTACTGCAAACTTTGATCGCAACAGGGGTAAAATTTTAAAAATGCCTGCAGATCTTCCTACTTATTATGATTCAGATACATGGGTTGTAGGAAACTTAAGATCTCAGGCATATGAAGGCGCTTTCTCAGGTAATCTTTCAGGCTCTATTTATCAAAGAAATTCCAATGGGGAATTATTGATCAATCCTCTTTCTGGTTTACCAGCTTCTACGGGTGCAGACTTTTTCATTGTTGGTGATCGTCAACCTGATTTTAAAGTGGGTTTAATAAATTCATTTACTTACAAAGATTTTAGTTTAAGTTTTAATCTTGACTTTAGAAAAGGTGGAGATGTGTTTAATGGTAACGAATTTATTCTATACCTGACAGGCTTAAGTAAATTAACTTTGGATAGAGAGAAACCTGTTAACATTAATGGTGTTTTAATTGATGGCTTACAAAATACCACCAACCCAACCCGTAGTGATATCACCGTATTTCCTTATTATCGCAGTGATTATTTTACAGCCACATCAACCACCGAATCAGATTTTATAGAATCAGTTAACTGGATGCGTTTAAGGGATGCAACCCTTACCTACCGTTTACCAAAAAAATTGTTACAACGTCAGAAAGTAGTTAGCAGTGCTTCTGTATTTGTTACAGGTACTGATCTGTTTATGATTACCAATTACAGTGGTGCAGATCCAAGTGTAAATGCTAACAGTGCATTCGCCCGTGGGTATGGTGGTGCTGGTATAGATTACGGTGCTTTAGCCACACCGAGAGGTTTAAACTTTGGTTTAAAGGTTCAATTTTAATCAAACAAAAAATTATTCAGCAATGAAAAAAATAATAATTGGAGCAGTATTCGCCTTAACAGCAATTGCGTCCTTCACAGGTTGTAAAAAATTTCTGGATATAAACAGTGATCCTGATACGCCGCAATTTCCTGACCCCTCCTCTGTTTTTCCTACACAGTTGGCAGCTATTCCAAGAGGCCTTCAATTTGATGCAAGGTTTGCAGGCAGGTTTATTCAAAACTGGACCTCGGTAACAGCCAACGCTACAGTAGACCAGATGGGATATACAGCCAACAGTGATGCTAATGGCGACATATGGCGCCAGACTTATTTTGGCCTTGGTCAAAATCTTAATTACATCATTGATAATGGTATAAAAAACGGCCAATGGGATTATGTAGGTGCTGCTTATACTTTAAAGGCTATGATGTTTCAGTATGCTACAGATTATCATGGCGAAATTATTTATACCGATGCATTCAAAGAAAATCTTGCTTTCTTCAAGTATGATGAACAGGAAACTGTTTACAGGGGAGTTGATTCTTTGGCAAGGCTGGGTTTGAAATATCTGAACAGAACGGATTACAATGCATCTACCAGCAGGCTTTCCAAAGGAGATTTTGTATACAATGGTGATGTGTCTAAATGGATAAAATTTACTTACGGTATCCTTGCCCGCAACTACCATCGCACTACCAATAAATCTACCTACAATGCAGATTCTGTAATTGCATTTTGCGATAAATCGCTGGTTGACGTGAATGATGATTTTGTTATACCCTTTGATGCATTAAAAAATGATGATGCCAATTTTTTTGGTACTTATCGTAGTAACCTTACTACCATTCGTCAAACCAACTTTATTGTTCGTTTATTAGATGGAAGTACTTTATCTGGTACTCCTGCTACCTCAGCTACATTCTTTAACAGGGATCCAAGGATGAAACACATGTTATCGGCCAGCAACGATACTACTAATGGCAATAATGGTTACAGGGGTTTAGATCCAGGCACTGCAGACCCTAATTCAGGGCTTGCAAACTGGTGGACCTATGCCGTGGGTTCTGCTAATTATACCAATGCCAGAAAAAAAGTAGCTAATCCATTTGGCGATACCACTTATGGCAATCCAAGTGCCAATGTGTTTTCTGCTCAGTATCGTAAATACCTGTTTGGAGATAAAATTGTTATGCCTGTTATGACTGCTTCAGAAATACAATTTATGAAAGCTGAAGCCGCTTTTAGAAGTAATAACAAAACGCTTGCACTAACAGCATACACAGCAGGTATCAATCGTCATTTTGATTTTATCAATCGTCCTACTTTTCCAAGAGGAAATAATCCATTGTTTACAGGAAGCCCGATTTCTATAACAGAAAAAAATGACTATTTAGCGGGTAACAATGTAAAAAGATCAGAAGCTACTTTAACACTAAGCGACATTATGCTACAAAAATATATTGCATTATGGGGCTGGGGTTTCTTTGAAACATTTGTAGATATGAGAAGGTATCATTGGACAGATCTTGATCCTGCAACAGGTAACCAGGTTTATCTGGGCTTTACTTTTCCGGCTGCATTGGCTATAGATAACCTGGGTAAACCAGTATATAGGGTTAGGCCAAGGTTCAACTCAGAATATGTGTGGAACAGGGCTGAATTGCTTCGTATAGGTGCATTAAATATAGATTATCACACTTACGAAACATGGTTTAGCCAACCTTAATTATCTCTATCATTTACAAAAAAATGAACTAATGAAAAAATCAATTATATATATTTTTGCGGCGGGCGTTGTAATGCTCTCTGCATGCGAAAAAAATACCTTCAGAACAACTGACCGTAGCTTTGAAGAAGGCAAGGCGCAAATAAAACTGGGTTTGTTTAATGCCCCTTTAGCAGCCACTTCTGTATTGGCTTATTTAAATGGTGTACGTGTAAGTAGCTCCCTGTTATTACCTTATCCTTTTCCGGGAGGTGGCTTTAATACCGGTGGTTCCAGCAATGGAGATTACCTTGCGGTAAATGCAGGAGCAAATAAATTACAGTTATTTACTACAAATCCAGGCACGGCTAATATTGTAAAAGAATTTATGACAGCCGACCTTACATTTGAAGCCAATAAAAAATACACCGTTTACACTACAGATACCGCTGAAAACGCAGTAGCTATTATAGCACCCGATAATGCTTTAGCGCCTGATTCTGGTTATTCCCGTATCAGGTTTATTCACCTGATGCCTAATGTACCTGCGGTAGATTTTTACAAAGGCACTACCCTGCTAAAGTCTAATGTGCAATACAAACAATTCACAGACTTTTTTGATATTGCCTTCGGCTCCGATTCTTTTTCTGTAAGAGTTGCAGGTACAGCTCCAGGATCAGCCTTGTCAGCTTTGGCTTATCGTGTAATAGCTCCTACTAACAGGCGCATTTATTCATTTCTATCCAGGGGCTACCAGGGAGCCACACTCTTAAGAGCTCCTAACGTATCTGCCATTGTTAATCAATAAAATTTATACAATGAAAATATTCAACAGAAAATTTTTAATCATAGGCTGCCTTATCATATCTATGCTGGCAACCTTCAGCAGTTGCGATAAAAACGATGCTGCTGTGGTTTCAGGCGATAACCTGGACAAACTGATAACGGACAAACCGGAATTATCATTATTAGCAGCAGCTTTAATCAAAACAAGGCTTACCACTTTTACGCAGGGAAAAGGCCCTTATACCATCTGGGCACCAACCAATGCTGCTTTCAATGCCATCGGCATCAATACAGCAGCAGATTTAAATGCGCTGGATTCTAACCTGCTGGTTCAGATTTTGACTTATCATATCCAGGCTGCAAACAGGTCTTTTACAGAAATACCTTTGGGCCCAAATGCAACCATGACTACTCAGGGAGGGTTTACTCAGTATGCCAGCCGAAAAATTGGGGGCAGTGCTTACATCAACGGTGCTGAAGTAACAGAACCAAATATAAAAGCATCTAATGGCTATTTGCACGTAATAAACAGGGTTTTACTTCCTGCCTATTTAAGTGCAGCTTCAAGCCTTGCTGCAAATTCCAATTATAAGTTGATGTTACAGGCTATTACAAAAACGGCTACAACTACAACTACTAATCCATTAACCATTTTTGCAGTATCCAATAATATAATGATTGCTGCAGGTTACGATTCTACAGCAATTGCTACTGCAACCGGGCCGGCGTTAATCACATTAACAGCTATTATGAAATATCATACGGTGAACAAAAGAATTTTTTCACCTGATTTTGTTGCAGGTAATTTAAAAACTGTTCAGGGTACCAACGTTATAATAGGTACTACCGGTGCTGTTACCGTAAAAGGAACCAATAACCCTGCTCCTTTCCAGCTTACAAGCAGAGATTTTTTAACCACCACCGGCGTTATACATGAGATAAATGGTTTATTAAAACCTTAATTAAATATTGCTTTTTAAAAGACGCCTCAGGGCGTCTTTTTTTTTACTTTTGTTATTATTTTTTACAAAGTTTTTATATGAAAGTTCTAAGTACCCTTGTATGCTGCATCTTCTCTTTATTATCTTTTGGCCAACAACTGGAAGATAAAATTGTAACCTCTCTTGATTCTTTTTCCTTATCAAATCCACCGGAAAAAACATACCTGCAAACAGACAGAACAAACTACCTGGCTGGTGAAACAATCTGGTTTAAAACCTATGTTACCCTGTTTGAAAAACCGGGTATCTTAAGTAAAGTAGTATACATAACATTAAGCAATAACAAAGGAAATGTTTTACAGAAAAAACAGTTACAAGTCACCAATGGCAGTGCTTTTGGAGAATTGGAAATTCCGGAAGATATGAAAGCCGGAGAATATTATTTACATGCCTATTCGCTGTGGATGCTTAATTTTTCTGACTTTATTCACGCTAAAAAAATAACTGTTCACAACGCTGAAAACAATATAAAAAATACAAACGCAGCCACTGTTTCTAAAGAAATAAAATTTCAATTTTTTCCAGAAGCAGGACAATTGATAGAAGGCCTTGCCAGTAATGTAGCCTTTAAAGCAATAGATGAATATAACCGCCCTGTAAATTGTAGTGGCACAATATTGAACAGTAAAAACAATAAAGTGGCCAGCTTTTCAACCACCCACAACGGCATGGGTATTTTAAAAATAAAACCTGATAGTGGTGAAACCTATACCGCTGTAATAAATGAAAATAATGTAATAAAAAAAGTGATATTTCCCAATGTTTTAACAGAGGGAATAACATTAACGGCTGATAATGCCAGTGCAACAAAAGCCTACATTAAACTGGAACGTAGCGAAAAAAATAAGGAAAAGTACAACAACCTGCTGCTGGTAGCCCAACAAAATTACCAGGTAGTATACATGGCAAAAATAAATTTTGATGAGGGCCAGGATGCAGTGGCTATTAATAAAAAAAATCTGCCTGCCGGAATGATGGTGGTTACCGTTTTTTCTGAAGGGGGCATTCCTTTAGCAGAACGTACCCTATTTGTTTCCAATTATACTTTACCTGTAATAAATACTGCTGTTGTAAATAATAACAGGAGGGCTAAAAACAGTATCGAAATTGATTTATCTGCTTTTAAAAATGCAGATGCCGCAGTGTCTGTAATTAACAGCCAGGCAGAGCTCATACCGGCCTCACAATCCATCTTGTCGGGTTTGCTTTTATCTGCTGATATCAGGGGACAAATTTATCAGCCCTCTTATTATTTTAAAGATAAAAACCCCTCTACTATTCAGCACCTTGATCTATTAATGATGATACATGGCTGGAGCCGTTTTAAATGGCCGGAAGTGATGGCCTTACAATTTCCTGCAATAAAATTTCCTTTCGAAACCGGTTTAAGTATATCCGGAAAAGTGATGCAGTCAGATGGAAAGTCTGCACTTAGATCTGGTAAAATAAACCTTATCGTTAAAGGAGAAGATTCTACTACGATACTCTCTGAAGCAGCGGTAAACGCACAGTCAGGTTTTGTAGTAGCCGATCTTAATTTTAAAAAAGAAGCTACTATTTATTACCAGGGCACTAATCAAAACAGGGAAAATTCTCTGGTATCTGTAAAAATAAATACAGCATACATGGATAGCCTTAAACAATTAAGTTTTTCTTCAGGCTATCCGCAGTTAGATGATGAAGGTATCCTTCCTGCGGCAATGCAATACTTATTAAATAAAAAAACAAAAGAATACAATGACAGGGCAACCTTATTAAAAGAAGTTATTGTAACCAGTAAAAAAAAGTCCCCTACTGATTCTATTACCAAACTGTATGCCTCAGCCATTTTTGAGAACAGCGATCAGACTTTAATAATGGACAAGGGGAATTATTTTGACATCTGGCAATACCTGCAACGAATGGTGCCAGGCATCAACATCAATAAAACAGATACCGGAACACAAATTAATTTTGGCCGATACACTGGTCTCAGTTTATTTTCTACAGAAGGCTCCAATAGTGCTGTGCAACTTTTTTTAAATGAGGTTCCTGTTTCATCTGCTATCCTGGATTTGCTAAATCCTGATGATGTAAGTATGCTAAAAATATATAAGGGTGTAACAGGTATTGCTTTGGGCGCAGACCGTGGTGCCATTGCAATCTATACAAGTAAAGGAACTTTCAGCAGGGATTGGAGAGAAAAAGGATTTGACTTTTTTAAAAAGAGCGGTTACGCTGTAAGCAGGGAATTTTATGCAATGGACTATTCTATTTTAAATCAGGAAAGCAGCTTCGCTGATGAGCGGAATACCCTTTACTGGAACCCACACATAACCATAACAAATGGCAAAGCTCTTATAGAATATTACAATGATGATATCAGCAAACAGGCTACCATCACCATGGAAGGAATTGATAGTAACGGTCAGTTGATCTACCTTGAAAAAATTGTACAATAAATATTTACCCAAAAAAGAAATAACACAACAATATAGAAGTAATCACACCCACCAAATCTGCCAGCAACATGGCGCCTACAGCGTAGCGTGTATTCCTTACCGATATAGAGCCAAAATAAACTGCTATCACATAAAAGGTGGTATCACTGCTGCCTTGCAAAATGCAGGAAAGCCTGCCGGCAAAAGAATCAGGCCCGTAGGTCTTCATCGTATCCAGCATCATACCCCTGGCCCCACTCCCGCTCAGTGGTTTGATGAGTGCTGTAGGTAACCCATCTACAAAACGGGTGTCGGTTCCAATGGCTGCAAAGAAGGTTTTCATCCCATTGATGATCACATCAAAAGTACCACTGGTGCGTAGCATACTAATGGCTATCAGCATTCCTACGATATATGGAATAATGCGCACGCCGGTTTCAAAGCCACCCTTGGCGCCTTCTACAAATGCATCAAACACATCTATCTTTTTATACACAGCCCCCAACACAATTATAAAGAAAATAAACAGGATGATGCCATTGCTTAATATGCTGGAAAAAGTTTGTGCATAACCCACCTCTAACCGGTTTACATAAACCACCAGCAAAGTAATGATGAGCGATATGCCCCCTACCCAACCCAGTATGGCCGGCTGGAGTAAATTAATTTTTTGGCGAAAAGACACAATGACCATGGCGGCCATGGTAGCCGCAAAAGTGGCTATCATACAGGGAATAAAAATATCTGTAGCATTTTGCGCACCCAAACCAGACCTGTATGCGATAACGGTTACAGGTATCAACGTAAGACCAGAAGCATGCAATGCCATAAACATAATTTGTGCATTGGAAGCAACTGCCTTGTTAGGATTCAATTCCTGTAAACTTTCCATGGCTTTTAAACCAAAGGGTGTGGCTGCATTATCCAGATTGAGGAGATTGGCGCTAAAATTCATCATCATATGCCCGGTAGCCGGGTGACCCTTTGGTATATCAGGAAATATTTTGGAGAAAAAAGGCCATATGATTTTGGATAGAAGTCGTACGCCACCAGCTTTTTCTGCAATGCTTAAAAACCCCATAAACAGTGCAAGAATACCAATGAGGGGAATGATGATATCAACCACAGCATTTTTGGCCGTTTCAATAATGCCATCAACTTTACGCACCAATTGCTTTTGCACCGAAACATAATCATACACTTTTAAGCCAGGTGCCAGGCTCTTGTATTTTTGAACGGAGTCGGGTTGAAGATTATCTGAAAGCAATACTGTTGCCTGTGCAAGTGAATCGGTTTTGTGGTAACCATATTCTTTTAAAAATTGCGTATAGTTTTGGGAAAGCTGCTGGCTCTGGGGCGAACCCAGGCCATAGTAATAAACGCTGTCATATTTCTCTGATGATTTGCCCACCACCATCCTGGTAAAGATCTTTTCATCACCGTTAAAAACTTTAATACTGGCTACAATGATGGCAATAATGATAAATGCCGACCATATCCTGCTTAAAACCATAGTTTGATTTTAGATGTTTGATTGATGATATATGATTTCCGCCGCCTGTCAGGCCGAGGCCTGTTTCTGCAGACTAAAAATCAATTAAGGATGAAAATAGTATTTTATCGCCAATTAATACTAAACCTAAAGCCTACCTTTGCGACCGATTTTAAAACTAATTGGATATTCAGCCTTGGCACCTCTTGGCAACAAATTCACATTATGCATTAAACATCATAGATCTGACATCATAAATCATAAATCTGACATCATAAATCATACATCTTAAATCATAAATCATAAATCTGACATCATAAATCATACATCTTAAATCATAAATCATACATCTTAAATCATAAATCATACATCTTAAATCATAAATCATACATCTTAAATCATAAATCATACATCTTAAATCATAAATCATACATCTTAAATCATAAATCATACATCTTAAATCATACATCTTAAATCATACATCTTAAATCATAAATCATACATCTTAAATCATAAATCATACATCTTAAATCATAAATCATACATCTTAAATCATACATATAATATGGC
>Ga0335397_10004928_pt1 | contig 17543 bp, 14 predicted proteins | sample MAT04_FD_205740 | JGI IMG/M metagenome (GOLD analysis project Ga0335397, IMG submission 205740) | Freshwater microbial communities from Lake Fryxell liftoff mats and glacier meltwater in Antarctica - MAT-04 (spades assembly) (version 2) ... | reverse complement strand
TGCGCGGAATCGAGGTGGTCCACGAGCGACCATGAAGCGCATCGAACGCTTCTCGATGCTCGCGCTCCAGCGCGCGCCGGGCCTCGCCGTACCCCGGGTCGATGAAGTGCGCGTAGTAGTTCACGCAAACGGCGCCGCCGCGCGACGCGATCGCCCGCACCAGATCGTCGGGCACGTTGCGCGGATGATCGGCGACCGCTCGCGACGCGCTATGCGACGCGAGCACCGGATGCACGCTCAGCTCGGTCGCCTCGAGCGCGGTGCGATCGCTGGTGTGCGAGACGTCCACGATCACGCCGAGCTCGTTCATCAGCGCGACGAGCGCGCGCCCGTCGCCCGTCAGCCCGCGCCCCGGATGCGCGCCCGTGGATGCGTGCCCGAAGCGGTTGTCGTGGGTCCAGGTGAGGGTGAGGTAGCGAGCGCCGCGCGCGTGCAACTCGCGCAGTCGAGCGAAGAGCACGTCGGTGTCCGCATCGCCCAGCGCGTGCGCGCCTTCCACCCCGATCAACAGCGCGATCTTCCCCTCGCGATGCGCGGCCCGCACCTCGTCTGCGGTGGTGGCGAGCACGCACGCCTCGGGGTGCGCGGAGGCGAGCGCGTGCACCGCATCAGTCAACGCCTGCGCCCGAGTCCACGCCTCTTCACCGGGGTAGCGTCGCGGATCGACCCAGATCGAGAGGAAGATCGCGGACAGCCCACCCTCGTGCATCCGAGGAAAATCCACGTGCCCATCGGCGAGACGCGCCCCGAGATCCGCCGCCTCGTCGAGCATGCGTTGGGTGGTATCGGCGTGGGTGTCGATCGCGAGCAGGCCGACGTCCGTCGCCGCTTCCGTGACCAGTTCCGCTTCCGTGACCGGTTCCGCTTCCGTGACCGGTTCCGTGACCGCTTCCGCTTCCGTGACCGCTTCCACTTCCGTAGCCGTCCCCGCTGCCGCGCCCTCGTCGCCACATCCCAGCGCGAGCAGCACCGACACCGCGAACACCACCTTCGTACACCGGAGCATCGCCCGTTTGTGCCGGTCTCCATCGCCGAGGTCAATCGACGGGAAGCCCTCTCCGGCATCCGCGCGTTGCTCCGGCTTGACCCCGAACGCTCACCTTGCGACAAGCGCGCGTCCTCGATGAGCGCCCCTCCCGCTACGAGCCCCAGCGCAGAGCCCTCTGCCCACAGCGCCAAGGACGGCGCCGTGAACGCTGCGCGTGGCGTGGCATGGGTGGGCGCCGCGAAGGTCCTCTTCATCTTGAGTGGCCTCGCGATTCAGTTGGTCGTCCCGCGGCTGCTCGGCGCGCCCGAGATCTATGGCCTGCTCACCACCGCGACCACCGCGCTCGCCATCGTCACCAACACCCTCACGAGCACGTTGGTGCAGACCACCAGCAGGCTCGTGAGCGGCGCCTCGGCCGACGAGCGCGCGAGCATCGAGCGCGCAGCCCTGAAGAGCGCGGGCCTGCTCGGCCTCACGGTCAGCGCTCTCTTCGGCGGGCTCGCCTATCCCTTGGCGCACTTCGTCTTGCGGGATCCCCAGGTCGCGCCGCTCTTGGGCCTGGGCGCGCTCATCATCGCCGCGTACTCCCTCTACGCGACCGCGATCGGCGTGCTCAACGGTCGACGGACCTTCGCGCACCAAGCCCGGCTGGACGCGACCTTCTCGGTGCTGCGCGCGTGCGCGTGGATCCTCGGCGCGCTCGCCGGGCTCGGCGCGCTCGGCGTCATGATCGGCTTCGCCAGCGGGGCGATGGCGGTCGCGGCCGTCGGTCTCGTGTTGGTGTGGCGCGCATCGCCGCCCGCACCCGCCGACTTCTCACGTCGGTTCCTCCGGACGCTGTTGCCCTTGGCCGCGATGCAGCTCGCGCTCAACGGAGTGCTCCAACTCGACGTCGAGGTGCTCAAGAGCTTGCTCGCGCACCTCGCGATCGCGGCGGGGCAGAGCGCGGAGGATGCGGCTGAGCTCGCCTCGTTCCACGTCGGTTGCTACCGCGGCGCGCAGCAGCTCGCGTTCCTCCCCTACCAGCTGAGCATCGCGGTCACCCTCGTCCTCTTCCCCGTCGTGGCCCACGCCCAGCAGGCGGGAGATCCCGACGCTGCCAAGCAAGCGACCGAGGGAGCGCTTCGCTTCACAGTGCTGGCGCTGATCGCGATGGAGGCGCCGCTCGTCGCAGGCGGCGCGAGCGCGATGCGCTTGCTCTTGCCCGACGCGTTCGCCGAGGGCGCCGATGCGTTGCCCATCCTCGCGCTGGGTCAGATCGCGTTCGCCCTCTTCGCGCTCTGCGCGACCGTACTCGCAGGCGCCGGCGAGATGGCACGCGCGACGCGCGCCGCCGTGATCGGTCTCTTCGCGATGCTCGGTGCGGGCTCGCTCGGGGTGATCACGGTCGGCATCGACGGTCCGGTTCGCATGGCTGCGGCAGCGGGATCGGCGGTCGGCGCGGTCGTCGCGCTCACCCTCGCCCTCCGCTCGGTGAAGCAGGCACTCGCCGCGCACTTCCCGTTCCTGTCGCTCGCGCGTGGCCTCTTCGCAGGTGTGATCGCCGCCGCTGCAGGCAGCGCGGTGGTGGCCGACGGCGTGGTGCGCATCGCGCTCGCCGTGGTCTGTGCCCTCGCCGTCTACGTCACGCTGCTCACACTCACCCGCGAGCTGGGCCGCGCGGATGTCGCGATGATCCGCCGCGTCCTAGGCCGCTGACTCAGCTCAAGGAGCGAGCTGCATGTCGCGGATGCGCCAGAACCACGAGCTGCCATCCAAATCCACGCGCACGCCCGCGCACCCAGAGCTGTCGGTGCCCGCGAGCTGAGTGACCGTCGCCACCTGCCCGACGTAGGGCTCCATGTCGAAGGCCCAGTCGGTGTCGTCCGTGGACATCCCGCCGTACGCGTCGGGTCCCGTGTAGGGCACGTGACGGCCGAGGACCACGCGAGTCCCGATCCCTATCGGACCGTAGTCTTCGGTACCGCTCGCCAAGCCACACGCCGTCGGGATGAGCCCGCGGATACCGCGCCACGCGCCGGGCCGATCGCTCGCCACGACCGCCGCGCTCGCGGGCTCGACCGTCAGATCACGTACCCGCCAGAAGAAGTTGGTGCCCGACGCCTCGACGAAGACCACGGGGCAGCCCTGATCATCGACACCGATCAGCGTGGTCACCCGGCTGGTGACGCCCACGTACGGGTCCATCAGCACGTCCCAGTTGTCCACGCCCTCGACCGCGCGATGACGCCCGAGGGTCACGTTGCTACCGACGTGGATGCCCGCCCAATCGACCGTGGTGTCGGTGAGTCCGCATGCCTGAGGACCGGGAACGCCGCCCTCGCCGAACATCCCTTCGGTCGGTCCGGTGGGGGCGCTCGCGATCGCGACGGGACGACCGTGGTCGCTCGTGATGCCCGCGCTCGGCGTGTAGACGTAGTCGTCGACGGGCTCCGTCGACGTCTCACCAGTCGGCGATCGGAAGTCGCGGATGCGCCAGTAGTACGTGCCACCGTCGGCATCGACACGAACGCAGGGGCAACCCTGGGAATCGAGCCCGGCCCAGCTGGTGACCCGGGCCCGGCGCCCGACGTAGACGTCCATGTCCGGTGCCCAATAGGTGTCGCCATTGACCGGACGATGCCGGCCCAAGATCACCGCCGCGCCCAAGCTCGCGCTCCCGTAGCGCGCCGCGCCCATGCCGCACTCCTGAGGGAAGGCCATGCCGGCACTCGCGCTCGCCGGCGGACGGCTCGACGCGGTGCCCACACCGAGGTCGCGCGCTCGCCAAAACCACGAGCCGCCGTCGGTGTCGACGCGCACGCCCGCGCAGCCTTGGGCATCGAGCCCGCTCATGCGAGTGATCCGCGCCTCACGACCGACGAAGCGGATCATCAGGGGATCCCAGTTGTCATCGCCGCCCACGAAGCGGTGACGTTGCAAGGTCACGACGGAGCCCACCGAGAGTCCGTCGTAGCTGATGTCCGTCTCGGACATGCCACAGCGGCCGGTGGTGACGGTGGTCGTCGTCGCCTGGGCGCTCGCGGGAGCGACGAGCGCGAAGGACACCAACAGGAACGCGAACGAGGATCGCAGGAGCGTCATATCGCCGGCAAGGGTAGCAGTAGAAGACGATGCGCCCACCGCCGCGTGCGCAGGCGGCGCGGGTCGGGGCCTCAGCTCGAGTGAGGGGCCCCTCGATCGACGGGGCGCGCCGACGGGGAGCCCCCGCTCGGACCGCCAGATGGGCGGGCTCATCGCGAGCCCGCGACATGGATGTCAGGCGTCGTCCCCAACGCATTGACGAGAACACACGACATTTTTCGCTCACTTCGCATGGCACTACCCTTGCTCAAGATACCCCCACTACAACGGCGAGGCCGCCGACCCTAGGGATCGACGGCCACAACCGAGAGCATCGCTTCTGTTCTTCTCCGACCGCGGAGCCCGTTCGTGGCCCCCCGCTCGGCACTTCGAATCGACTGACTTTCGACGGGCACGGCGTGACGGGATCTCTTCGGACCCCCTCGCGCGCTGCCGGTCTACGTCTCCCCGGGCCTCTAGGTTCCACTCTGGTCGGCCCTGGGTCTCTCGCTTGGCTTTCTTCGCTTACTTACCTTCGCTCTTACTTCTCTAGCTTCGCTCTTACTTCGCTCTTCTCTTGCTTCGCTCTTCTCTTGCTCGCTCTGATTCGTCGCTGCTCGATCTCGTCGCTTGGTACGTCGGGCGCCAGCCGCTTCTCCTCTTCTGATCTCCTTCAGATGTGCGGCGCTCGGTTTGGTTCTGACTCTGCTCCTTGATCGCTCGTTTTTCTTCGAATGTACAGAGCCTCTGATTTTGGGGCACGAGAGCCGCGAGACCCACGAGGTCCGCGGCTTTCTCGTTTCGACGTCTCTAGTGCCGACGCCGCGCCGCGGGGAGCCCTCCCCCAACTGCGTTGCGCGCGCGCGCATTCCCCTCTTTTCGCCGCGGCCGATGCGCGTATGATCGCGCCACCATGCGCAGCGTTCTCTTGCTCCTCCTCCTGACCGGCTGCGGCGCGGCCCTCGCAGACCTGGCCCGCGCCGAGCACGACTACGACGACGCCCGCTACGAAGCGGCCCTCGAGTGGCTCGAGGATCTCGAGCGCACCGCTCCCAGCTTCGATGAGGACCACCGAGTCCGCTACTTCTACCTGCGGGGCATGACCGAGTACCGGCTCCGGCACCGCGCCGAGGCGCTGCACTACCTGGCGCTGGCGAACGAGATGGCCGGCGAAGATCACGTGGGCCTTCGAGGCGACGAGCCGACCGCGCTGGCACGCACCCTCACCGAGCTCACCCCCACCGAGCGGATGACCTATCGCCCGCCGGCTGCGGCCACCGAGTAGGGAGCGGCTGTCGCTCAGCGCGCCAAGCGATAGCGAAGGCCGCGCACCATCATGAGCTCGGCCGACGCCGAGAGCCCCGGGCGGAAGCTGGGATCGGCGCTCTGCACGACGTCGATCAGCCAGAGCCCCGACCCGAGATCGAACGTGCCCCACGCGGTGACGAGCGTCCCGTAGTCGCGCGGCGTCAGCGCGAAGCGCCAAGCAGCGCCCTCGAGCGCCCCCGAGGTGGCATCGAGACACAGCACGCCGTCGGGCCGCTCGCTCATCCGCATCTCGCCCGAGGTGCCGACGAGCGGCAGATCGATCCCCCACGAGAAGCGGGTGCCCTCGGTGCTCGCCTCCAAGATGGTGGCGTGGGCGCCCGCGAGCATGCCATTGGTGAAGCCGCCCGGATCGAGGATCGCGCCACGCACCCGATCAGCCGCCTGCGGCAGCCGCGACAGCGCGACCACCCGACCCTGATCGGTGCCATCGGTGCTCTCGACCCAGAGCAGATCCCCGCGCATCAGCATCGCCTCGATCGAGGTGGGATCGAACGTCGGCTGCGCGGGCTCGCCGCTCGGCGCTGCGAACGGGGTGCGGGCGTACCTGCTGCGCCGCTCGGCCTCCGCGCGGGTGCGGAGCACCATCGAGAATGCGAGCGCCACGTTGATCGATCGGTTCACGCTGCTCGAGGCTGCGGCGAGCGAGCGCGCGATGTAGTTGGCGTCCCGCAGATCCATCCGCGAGCTCGACATGATGAGCGACCCCGCGCCGTCGGGCAGCACGCGCCACACGGTACGGCCCACGCCGAGATCCCCGCCGGTGCTGCGCACCACGAAGCGATAGCCTCGCTCGGGCTCTCCCGCGGGAGGCGCATAGACGTCCATCGTGTTGTCGCCCCGCAGCGTGAAGACCGAGGCCTGCCAGGCCCACGAGTAGCTGATCGCATGCAGGCCCGCTTCGTTCGTCTCGCCGGTGACGTTCACCTCGTCGAGCGCCGCCATGAAGTCGGGGTAGTGCGCGGGGTCGCCTATCACCTGCGCCACCGTGGCGGGCGGCGCGTTGACCCGACACGCGATCACCACCGCGGGGAGCTCGCCGCCATAGCCCCACTCCACCAGCGACACGACGCCCGAGTCGAGCAGCGGCGCGAGCTGACGCAGCTCGGTCGGCGTGAAGGTCGCGAGCGCGCGGTCGGCCTCGCGGCGAGCCCGGTCCTGCGCGGCCGCTGGCTCCGTGAGCCAGAAGAGCAGCGCGGTGAGAACGGCGGCGAACGCGGACGAACGAAGCGAAGGAGTGCGCATGGCTGCCTTCGACGGGGCAGGCGCCGTCCTGTTCATGCCCCTCGTTTTCTGGGAACTCCCTCCCGGTCGCACTGTCTCTGCCCTGAACCGCGCAGCGAGCGCGCAGAGGAGGTCCCCATGGCGTCGATTCAGGTCGGTGGTGCAAGCAGCCGCAAGTCGCTCGACTCCGAGCTGCCCTTGGTCCCGTTCATCGATCTGCTCCTGTGCTGCGTCATGTTTCTTCTCGTAGCCGCCGTGTGGAACCGGCTCTCCTCGATGGACGTGAGCTCGCCGACGCCAGGTCCATCCGAGTCATCCGCCATCCCGGCTCCCTCGCTCACGCTCTGGATGACCGCCGAGCGCTGGCTGCTCGTCACCTCCGAGAGCGCGCGCTTCGAGATGCCCGCGGGCGACGTCGCGGCCCTCTCGGAGGCGCTGACCGCACGGAGCGCGCGGGGGGACGAGATGGTGGTCACACCCGATGATGGTGTGGCCTACGACGCGGTGATCAGCGCCATCGACGTCGCCCTCGCAGAAGGGATCGTGAGCGTCTCGATGGCGGGCGATGGAACGCGGTGATCCCAGCGGGCAGGCGCCGCTGAAGGTGGGCATTCGTGGTATGCACGGCGCCGTGTCCGACGACGACTCCAACGACGGTGGCGCACCCGAGGGCGAGGCGCCGACCGAAGCCCCGCCTCCAGCTGCGACCCACGACAAACCCAAGGTCGCCGCGCGCCTGAAGCCCGCGCAGCTCCTGCCCGAAGAGCTGGGTGAGCGCGCCGCCTACGCCCCGAGGCTCCCCTGGGGAATGATCGCGGGCTTCGTCGGGCTGGTGGTGATCTTCGTGGTGGTCTACCAGGCGCGCGACGCGGCGCGGACCGACGGGCTTCGCTCCGAGCTGCTCGAGACCCACGCTACCGAGCTCGGTTCTCTGTCGCGCGAGTACATGACGTTCCGCGAGCGCCTCGAGCGCTGGACGATGGACGCGAACGCGGCGGGCGAGCCCGAGCGCTGGGTCGATCCTCGCCTGCGCATCGCGGGCCTGCACGGCGGCGACGGCATCTACCTCCGGGTGATGGCGGAGTACGCGGACACCCCCGACGGCATCGAAGGATCGGCGCTCTCGATGGAAGAGGACGCGCTGACCCGCTGCCTGGGGATAGCTCCGGCGAGCGCGCGCGGCTTCTACCAGAGCGGCATGTTCCTCACCCCGATGTGGGTCGACCAGATCCGCGAAGAGACCGATCTCTTGCGGCTGCGCCTCTACGACGAGCAGATGGCTAACGCGATCGCGTCGGACATCCCGGTGCTCAGCACGATGATGGCCGCGCAGTACTTCCTGCTGGTCATCCAGCAGGGGGTGAATCGACGGGACGAGCCAGTGGACGTGTACCTCTGGGATCTGCGTGAGGAGCAGCAGCTCCTGCGCGGTCGCTTTCAGGGTCGAGGCATCCTGATTCCCGTGCGCATCGACGCGATGTTGCCGGACGTCGACATGCCGCCGCCTCCGCCAGGGCGACCCAGCATGACGTCGGGCGCGGCGCACGACTGCTCGATCGCCTCGCAGATCAAAGCGCTCACGGGCGAGGCCCCGGTCGCGGTCGGCGTGGGCACGGCCTCCGCCCTGCGCGCCCGCGAGGACGCCGCCGATGCGGAAGACGCCGCGCGCGAGGCCGCCGAAGCCGAAGCCGCGGAAGCAGCTGAAGAAGGCGCGGCAGACGACGGCACGGCAGCTGACCGCACGCCCACGGGGGATCCGCCTCCCGAGTGACCCGCGCCGGCGTGCTGAAAGCCATATGGCAATCGAGCGCGCGTTGAGTAGAGTCGCCCGCGACGCGCCGTTCTGCGCGGGAGACCCATGACCCAGTCGACTCTACCGACCCAGCCCGCCCTCATGAAGGGCGCGTTGCCCTCGATCCTCGGCGCCATCGGGAACACGCCGATCATCAAGCTCAACCGCGTAGGCGCCGACGTCCCGGCCAACATCTACGTGAAGTGCGAGTACCTGAACCCCGCAGGGTCGATGAAGGACCGCATGGTCGTCCACTTGATGGACGAGGCCGAGAAGCGCGGCGAGCTCAAGCCGGGTGGCACCATCATCGAGGCGACCAGCGGCAACACCGGCGCGGCCATCGCCATGACCGCCGCCGTCCGCGGCTATAAATGCATCTTCGTGATGCCGGACAAGATGAGCCAGGAGAAGATCTCCTCGCTCAAGGCGTACGGCGCCAAGGTCATCGTGTGCCCCACGGCCGTCGAGCCCGACGACCCGCGCTCGTACTACTCGGTGGCCAAGCGGCTCGCTATCGAGACCCCCAACAACTACTACTCGAACCAGTACCACAACCTCGACAACCCCTCGGGCCACTACCTCTCGACGGGCCCCGAGATCTGGGAGCAGACGGGTGGCGAACTCGACGTGCTGGTCGCGGGCCTGGGCACCGGCGGCACCATCAGCGGCACCGGCAAGTACCTCAAAGAGAAGAAGTCCTCCATCCAGCTGGTCGGCGTCGATCCGGTAGGCTCGCTCTACTACGACTTCGTGAAGAGCGGCCGCATCACCAAGCCCTTCACCTACAAGGTCGAGGGCATCGGTGAGGACTTCTTCCCCTCGACGATCAACCTGAAGATCCTCGACGAGATCGTGCGCGTCGACGACAAGGAGTGCTTCCTCACCACCCGCGATCTGGTGCGCCTCGAGGGCCTCTACGTCGGCGGGAGCTGCGGCGCCGCCGTCGCTGGCGCGCTCAAGTACGCCCGTCAGACCCAGAAGAAGGAGAACATCCTCGTCGTGCTCGCGGACAGCGCGGCGAAGTACCTCTCCAAGATCTTCAACGACGACTGGATGCTGGAGAACGGCTTCCTCGAGAACAGCGGCCTCGGTGTGGTGAGCGATCTCTTGAAGGCGAAGGCCGACGAGATCATCACCGCCTCGCCCCAAGACCGAGTGCGCGACGTGATCTCGCGGATGAAGGCCCACGGCATCAGCCAGCTCCCGGTGGTGGAGAAGGAAGCCGACGGCGGGCGTCTGCTCGGCGCTGTCGCCGAAGTCGATCTCCTCCGTTACCTGGTGTCGGGCGAGCACTCGCTCGACTCGGCGGTCGGCAGCATCGTCGAGAGCGACTACGCCACCTGCTCGCCGCGCACCAGCATCGAGAACCTGCAGGGCCTGCTCGCCGACGCGCGAATGGCCATCGTGACCGACGACGGAAAGATCATCGGCGTCGTCACCAAGATCGATCTCATCGACTACTTGGCGCGGCGGGCCGCCTGACGCACCGAGGGACACGCGCGACGGCGCAGTCCAGGGTAGCGAGCGCGCTCCGGTGGCTCTTCGCCATGCTCGCGTTGTGCTGGGGCCTGCTCGCGCTCCTCGACGTCCCGACCCAGGTCGGCGCGCAGGACGACGAGGTCCCGGAAGCGGAGGTCGTCCGGACCCCGCCGCCGACGCCTCCCACACCGACGCCTCCCACACTGCCCCCCCCAACACCGGCGGCCGAAGAGGCGCCCGAAGGCGCGAGCGAGGGCCCGCAAGCAGGTGATCCTCCCGCGGACCCGCCGCCCGTCGAGCGGCCCCGCCCTCGCGCCACCAGCATGGACGCGGGGATGCCGTCACGCGACGCCGGCCGCCCGATCGGTGACGCCGCATCAGGCGACGCGGCGCTCGATGGTTCGATCTCGGACGCCGCGATCGAAGACGCCGCGTCAGGAGACGCGGGCTCGCCGGACGCGGGCTTCATCGCGCCCAGCGACGATGAGCTCAGCCTCGTCGACGCGGCGACCGAAGCGGCGCTCGGCATCTCGCACGAGCCTTCTACTGGCCAGGTCGTCCGCACCATCCTCGGATTGATGTTTCTCCTGACGCTCTCGTGGCTCGGAGGGCTTCCTCGGGTGCGACGTTGGGAGGAGCGCCTGGGGATCTCGCAGGTCGTCACCAGCGGCCTGCCCTTCGTGTTCCTCGGCGTCTTGATGCACGCCGACAATGTGAACGTCCTCAACGACGGCGTGCTGGAGCGCCTCACGCCGCTGCTTCAGTTCGGTCTCGGATGGATAGGCTTTCACACCGGCTTTCAGTTCGAAGCGCGCGCCATGGACGACGTGCCCCGGGGTACGGGCTCCGTGGTCGTGATGCTCACCTCGTTTCCTTTCGTGCTCATCTCGCTCTTGGCCGCTGTGGTGATCGGGTCCACAGGCCTGGGACCCGACCACCTCTTCGACTGGAGCCAGGTCCCTCCCGAGGAGCAGGACGCGTTCCGCGACGCGCTGATCAACTTCGCCCGCGACGCGATCCTGCTGGGCCTCGCAGGCGCGCTGTCGGCGCCCATCGCCGAGGCGGTGGTGAAGGTGGTCACCCGCGCGACCCAGCTCGCGCACACGGTCGCCGTGCTCGACGACGTGTTCGGGGTCTTCGCGTTGGCCCTGCTCGCCGCCTGGCTCCGGCCGGAGTCCATCGGAGGCTGGCAGCTGCCCGGCGTGGGCTGGCTCTTCATCACCCTGGGCATGGCCGCGACGCTCGGCCTGGTCGTGCACTTCTCACTGCTCACGGCCGAGTCCACCGGCGAGCGCACCTCGCTCTTGCTCGGGTCGGTCGCGCTCACTGCGGGGCTCGCGGGCGCCGCGTCGATCTCACCCCTGGTGGTGTGCTTTCTGGCGGGCCTGGTGCTGCGCAACGTGCCCGGAGGCAACAAGGCGGCGTTCGAGGCCGCGTTCACACGGCTGGAGCGGCCGGTGTACCTGCTCTTCCTCACCATCGTCGGTGCGCTCTGGCAGATCGACGACTGGCGCGGCTGGCTCTTGCTCGTCGTCTTCGTGCTCGCGCGCGTCGGTGGCCGCTACCTGGGAGCCCGCGCAGCCCGTCGCCTGCCCAAGGCCAACCGGCCCCCTTCCCTCGAGGGCACGCCCGACCGTGAGCTGGTGCTCGCGCCGATGGGACAGCTCGCCATCGCGCTCGTGGTCACCGCACAGACCCTCTACGACAGCCAGGCGGTGCGTGCCGCCGTGACGGCCGTGATCGGCGGCTCGGTCGTGAGCGAGATCCTCGCACGCTTCGCGATGCACCGCTCATCGACCGAAGAAGCGAGACAGAGCCAACCGGCCAGCGAGACGCCGGACCGCCCCGCGGTGGCGGAAGTCCAAGACGCGATGGACGATGCCGACGACGGCGCGAGCGACGCGACCGACGGCGAGACGGAGGACGCCTCGTGAAGGTCGCGCGCAGCGTCGGTCTCTTGGTCGCGGTGTATGGGCTGATGCAAGCCTCGACGTCGCTGGGTGGTGATCTGACGGATCCCCGCCTGCGGGCCGCAGCGCTCACCCTCGGTGTGGGTTTCGTGCTCCTGGCGGCGCTCTTCGCGGGCCGGGTGTCCTCGGCCATTGGGCTGCCTCGGCTCACCGGCTATCTGGCGACGGGCATCATCGCGGGTCCTGCGCTCCTTCAGTTCGTACCCGAGACCACCGTCGCTGGGATGGGGTTGGTCAACGGCGTCGCGGTCGCGCTCATCGCGCTCACAGCTGGGTCGGAGATGGACTTCCGATCGATGAAGCCGCTGCTGCGCTCCATCGCCTGGATCACGGGTATCGCGGTGCTCGGGAGCGCCGCTGTCCTGGCGGCCACCACGTTCCTGATCCGCGGGACCCTGGGTTTCCTCGCGGAGTTGCCCACCGCCCAAGCCGCCATCGTGAGCGTGGTAGTCGGCGTCGTCGTGGTCTCGCAGTCGCCCGCTGTCGTCGTCGCGATCCGCGCGGAGACCGGCGCCGACGGCGTCGTGGCCCGCACCGTCCTCGGCGTCGTCGTCGTCGCCGATCTCGTGGTGATCGTGCTGTACGCCGTGGTCATGTCGATCTGCCAAGCGATGCTCGCGGGAGAAGCGGACATGGGCGAGGCCGCCGCGGGCGTGAGCTGGGAGCTCTTCGGCTCACTCGCGATCGGCACCGTCATCGGCGGCATCCTCTCGCTCTGGATGCGGGTGATCGGCGACCGCGGGCTCGATCTCTTCGTGCTCGCGACGTGCCTGGTGGTCGCCGAGATCGCGCGGCGCATTCACCTCGACGCGCTGCTGGTGATGCTGGCCGCCGGCATGTTCGTGGAGAACGTCTCGCACGCGGGGCATCGTTTGCGCGAGTCGTTCGAAGACGCGTCGCTGCCCGTCTACATGCTCTTCTTCACGGTCGCGGGCGCGTCCATCCGGTTGGATCTGCTCCCTCTGGTGGCGCTCCCCGCCGCAGTCCTGCTCATCGTGCGCGCCGCGAGCCTGCTGGGCGGCACTGCGCTGGCCGCCCGCCTCGCTGGCGCCCCGGTCGCTGTTCAGCGCTGGGGCGGCTTCGGTCTGTTGCCCCAAGCGGGCTTGGCGAACGCGCTCGCCCTCAGCTTCGCCCGCACCTTCCCCGCCTTCGGCGAACAGGCGAGCGCGCTGATCCTCGGCATCATCGCGGTCAACGTGCTGGTCACGCCTGCGCTGATGCGACTCTCGTTCGTACGAGCCGGTGAGTCGACGACCACCAGCGCGAGTGGCACCGACCCAGGCGGCGCGCTCGTGGTCACGACACCCGAGGAAGAAGCCCCACCCGCGCACTGACCGCGCGGCTCGCTGCGTGCGCCTCCGGCCGTCGAAGGGGGTCTCAGCGAGTCCGGGTCAGCACCACGATCCGCCCGGTCGGCGTCGCCACCGTCTCGCGGTGCACCGCCCGGTGCTTGGTGAGGACGGCGCGGGCCTCGCGCAGTTCTTCTTCGGCGCGCTGACCCTTGATCAGCAGCACCAGCCCGCCCGGCTTGGCGAAGGGCACGGTGAGCGGCACGAGCGCGGCGAGGCGCGCGACCGCGCGCGCAGTGACCACATCGAATGAACCGCCGAGATCGACCGCGAGCTGCTCGGCGCGCTCGGCGCGCACCTCGACGTTCCAGAGGCCGAGCGCGCGGCTCACGTCCGTCAGGAACGCCGCCTTCTTCTGGGTCGACTCGACGAGCATGACCTTCAGCTCGGGCCGGGTGATCGCGAGCGCCAGGCCCGGCAGGCCCCCGCCCGATCCGATGTCGATCAACCGCGCATTGGCGGGGAGCCTTGCGAGCAACGGCAGCAGCGTGAGCGAGTCCAAAATGTGACGCTCCCACGCCTCCTCGGGCGTGCGGATGCTGGTCAGGTTCATGTGCTCGTTCACGGCGAGCAAGCGCGCGAGGAACGCGCCGAGCGTCTCGACGGCGGCCGATGAGAGCGGCGCTCCGATCGCCCCGAGGCGTGCGGGCAGATCCGCAGGCGGAGCGAGCGGCGGTAGGTTCCCTGCCGGGGAGAGCGAGCGTACGACCTTCGTCACCCGCCGACTGTAGCGCGCGCGGCGGACGCGCCACTGCGCCACTGCGCCACTGCGCCACTCGCCACTCGCCACTCGCCACTCGCCACTCGCCACCCGCCACCGCGCGGCGCGTCACGCGTCACCCATGAGGTCGAGTCACCCGTGAGGTAGAGTCGCCGCGTGGCCCGTCCGAAAGCCCCCGCGGAGCGAAGCGGCCTCCAGCAACCGCGTCCTGGCTTCCAGGGCATCTGGCAGATCGACTGGCGGTTCTGGCTCGGGGTGCTCCTGGTCGCGGTGAGCGCGTCGGCGTTCGCGATCGCGTTTCGCTGGACGCTCGGGCTCGTTCTCCACGCCGTGTCGGGCACAGGCGACGTGGTGACTGCGATGCGAGAGGCGCCGTTCTGGGCGAGGCTCGCGGCACCCGCCGTCGGCGGCCTGCTCGCGGGCCTGGTGGGCCTGTCGCTCATGCGCACCGACGGCCAGAACGTCGGCGACGTGATGGAGGCCATCGTGCTCGGTCGCCGTCGGCTCTCGATGCGGGTGACTCTGCTCAAGTCCACGGCATCCTGGTTCGCGATCGCGTTCGGCGGCTCGCTGGGACGAGAGGGTCCGCTGATCCAGTTCGGAGGCGCGTCGGGGCAGCTCATCGGGGAGCGCCTCGGTCTCACCAAACAGAGCGGCCGCGTGTTGATCGCCGCGGGCACCGCCGCGGGGTTCGCGGCCGCCTACAACACGCCGTTCGCCGCAGTGCTCTTCGTGCTCGAGATCGTGACGGGGGTGGTAGTGCTCGACACGATCTTGCCGGCGCTCATCGCGACCGTGGTGGCCACCACCATCACCCGCGCGGTGGTGGGCGAGGGTCCCATCTACGGCGAGCGCGCCTTTCACATGGCCGCGTCGCTCGAGCTGCTCGCGTTCGGGGGCCTCGGGGTCTTCGTCGCGATCGGCGCGATCGCCTTCATGCGGCTCTTGTCCTTCGGCGAGCGGGCCTTCGAGGCGAAGTGGCTCGGCTACCCGTGGCGCCCCGCCGTGGGCGGCGCCATCGCGGGCGGCATCATCGCGTTTCTGCCGGAGGCCGCGGGCAACGGGTTCGAGCCGCTGCATCTCTTGCTCGATGGCGGGGTCGGCGTCGGCTTCGTGGCGCTGCTCCTATTCGGCAAGGCGTTCGCGACCACCGCATCGGTCTCGTCCGGCAGCCCGGGCGGCGTGTTCACCCCAACGCTCTTGATCGGTGGCTCGCTGGGTTTCCTCTACGGTAGCGCGCTGGCCGCGACGGGCCTCGTCGTCGGTCCGGCGGCGGGCTACGCGCTCGTGGGCATGGCGGCTGCGACCGCCGCCACGACGCACGCGCCGCTGCTGGCCGCAGTGATGGTGTTCGAGCTGTCGGGCGACTACGCGATCGCGCTGCCGCTCGTGATGGCGACCGCCATCGCGACCCTGGTCTCGCGGCGTCTTCGCCCCGAGTCCATCTACGCCGCCGAGCTCCGCCGCCGAGGCGTCGGCTGGGAGCTGACGATGGAAGGCCGCCGCGTGCTTCAGCCGTGAGGCTGCGGCTGACGGCTGCGGCTGACGGCTGCGGGAGCCCCCAGCCCCAGCCCCAGCTTCAGCGACAACCCCAGCTCCTGGCTCGGCTTCGCCATCGCGTCTCATTGGACGGCTCGGCTTCGCCATCGCTGATCTGAACGCCAGCAGGTAGCGAAGAAGACTGCTCGGGGATCTCCAACGTACCGGTGTGCTCGGCGGCCTCGACCCCGGCCTTTGGCTGCCGCTCCGGGAAATGGACAGAGCAAGCAACGCTCCATCGATTCCCCTACACGGAGCTCATCGCGGAAGCGATTCGAATCGCCAAGGTGCTCTGCTCGCTGGCGCGCTGAGAGACACGGACGCGGGGCTCGCCACGGCGGGTCCCACGTTCGACTTCAGCCGTGACGACAGCAACGGTCGCGGAAACACGAACAGCAACAGCGACGGCCGGAGCAGGGCAGGACATTGCTGACACTTCAGGGGTCACATCGCTGGTCAGGTGTCAGTCGGCTCGGCTCCTTTTGTTGTCGGAATACTGACAGCAATTGAACTACGCGGCGTGACCAAGGCCGATCAAATCGTCACTTGGACAGAGTTCAAGAGACCCGAGGTCAAGGGCATAGAACCAGATGCGGTGAGCGAGACCGCCAGTGGGTTCGAGAGCGACGTGCTGTCCGCGGAGCGCGCAGCGGATCGAGTATCTGTGACCCGCGACGACGACGTGTCCGCTCGTCATGACGCGTCGAATGAGCCAGCCTCCCGGATAGCCAGGAACCTGCACGCGAGGGCGAACCACGATTGGCAAGACCGCGCGCGGTGAGGTCGTCGAAGATCACCTGGCTTCCCCAGCACCGAACGCCGCCCCCACGCTCCACGAAGCAGCCCAAATCCAACGCGGCGGCGACCGCAACGACGTCGCGCGCGTCGGTTCGAACACCGACCCCTCTGGCCCCGCCGCAGGCGAGTCGGTCGCCCTCGAGCACGGCACACGCGCCCAATCCGAAGGCTCCCGTGAAATCGAACCCAGCGCTCAGCGCGCGAGTCGGGCCCGCCCTCATGACGAGCGCCGGCGTCGGGCCCGGGCTTCCCCAGCTCATCACCCGCCCGTCGTCGAAGATCGCGAAAGCCGCGTTGAAGCCCGCGGCGATGCTGCGCACCCGGGCCGGCGTGCATGCGCCGGCCTCGCAGCTCGCGCCGGCGCCGCAATAGAACGTCGCGCTCGCCTCGTCGGTCACGCCGTCGCAGTCCTCGTCGCCGCCGCCGCAGAGTTCCGGTGACGGTGCGAGGACCGAGCACTCGCTCCACCGCCCGGCCTGACATTGCTGATAGCCCACGCAGCCCGGCATGCGCCCGCAGGGATGCGTGCCGAACCCAGTGCATGCACAGCCCTCGTCGATGGATCCGTCGCAGTCTTCGTCGATGGTGCCGTCGCACGCTTCTCCCGAGCCTGGCGACTGGAGCTCGTCGAGATCGTCGCAGTCGCCGAACCGCGCGACGTAGCCCGCAGGCGCTTCGCAGGCGCGGCGGACGTCGCTGACGTCGCCATAGCCGTCATCGTCCGCATCGCGGAACCACGCGTTCGGTAGATCGCAGGCGGGCGGCGGCACACAGCGATCGAGGTCCTCGTCGCAGCGCTCGCCGGATCCGCACGTGACGGGGGCGCCGGCGGTGCAGGTCTCCGCGCAGCCGCTCCCGCACGCCTCGGTGCCGTTGCAGAAGTCCCCGTCGTCGCAGTCGGCGTCGCTCACGCAGCCGCAGCTCGACGTACAGACGTGGCTGGGCCCGCAGCGCTCCGGCGCCATGCAGTGCGTGTCGTCGAGGCACTCGACACACACGTCGCTCGCGGGATCGCACACCATGTCGAGCAAGGTGCAATCACCACAGCCCGGCGCATCGAAGTCTGGTGCATCGAGCTCAGACGGCGCGTCGTCGTCGGCGTGGGACTCGCTGCATCCGGCGAGCAGCATCAATACCAAGAGCCCGCTCAGGTTCGTTCGCATGGAGCCTCCGGCGCGGAGTGTGCCGTTCGCCAACGGCCTGCCGCATCGTTGCCTTCGGGGAACACGTCACCGTGAAAGATCGGCACACCCGCTTTTGGTCATTGCCCCCCCCCCCCCCTCCACCTGCAGGC
>Ga0335397_10004924_pt1 | contig 17549 bp, 20 predicted proteins | sample MAT04_FD_205740 | JGI IMG/M metagenome (GOLD analysis project Ga0335397, IMG submission 205740) | Freshwater microbial communities from Lake Fryxell liftoff mats and glacier meltwater in Antarctica - MAT-04 (spades assembly) (version 2) ... | reverse complement strand
AGCCCTTACCATCGGCGCGCGGTACCTGGGCCGTGCCAGTCTTGCCGGCAATTTTATAGCCCGGGATCCGCGTCAGATACCCAGATCCACCTTCGACAACCTTGATCATCATCTGGGCTACCTCCTTAGCATTTGTCTGGGAGATAATTTTTTCGGCTCGCGGCGTGTGGATTATTGGCTTAAGACTACCATCGGCTTGAACTTCCTTGTCGGCCACGTAAGGGGTAACCAGGGTGCCACCGTTGGCAATCGCCGCGACGGCTGAAACCATCTGTAGGCTGGTGGTAGCAATCCCCTGTCCAAAGGTCATATTGGCGTAATCAATGTCAGCCGCGCGAGTATCTTTGACGCGACCTGAGGCTTCGCCGGCTAGCTCGACGCCAGTTCGTTTGCCGAAGCCGAACTTCCCTATTCCCTGATAGAGTAGCTCTTTGCCGGCCTTGGTGATCTTATTTGGGTCGCCGCCCATGGTTCTGAGAATGAACACCATCCCAGTATTGATCGAGTTTTTGATGACTAGACTCATATCGACTTGACCGAAGCTTTTCTTTTCGGCGTTAAAGATAGTGTATTCACCAATGGTTGTCGAACCTGTGTCATTGAAGGTGGTATCAGCCCGAATCTTACCTGACTCGAGCCCAATTGCCATAGTGATAGCTTTGAAGCCTGAGCCGGGCTCGAATTGATTTGATATAGCTGAGTTTACAAAACTGCTGTAATTTTCTGCTTTAACAGCCCCATAGGCATTAGGGTCATAATCAGGATAATTGACCATTGCCTTAATCGCCCCGCTGCTCGGGTCCATGATAATGATGCTGCCCGAGGGAGATTTATTGGCATCAATAGCTGATTTCAATGCCTTGGATGCTACGCCTTGGAGATATCGATCAATCGTCAGGACCACCCCGCGTCCGTTTTGAGCTTCGGTCAGGACATTGTCTTGGCTGGCGATCGGGACACCTTGGTTGTCGGTGACGGCTTTGAGCTGCCCACTTTTACCAGATAATTGGTCATTGAAGTACTCTTCAACGCCATACTGGCCTTTTGTATCGGCGTTCACATAGCCGAGTAAATGTCCAAACAGGGCCCCTTCGGGATAATAGCGGTAATCGCGATCTTTCAGGATAATGCCTGGTAATTTGAGCTTGGTGATAGCGCTGGCTTCTTCCGGCCCGATCTTTTGTTTGAGCTCTATATAACGAGATGTATCGCTGTTCAATTGGCCTCGCAGTTTGGATTCGTCAATTTGGGTTACACGAGATAGTTCTCGAGCTGATTTCTCAGTATCTAACACGAGTTTTGGGTCGGTGTAGAGGAATTTTTGACGATCATTCAGAGCGACCGGATAGAGACCGTCGGTATCTGATACATAGATCTCCCCCCGTCTAGCGGGTAGCTCAAATTTGCGAGATTGTTGGGCAGTGGCTCGAGCCTGGTAATCTTTGGCGTGCACAACTTGCAGCTGCACCAAACGACCGGCAATTACCAAAATCGGTATAATCAGAATAGCTACGAGGCCGTAGAGTCGACCTTGACCTTGGCCAAAGACATGACGTTGTGATGGAGTGTGTCGTGGTTGCATAAGAGGGTCTGTTTAAAAAATGGATACCTCCCTATTTTAGCATTGCGCGCCCTGTTTTAAGCTGACATAGCTCGTTCTAGCGTTGGCTGTAGCTCACATTTGAGACTGGCACATAGGCTTGGGCAACCTGACTCTGGCGGGCTTCGGCAATTGATTTAAGACGAGCCGCATCAATCCGTGACTGCTCTTTTTTGGCGACTAACTCCGCACGCTTTGTTTCGAGGGTGGCGACGCGGTAATTAAGACTGGTAGCCTTGGCTACTTGATTAAGATAGAGCAATGATAAGAGTGCCACGAGGACAACTAACATGAAGCTGACGGAGATCGGCCCAGCTTGGACACGGGTTTCCATGCGAGTAAGATTTTGATTGCGCTGCATGCGTAGGGTGGTGGGTCGCACTATTTTGGTGCCTCCGTATATGTTAGTTTTTATATATTTTTTGTAAGAAGAATTTTTGTTTTTGTTTTTGTGGTATTTAGAGCCACCAATGGCTATTGGCTATCAAAAACTGCTATCGAATTATTTGACGATTCGAACGGCTAGTTTGATAGTGCGAGGGTTAAGGTTGCGTACTCGTACTGACATGTAGGGCTCCTTTTTTTGTATTGTTTTAGTTTTGCTTTTCAACGACTCGTAGCTTTGCACTACGAGAGCGTGGGTTGGTGTCAATTTCATCAGGGGCCGCGGTAAGCGGCTTTTTGGTAACCAGGGTAAACGACGGTTTGGCTGGATCATGGATTGGCTGCCCGGTAATCGGGTCGACGTCAATTTTCGTCAAAGTCCGGAAGGCAGTCTTGACTATCCTATCCTCTAGTGAGTGGAAGCTAATAATCAGCAACCGACCATGAGGTTTGAGATGAGACGTCGCCCGCGGTATTACAGCTTCGAGGACTGAGAGCTCGTCGTTGACGGCTATGCGCAAGGCTTGGAAGGTCTTGGTGGCAGAGTTGATCCTGCCTCCTGATCCAATCGCGCCGTGGATGATAGCTGTTAGCTCTTGGGTTGTCCGAATCGGTGTCGTGCTCCTTTGTTGGCAGATGGCCTTTGCAATCTGTCGGCTGCGTCTATCCTCACCGTAGCGCCAGATGATTTCAGCGATAGCTGATTCACTGAGCTGGTTGACGATATCGGCAGCAGTCGTGGGAGCTGTGACATTCATGCGCATATCCAAAGGCCCGTTTTGCTGGAAAGAAAACCCCCTTTCACCGGCATCAAGCTGATGGGAATTTACTCCCAAATCTAGCAAGATGACATCGGCTAACGGCATGGTCTTCCAGTCTAAGCTGGCGAAATTGGTGTGCACAATCCTGACCCGCTCGTCGCTACTGAATCGTTCGCGCAGTGAGGTAATTGCTTCACTATCTTGATCGATCAGCCAAGCTTCAGCTCCACTACCCATCGTTTCGAGTAAGGCCGTAGCATGACCGCCATAGCCGGCTGTTAGATCTACATAGATCGAATCAGCCTGAGTGGCGGCCAGCTCAGTCACTTCGCGTACTAAGACGGGCTTGTGGGGTTGGGCTGGGTGTTCCAGGTGTCGTTGTTCCATATTCTGTCAAGGTTACCTATTTAGCAGCCAGTTGTCTATGTCTGTTTTTGTTTTTGTTTTAAGTGAGGTGGTAGAACCTTGCTTCGAGGTGAAGTAAGGTTCCAGTTTTGTGACAAGGACATATATGTAAATATAAGTCCTTTTTTTAGATTCAGATACTGGTAAGGGTATCTGAAAAAGAGAGTTGAAAAGTTTGTGAGGTGGAGTTTTTTTTGGGTAATGTACTAACCGCAATTTGGATACGCCGCGGTCCCTGGGGGCGCCACTGACTGCCAAATAGCTAACTTTGATTTTTCTTTTTTGTCTTTGATTTTAAAGATGCTGTGACTTACAGGATTTCCTATTAAGTCCCCTCACTTGCCATAGCTGTTTGCTTTAGCTGGCGCTGATTCTGAAGTATTTGCCAGCTCTAACGGCAGTAATACCGCTTTTGATCTTGGCGTATTTCAAGTGATGGGGCTCAAGAGTGATGCGACCTTGCTTTTTGTCGAGGGCGGCACTGATCTTGCCAGTCCGAAAGGCGACATTAAGGTCGGCTGTCTTCTCGTCAAGAATGTTGCCGGTGAGTGCCGATTCCATGTCTTGATTCCAGACTGCCTGAGAATAGAGGTGAAGGTACTGGCCGAAGCCGCGGGTGATTACGACGCCGCTAGCGAATTCTTGCTGTAGTTCTTTGGGAACAGTCAGTCGATTCTTGGCGTCTAGCTTTCGTTCGAAATAATCCATGGGTATTGAGTCTGCTCCTGTTATCAGTGGCTGTCTCACCCACATCTACCCACTAACACCAGTATAGAACCCACTTCTACCCACCGTCAATACTATTGCATACAAAAAGTGTGCAATAGTGCAAAAATGTTGTGGATAAACTGCTCGGAATAAAAACAGTCACTCCCCGGCCAGCATTGAGGGTATTTTTAAGACTTTAAGACTTACTTTGGTATACTTAAAAGTACTTATGGCTACCCGTAAAAAATCTCTGACTAGTGATTATGTTAGATCAAGTTTCTTCGGTATCGAAGACAGTCTCGTATCAACGACCGGTCTGATAGCTGGTATCGCAGCCGGATCGGCTGATAAAAAGTTTGTTCTATTGGCTGGAGTTGTGGCGATCTCAGTTGAGGCCATCTCGATGGCGGCTGGCGAATTCCTGAGTGAAGAAGCCACCCAAGACATGGGTCGTGGTAAGCGTCACTCGTCCAGTCCCCTCATCGGTGGCATCATTATGCTTGTTTCTTATGCACTTGCCGGTCTTGTCCCGCTTATCCCCGTTATCTTCATTCCCCAGCCCTATACCTTGCCAGCCGCGATTGGCTCAGCACTAATCGGACTGTACAGCCTCGGTTATGTGCGTGGTCGCATTACCAAGCGTCCACCTGTACAACAAGGTCTAAAAGTGTTGATAGTCGGTGGGCTGGCAGCCTTTATAGGAATTGTGGTTGGCCTAGCCTTTAAGCTTTAGTGCCAAGTTTGTCACGAATATAGTCAGGCAGATCAGCTATGGCAATTCTGGTTTGCTGCATGCTATCGCGGTCACGCACAGTGACGGCCTTGTCTTCGAGAGAGTCAAAGTCGATAGTCACACACAGTGGTGTGCCAATCTCGTCTTGCCGGCGGTAACGACGTCCGATCGATTGAGTTTCATCATATTCGACCCGCCATTCTCCGGCGATGGTAGAGAAAATTTCACGGGCTAAGCTGGACAGCTCGGGCTTCTTTGAGAGCGGCAAGATTGCCACTTTGATTGGTGCCATATCAGGGGTGAAACGCATAACCACTCGAGTATCATCATTGACCGTTTCTTCGTCGTAGGCATCGAGTAGAATGGCCATCAGTAGTCGCTCGGCGCCGACGGATGGCTCAATCACGTAAGGTGTGTAGCGAGCTTTGGTGTCTTCGTCGAAATAGCTCAAGTCTCGTCCGCTGTTCTTGGAGTGAGCTTTCAGATCGTAGTCGGTGCGGTTGGCAATGCCATAGAGCTCTTTGAAGCCGGCTGGATAGAGGAACTGGATATCAACACTAGCCGCAGCGTAGTGGGCCCGCTCGTCATCGGCATGGTCGTGAAAGCGTAGGTGCTCAGATTTGAGCCCAAGTGTGTGTAGCCACTCCATGCAATACTGCTTCCAGTCGGCATAGGCGGCCTCGGCGGCCTCAGGCTTCACAAACATCTCCAGCTCCATTTGGGTCAACTCACGCAGACGGAATATGAAGTCTCCTGGGGTAATCTCATTTCTGAAGGCTTTCCCGATCTGAGCGATGCCAAACGGTAGTTTTGAACGGGTGGTTTCGCGAACGCTGTCATATTGAGCGAAGATGCCACCAGCTGTCTCAGGGCGCAGATAGGTTGTCGAGCCACTGTCTTCGACCGGGCCGACATGGGTTTTGAACATCATATTGAACTGTCTCGGTTCGGTAAGGGCCTTTTCGCCACAGTTTGGACAGGCCTTATCAGCTAAGGCCGCCTTCAGCTTCGTCAAATCAGTCGTATCGAGGTCAGCCACATGGTCAGCCCGAAACCGATGCTGGCAATTGCGACAATCGACCATTGGATCGACAAACGTGTCGACGTGTCCACTAGCCACCCACAGCTTGGGATGCTGGACGATAGTCGTATCAAGCCCGACCACGTTTGGTTGTTTATTGACAAAATGGCGCCACCAACTGGCGGTAATATTATGAACCAGCTCAACACCATAGGGCCCGAGGTCCCAGAATCCGGCTAGTCCACCGTAGATCTCGCTGGCTTGGAAGACGAAGCCACGGCGCTTGGCGAAGCTAGTGAGTTCCTCAAGGGAGAGTTGATTTGATTTGTTATTGGGCATCGGTTGAGCTTTCATATCTGGTATATTGTAGCAAATGTGCTGGTTTCTGGCGAATCGACAGCTCGTCGACAGTTAGCTCATCAGCTGTCGACATTTCAGACTAAAGCCTGTTTGGTAGAGCCAAAATCGCTCGAGAACTTTTGAAAGCGCCACAACTTCCGTACGAATGTCACGAATTTTTTCAAGTGATGCAAGAGATTGACCACGACTAAGCTGCCAGAGCTTGAGGCTACGTTCTGATAGGGGTATGCCACCGGTATTTGCAAAAGTGCCGGATTCTATCTGAAAATGATGTAGGCCAGCCGTACTCACCTGGGGTAAGCTTGGGGTCAGTCCCAACTGATCTAAACTGCGGGCTAAGGCCATCAGCCATACAATCTGCGCCGATTCACCAAAAATTGCTGGCAGGGCCTGACTCATGAAATCGTACCAAGTCTCCCCGGTTTCGCTATCGGTGAAGGTTTTTTCGGTAATTTCTAGCAGTCCGTGGGCGCACCACAGATGATCGAGGTCGAGTGAAAACTGAGTCGGTGTGATTATTTCGGCACCAATGATGACCGGTAGTCGACTGCCCTGTGCGAAGCGCAAGCTGATCTCATGAAATGGCTCGAGTCGGCTAGCTAGCTTACTAGCTGGTTTGCGCACGCCACGGGCAACGGCATCAAAGCGACCTTTTTCGAGCGTAAAGAGCTTAATGACACGATCGTATTCGCCAAACTCTTGGCGGCTTAAGACGAAGCCGGTGTCAGTGCTGTAGCGACTCATCGCTGGCTTTACCGGGCTGGCAGCAATGCCTTGAGTGCAAAGCTGACCTGTTCCGGCGATGTCTGCTGCTTGACGAGGTAGGCCTTGATGCCGAGTGCGCTGACGAGGCTGGCTGGCAAGTGGGTGTCAATTGGCTCAAGTGTGGTAAGTATGAAGATTGGTATTTCTAGCCATTCCGGATTAAGTCGGATGGTTTGGATAAGCTTGAGGCCGTTTTTGCCAGGCAAGAGAATCTCAGTAATAATAGCGTCAAACTGGTCCCCAGCTAGGCTATCGAGGGCCTGTCGACTATGTGAGGCTTCGATAACGGTATAATTCTCGGCTTGGAGGAGCCCAGCGTATACCTTCCGGAAACTGCTATCTTGGTCGACGAGGAGAATTTTGTGCATGTATGACAAGTATAGCAAGCTTCGGTAGCTAAAAAAGCCTAGTCAACCGTCTAAAAAAATCAGGGGCGGTCGAGGACCAGACTGAGTTGCAGGGCCTGCTCAAACGAAAGACTAATTGTAGAGGCTCCGGCACGGGCGGTATGGACGATGATATGCTCTCGCTGGGCACTCGTTAGCCAGGCGTAGACTTGCAACCAGTTGGTGTCGAGATGTTGAGCCATAACCCTTCCACTATCGCGACTATTACAGAGACGAGGCAGACTGGCTGGCAGGAATAGTGCAAAGCTGAGAGTTACTACCAGCCTATCACCACGGCTGCGAATTATTGCCGCAATTGGCTTTTGCCGGGGCTGCAGATTCTGCAAAAGACTCTGTAAGATTACTAAGATTTGGCATTGCAAACGTGAGTCACCGACTATGGCTGGCAAGGCTCGCTGCCGATCGCAGGCGAACCCCAGCTCACGCAATTGTCGCAATAGAGCCTTGCCAGTATGCGTCTTGGGGTGTTGATCAGGAAAGGTATTACTCAGCAGTGGTTCGGCGAGCTGACTAAAGGCGACGAAGTTCTGGGCCAGTTCGACAAATGTGGCTGGAGCGAGAGTCGCTGCGTGCTCCCCGGCCACCTCCAGGGCAACCAGTTTGCTCTTGAGCATAGCTCGGACATGCCGGCGGATGGCGATTGTGTAGATCGAAGGTGCTGGCTCAATAGTCATACTCTTAAACGTAGTCGGCTGGCGATGCGGCTGCAAGCATAACTACTTTGCAAAGGCCTACTAAGCGGTATCAGTTGATACTTGGGTTTACGGTAGCTTGGCTGATTGGACAGCTGCATTGAAGGCTTCGACCAAAGTAGCATTATCGTTATTGTCAGTCTGGAAGACGAGAGTTGAGTCTCGTACCTCGACGATTACCATAGTGCCAACTTTTTCACGTCTATCGAATTGTGCCGTATAGCGAGTCGCCTTTCGTCCGTCGACGGTGAACTCTTCCATTGTTCTAAATCCCTCACGCTTAGTTTTGACACTCTTGTCATAGGTGGTTTTTACGCTATCGTACAATTCGCCTCGATAGTTGACTCGTAGTGCAAGGTACGTACTCCTGGTGTTGACTGAGTCTGGATTGCTCAATATGGTCAGGCGATCTTTGCCGGAGCCGCCCGTAATAGCCAGACTAAAGCTCTTCGGTACGGCAAAATTAAACTCACCCAACTCCTTTGGGGCTATATAGGTCTTGGTATCGGTAAGATTATCCTTAATTGCTTTATCTTCACCCTCTTTTAGCTGGTCGACTTTGCCGGCAGCGTATCCGTTATCATATTTTACAGCGTTCAGTTTTTTGATAGTTGTTAGCTGATTTGATTGGTAGATCCCGAAGACAGTAGCAACTACAAACAACACAATAGCCACGATCAGAAAGATGCGTAGTTTGGCGGCTTTTTGATCAGTGGTGATACCTGTTGGAAGCGTTGGCTTGGGTACAGGCAAACCTGATCCGAAGCCGGCTGGAAGTCCACCGCTTTGGATAGTGGCTGGAATCGGTTGAGCTGGTTTGGGTGTTTGGGGTGTGACAGGAGGCATTTTTAGTCGAAGTAAATTGTCTAATTTCTGTTAACTTAAGCGCTATTGTACCCTATTTCTTTTCAACGTGCTTGTCTCCCGGCTGCCAATCGATTGGACAGAGGCCGCCGGTCTGGAGGGCTTTGACAACTCGCAAGGTTTCGGTAACTGAGCGACCAACGTTCCCATCTGAAACGATGAAATACTTGACCTGGCCATCGGGGTCGATGATGAAAGTGCCACGTTCGGCTTGGCCGTTCTCGTCATCAAGCACTTCGTAGGCGGTCGAAATTCGGTGGGAAGGATCTTCGAGGATTGGAAAAGCGACGTCGGACAGGTCAGCTTCATACCAGGCTCGGTGACTCTGGATCGTGTCCGTCGAAGCGGCTAGGACTTCACAGTTGGCTTCTTTGAAAGCCGCGTAGTGCTTTTGGAAACCTTCGATCTCGGTTGGGCAGACGAAAGTAAAATCACGTGGGTAGAAGAAGAGCACCACCCATTGCCCTTTGTAATCAGCTAGCGAGATCTGTCGGTAGTGATCTTCATGATTCTTTTGGTAGGCTGCTGCAGTGAATTCAGGTGCTGGTTGATTGAGTTTTAGCATAGATTGGTTCCTTTGATTAGATTATGTGTTGGTTGTATAAAAAATGCAGGTTTTTTGATAGCTCTACAAGTGTGAGCTGACGCGAGTTTTGACAACTTCCCAGTCGATGGCGGCCATGAATTTCTCGATGTAGGTCTTGCGGGCCGTGGCGTAATCAATGAAGTAGGCGTGTTCGTAGACGTCGAGAATCAGCACCATTTCGGTATCGGCAATTGAGCCTTGATGGTGGGCATCGAAGATGTAGTTTTCTAAGCCATCGAGGCTGTAATCCCAGACCAGAGCTACCCAGCCGCGCGAGCAGAGGCCAAGGGCAGCAAATTCATCAGCCCAGGCTTCATAGCTCCCCCACCGCTCGGCGATACGGGCCTTCAGCTTCTCGTCAATCAGTGTTGGACTATCGGTGAGATTGTCGAAGTAGGCTTCGTGGAGTTTGAGCGCATTGAGCGCGAAACCCTGTTCGATTTTGAGCTCACGCAAGGCGGAATAGGTACCGTTGGCAGTTGTAAGGTCAACCGTCGTCAGCGCTGCGGCGATCTCATTGTATTTTTTGACATAGCCGGCGTAGAGCACGTCGTGGTGCTCGGCTAGTTGCTTTTCGGTTAGGCCTTCGACGGTCTTATACTTGAGTGGCTTGGGCTCGAGGATTTTGGCAGTTGTCATAGCTGGCCTCCTAGTTAAATGTGTGGCTGACGGTTTTTCGATACTTCTATCTTATCTGATTTTTGCCGACTGATGAAGCTCTGGCCGGTGTAGATTTGGCTATTATAGGTCTTATCCGACGGTTTGATTCTCGGAAAAGCGAACATGTATGAGATCACCATGGCATCGGAGCGGGCTTTTTGGGCTAAGGTGCGGGCCATACGGGGCATGTGGTGGTCGATCAGGTAGAGCCAGATGACGTCATAGCGATTGAGCTCACGTCCCCAGTAACTGCCAAGTCTGACGTGTGCCCGATGGCCGAATGGCAGTAAGCGTAACCAGGCAATCGCCCAGAGTAACGGATTTATCTCGTAGCCAGTAACGTTCGCGCCAGCTCGAGCTGCGGCCAGGAGGACCTTGCCATCACCGCAGCCGAGATCGACGAATTCGGTCCCAGCCCCAACTTTGGTGAGCTGAAACAATTCATCAAAATCGCGCCGAAAAGCCGGTACCCAGGGTGCGCCAAACAGTGCCCCCAGGCCGAAGCTCAAAATAATGAAGGTCAAGATCTCCACAGCAGGTGATTGCTAGTGACTGTGGGTTTCAAGCCACTTGGTGACTTCTGGAACGGTCTTGAGCGGTTGAATCTTTGGCCAATGGGCTTCGATGCTTAGATCTGGTCCAATCAGTACTGCCGAGCGTACGATGCCCATAAATTTCTTGCCGTACATGCTCTTCTCAGCCCAAGCGCCATAGGCTTCAATCATCATTTTGTCAGAGTCAGATAGGACTGGGAACGGGAGATTGTATTTGTCGGCAAATTTCTTGTGACTGCTGACATCATCAGCCGAAACGCCGATTACATCGAGACCAAGTTCCTTGAGTGACTCGAGATTGTCACGCAAGCTACAGGCCTGCATAGTACAGCCCGGGGTATCGTCTTTGGGGTAGAAGTAGATCAGTGTATGCTTGCCCTTCAGATCATTCAGGCTGTGGCTGCTGCCAGTTTGGTCTTGGAGCGTGAAGTCGGGGGCTGGTTGATTGAGTTTGAGCATCGTGTTGTATCCCTTTCATTATATACTTTCTACTAAAGTCAGATCTTTATATATACATAGTTCTATACATAGGGGTTCTGCGGTGGAATATGATTTTCTGGAGATACTGTAGCTGGTGTTGTGTCTTCAGTACCAGGAGCTATTGCTATTGATTTTTTATAATTCGATTGTATATACAAGCCATAAATTATCAAAACTGGAGCTGCAAGTACACCAATTATAGGTAAAGCAAACAGAAATTTGTTGATCGAATCAATGGCGGAGTTGCCGGACTGGTTTGTGACAGAACTTCTCAAATATATGAATACCGACATGCCCACTAGAAGGGAAACGAACGGCAGAGCACATCCCCCATAGATGTATTTTTTACCATTATTCGGTAGTGGCCTCGGTTGAATAACCGGGCTCTTTGCGATTATTGATTGTTGTGGTTGAGGAGTGATTTGTTTGGGTGGCATTGTTTCATGTATCTTACAGACTGGGCTTAAAGTATCGCTCCCAGTGGTGGTAGAGCGCCGCTGTGGCCTTCAAATCAAGTGAATTATACTGGGCAATTTCGAGGTATCGGCCGTCTTTGTAGCCCTGATCAACTTTATCACCGGCCATTTCATCGGTCTTGGGGGTATCGATGCCGAAGGCGCGACACCAACGGTGGAGACTGCCGCGATACATGGCTAGACCATTGAAGGTCAGCAGATCAGCCAGGTCGTGGTGTGGGGCTGTCGACATACCGAGGTTGTTATACCGGTTGGAAGTCAGATCTCGGGTCGGACGAATGCCGTGTATAGCCGAACGAATCATCATATACGGGACGTCACTACGCCGACCGAAGAAGCTGATAAATTCATCGTGGACCTCAGCTAGCGCCCAAAATTTGACGAGCATCTCGGCTTCAGTCATGGCCTGGTACTTGATCCCCTCTTCCTCGCTATCTTCCGGCTTAGTATCAGCCGCATCATAGTAGACTGCCCCCTTCTCGGTATCAGGGTCATAGACGCCAATTGCGATAATCTTACCAGTTAGTGGGCTAAATACTAGCTTACGCTTGAGCTCACGCAATTCGGATTCGTATTTTTTCTGATCGACTTCGGGGTCTGGCAGACTCTTCATCAGATCTTGCTGAGTCAGCTTGTCCATCGATTCAAAATCTTCACCGACCATCTCAATATCAAAAACTAACTTTTTCTTAGGTGTCATGGGAATAAAAAACCTCGTTATAACGGTTGAGTGCTAAGTAATCTTTATCAGCATCGTAGTGATACGTCGTCACACCGCAGTTGACCACATCATCCGTTCGGTTCATCTCTAGGAGTTGGCCTTCGGTCAAACGCTCCAGCATCTTGCGAATCATCTGCACGACATCAGCGTGCGTGACGAGGAGGACGCATTTGCCTGCCTGGTGCTGATACAGAGAGTGTAACAGATTGTAGAGCCGCAGTCCCATATCCGGGTAGCTCTCACCGCCGAGCGGACGGTAGTAGTACTCGCCTTCCAGCTTGAGCCGGGAAGCTTCCTGGGGGTAGTGTTTTTCGATGCCGGCCCAGGTCATCTGAGCAAAAATACCGAATTCCCTCTCACGGGCCCGGTCTTCGGGGTGGAGGTCGGGGCTGTAGCCAAGCTCGCGCTCAATTAAGCGATAGGTGTCCATTGTCCGGATGAAGGGACTGACGTAAGCGACGTCAATCTTAGGGAATTTATCGTGCAAGGCCTTGCCGGTTTCGGAGGCCTGCTGTTTGCCACGAGCCGTCAACATAACGTCCGGATCGCGGATTGGCTCGAGCATGATTTTCTCAGTCTCCATGCGCGACTCAGCAATGGCTTTGCGAACGTTGAGTTCGCTCTCGCCGTGGCGAACAATGATTAGCTCAGATGGGTACAACAAAGGCGCGTCTTGCATACAACTAGTGTAGCAGAGACGCGCCTCATTGTGCCTTAAAAGCTTACGCTTATTTTGGGCGGTTTCAAACCAGTTTCATCGGCTTATGAACTAGTCACAAACCTGATGAGACAAGCTTATCGGTCTTCGCGTGGGCGAGCTTCGTTGACGATAATGTTACGTCCTGAAATCTCTTTTTCGTTCAGTTCTTCGATAGCCTTTTTAGCATCTTCTTCGGATGCCATTTCGACGAATGCGAAGCCACGTGAGCGGCCGGTCTCGCGGTCGGTTGGGATAGCTACTGATACGACTTCACCGACAGCTGCAAAAGCTTCACGGACTTCATCTTCGGTAGCAGTCCATGCGAGTGAACCTACAAATAGTTTGGTTGCCATTATAATATATCTCCTAAATTTTTTACTTACCGGACCAATAATTCTTCCGGAGCCCTACAGTGTTCTCCGGAATGAGATCGCCTCCTTGCACTACCGGGCGAGCGTAGCAAAGGAACCGATCGACAGACCTACTTTTCACTTGATTCTTCAAGGCAAGCAGCTGCTTCTAGATCTCAGTTATCATACCAGAATAATCAAATAAATGCTATAGGTTATTCACAAACAGACACTACACCTGTAAGAAATACAAGTGTTGTCATTCAAAAACTTAAACATAAGCCCTATGGCATTACCCGAGATTGTGTATTAAGATGGCTTTATATAGACAGCTAACGCATAAAAAAGACCTCACACTATGGCTCGTAAGAGTTCAGTAACATCCAAGAAGTCATCTATCAAACGTCCATGGCATCATCATGTGCACCATCACGTCCGTCGTATCACCGAGCAATGGCGTACCCCGCATATAGTGATCGCTGTGCTCATCGTATTGGGACTTAGCTTGCTTGGGTTCCTCTACGCCGAAGCCAATCGTTCACCGGAAGTCAGTAGCCTCGGAGACCCACGAGATTATTCTCAAGATTCGACTAATCCGGCACCCAGCCCGACTGGCTTTGCGGTCTCTCTCGGATCAGCCACGGTCGATCCGGCTACGAGCCTTGGATGTAGTGGCGAGCACAATTTTGTCTTCCCAGTGACTTCAAATGGTGCGGGAACGGTGACCTTTAAGCGTCAGCGTAGTGATGGAACTATCATCGATGCTGAGCCGAAGACGCTATCGTTTAGTAAGGCGGAAACCAAGTCTATCCCCTACCAATGGCAGCTTTCGCCCAGCAATGAATTCAAGGGCTATGCCTACCTACAGGTCATAAGTCCGCGTCCATTGACTTCGAATTTTGCCAGTTTTGCTTTTACCTATCAGTGCCGGTAAATAGAGCAAACGGTTTGGGATATGAGAGATTTCTGACAAGTAGATTTGGGCTATCAGGTATAATACCCTGACATGCGTAAAGTATTACATCACACAAAGCGGTTTTTTGTCTTCATGGCCGGCCTGGTCGTCTTTATTCTCGGCATTATACTGTCACTACCGGGCGTGCCTGGGCCGGGCTTTGTTTTGATCTTGGCAGCACTTGCAATCTGGGCAACGGAGTTCGCTTGGGCGGCCGTCCACAAGGATAAATTTGAGGCTTGGATCCGTCGCTTTATCGACAAATCGACGAAGCCCTCGACAGCGAAAAAGTCTAAGAAGACTTAAGCTATGGCTGTCAAAGTCTTAGTCATCCTCTCAACTCAGTCTGGGGCTGGTAAATCTATCGGGCCAGTTGTAAAAAAGTCCCTCAAGCAGCACTCGGTCGATGCGCATTTTCGCAGCGTAGCTACACCGCCTCAGCTGCGCCGGCTAATAGGGAAAATCGGCCAGTCCTACGAGACCATTATTGTGTCTGGTGGCGATGGAACAGTTGTGGCTGCACTCAAAGAACTAGCTGGGACAGATGTAAAGTTACTCATTCTACCTGCCGGCACCGGCAATCTGATTGCCAAGTCACTCGGTCTGAGTGCAACTGTCGATCAACAGCTCGATAGTTTTTGTCGTCAGGAATACGATGTCCGATACTTCGACCTGGCTCAAACCGACCTAGGCTTGCTCGCTCTCGACATCCACATAGGCTGGTGGGCAACTTCTACCCTCGATACTTCTCGCAGTCTGAAAAAAAAGCTCGGCGCGATCGCCTACGGTCTGCAGGCCTTGCGTAGTTTGCCGAAACAAAGCTTACAGACTTATCGATTTCGGCTTGATAGCGGCAGAGTGATTCGCCGACAGGCTTACACAGCCGTCTTTGCCAATAAGGCAGTTCATAATTTTTTTGGTCTCAAGCTCTTCAACCGGCCCGAGCGCCAGGGTACTTTGGAAATAGCATTTATTCGTAGCTTGTCCCCACTCCGCTTTTTAGTGTGGTCAGCCGGTAGATTGCTGACCGGGCGAAATATAGGTGGTTTTATGAGCACCCACTATGCATATGGGGTGACCATACTAGAAGCCCCGACAGATGTTCTTTACGATGATCGACCTGAGCGTTTGGTCTCGGGTCTCAAGATCGAAGCGGCTACCACGCAGACAAAATTGATCATCCCATCTTTGACTGGCCAGAAGGCGTGGCAGAAATGGAACAAATCGATGACCCAGATCCGTCTGCTCATAGTCGAGCGGATGCGCAATGCGCTATCAGGAATACCAACGTATAGGTATTCCCATGTGCTCCCTAGACTCTATCTGGGCGGTACAATCCGTCAGCGAGCCGCTACGAAGCTCAAGACCTGGCGTGTGACCACAGTGATTAATCTGCGTCGAGCTGGCGATCCTGCGTTTGTGCACGATTTGAACTATCTGCATTTACCAACAATTGATTTACAATCTCCCTCAATTACACATTTATTCAAAGGAGTGGCTAGAATCAAGCGAGTGATTGATAGTGGCGAGGCCGTGTATGTGCACTGTAGATATGGTGAAGGCCGGGGGCCAAGTCTCGTGGCAGCTTACCTAATATCACAGCATAAGATGTCTATTGATGACGCGATTGAACATCTAACCTTGGTGCGGCCAATGGCGCACTTCAATGCTTCTCAGAGAAAAGGACTCGAACTTTATTATCAAAAGATTAACCGAACTTAGGTCTTAAGAGCGGCTAGTTGTAGACTTTGATTGGAATAGGATTGTTCTGGGCGTCAAAAGCCGTGATATTATTTGGCGCTTGTCCACTCCCATAACCCTGTACATTCAGCGATCCTCGAGTAGGACCAATATCTAGTTCGACTCCACGCAGGGTTATCTTTGCGGCAGATCCGGCGTTATTCACATTTAGATGTAGCCCGCCCTTCGTGCCTTGATCCGCCGGTTTCGGTGTTTTGCCACCATTGCCTTGGTAGTCGGACCAGATTGATCCGCCAATCCACTCCAGTTCTAAGCCTGGCTGAGTTTTTTCTAGATTTATGCCTGGCCCCCAGTTGAAACGAGTATTCACATTCTTAAGGATATGCTTGCCGCTTGAATTCCAGATTGTTAACATGCCAGCTACGGATTCACTCGCGTCTGTGTCCTCTATCCTTCCGCCTACGTTATTGCCGTTTATCATGATTGGTGAAGACCCGACCCTATTACCAGCATCATCGCGGGTTCCTAAGATACATTTTGAAATGAGATAAGCAAAAGATTGATTACTAGATATGGCTCCTGTTTCACCGTTCGGTACTGCTGAGAAGCCGCGCCACCCACCCGAGAGGTCCAGTCGCACAAAAGTACCGCCCTTGCCAGAAATACCGTTATAGGCGACGCCGCCAAGATCCCGGTTTTTCATACGGAAGTTACCGAAGAATGGTTGTGAACTTTGGGCTTCAAGGACTTTTTCTTGACTACCGACTAGCTCACTTACGACTTGACCGCTGGTGTTGGTATAAAACCTTCCTGGTGAGATCCAACCGTCAGGTTGTCGACTGCCTTTGTCTTCTATCTGGCGCTCTTGAGTCCAAGCTGAGCTCGACATCTGGATAACGGCGCGTGGGCCCATGCCAATTATTCCCCTCTGGGCACGAGCCATGGCAAACCAGGTCCTGGCACCACGACTGCCCTTGTAGCGGTTGACGATCGGTAGCTGGCCATTCCTGCCAGTTACCGATGATACGCCAGCTGCCCTAAAGCCTTCACTCGAGTCGATGATGTAGGGTTCTGGTCGTTCGGGCAGAACGAGAATATCATTTACTGCCAGAGAGGCGAAGACATCTTCTAGATCGCGGTCTTTTGCCCAGGCGGGATTCCAGGTGACGTAGTTGGCATCAGCCGGTGCACCGAGAGTTGTCCGAGCTTCTGCGATTGTGCTAAAGCTCAGTGGGCCTTGGCTCGTGCTGGTCGCAGTGGCGTTGAATTGGATGGCTTTACCGCCCGAAGCATTTGGATCGTTGAGTAGCAGAGTATTGCCGGATAATTGTCCAGTTTCAGCCTCAAAAACGCCTGGGAGAGTAGCGGCTCTGGTAATAAAAAGTGCTATAGCAGCAATAACCGTAAAAACCGCAATCGAGACTATCCATTTTTGTTTGTTCTTTTTTGTGACCAGTTGATTTATTTTAAGCTTAGCCATTTCAACCAATATATTATTGTCTTGGGCGCGTGTCAAGTTTCAAATCCGACTTTATTACAATCAGGACAATCCTTAGTAGCAGAATTGAGACTGTAGATAGCTCAAGCTGACTTAGGGTGCTGCGAATAGTGTAACTATCAGAATCAGTCCGCCTATAAAAATAGTAATGAATACCGTTAGTGCGAC
>Ga0335397_10004920_pt1 | contig 17561 bp, 16 predicted proteins | sample MAT04_FD_205740 | JGI IMG/M metagenome (GOLD analysis project Ga0335397, IMG submission 205740) | Freshwater microbial communities from Lake Fryxell liftoff mats and glacier meltwater in Antarctica - MAT-04 (spades assembly) (version 2) ... | reverse complement strand
AATTTGTGGAAGCGGAAGTTCAGTTGCGCGACATCGTTCAAAACGCCCCGAACTTCATGATCGCCCGGACATCCTTGGGCCGCGCATTGCAGAAACAGAATCGCAACGACGAAGCCGTGGCCATCTATGAAGAGGTGCTGAAACTGCAACCGGACAGCGCCGAGGCCCATTTCGATCTTGGGAATATTCGAGCCGCGCGCAATGAACTGGACGCGGCCATCGAGCATTACACCGCCGTGTTGCAAACCGATCGGCTGACATCGGTGGCGCACGTCAATCTGGCCGAAGTTTACGCATTCAAAGGCGAGCCGGAACTGGCACGGCTACATTATGAGGAAGCCTTGGAAGAGTTTCCCGATTCCGCCAGCGGCCATTTCAACTACGGCATCTTCCTGGCGAAACAAGGCATCCTTGACGAATCCTTGACGCACTTGGAACGCGCGGTGCAATTGCTGCCCGACAATCCTCAGATGCGCTACCAATTGGGATTGGTGCTGCTGTCGATGGGAAATGTCGAGGCCGCGCAAACCCAGTTGAAAGAAACATTGCGACTGGCCCCCGAGCACCCCGGCGCGCAGGCACAGTTGCAGCAAATCCGAGATGGCCTGTCGTCACCCATGCCGTGAGGATTGGCTGGCGAGGCCCATAGGGGTTGGACTGCCTGCCGCCTTGCCTAATAAATTTCGCAGAGCCAAATAAAAAAAGCCCAGGCGATTCCCTGCCTGGGCGATTGAAAATGTCGGCTCGACGGGTGGCAGTGTTATTTTATGCTGCTCGTTTCGGGCATGGTCGACGCCACCTTGATGATCCTCAATCCGGTGCGGGCGATGCCTTCCGACATCCCTTGCAGGCGGGGGTCGCGGGTGGCCTGCGTGGCGGCTTGGAGCATCAGCGCGTCTTCATCGCCGCTGCCGGTTGGCACGCGGATGTCGGGCGTGACCCCGGCACCAGCCATTTCCCGGCCGTCCGGCGAGTAGAACTTCGCCGTCGTCAGTCGCAGGCCGGCCGTTACGCTTCGAAGCGAGAAGAGGGTCTGTACGGTCCCTTTGCCGTATGAGGTCTCGCCGACGATCAGCCCGCGGCCGTTCTCCTGAATGGCGGCGGCGAAAATCTCGCTGGCACTGGCACTGTTATGATCAATCAGCACGACCAGAGGCGTCTTCCAGGTCTCGGCATAGTTCGCGGTCTCCTGGCTGTTGTCGTCCGGCGTACGGCCGCGGGTCGAGACAATCGTTCCGCTCGGCAGGAACCGGTCGCAGAGTTCGATGGCAGTGGTCAAGTAGCCGCCCGGGTTGCCGCGCAGATCGAGAATCAAGGTTTCCATCCCCGAGTTGTGCAACTGCCACAAGCCCGCGTCGAGTTCCTTCGCCGAGGTCTCGGCGAACTGATCCAGCTTGATGTAGCCCACACCGGGAGCCTCATCCAGCATCCGCACTTCACTCACGCTGGTGATGGCGACCGCCCGCCGCACGAGCGTGACATCGGCCACCATGTTGTCGCGTCGCAGGCTGAGTTGCACGGAAGAACCGGCGGCACCCGTCACAGACTGAACCGCTTGATCCATTTCCAATCCAGCCAACGGGCGGCCGTCGGCAGCGGTGATGATATCCCCCTTCCGCAGCGTGGCTTCCGCGGCCGGCCCGCCGTTGAACGCCTTCAGAATTCGCAATCCAGCCGGGTTCGGTTCGACTTCAACGCCGATCCCCACCATGTTCGATTTCAGCCCGACGCTGACTTCGCCCGATTTCTCCGGCGGCAGAATCATCGAATACTTATCGAGCGATTCCATCGAGGCGTAAACGAACTCGAAATAGACGACGCCGGGGTTGAGGCCAATCGTCTGCTGGCAGACCTGAGCCGTCTGACGAATGGCATTCACCGCGTCGGACTGCGTATTGATCGCGGATTGCCGGAACATGGCCGCGAACTGGCCCTGCAACTGTTGAATATCACCGCGTGACGGGCGGATACCGGCGGCGGTTTGAAATGCCGGGTTGGCGAGCGCGGTCATCAGGTGCTCGAATCCGTTATCAATTCGCTGAGCATACGAGGTCGGCTCGATGTGCCGGCTGTCGATCATCTGCGAGACTTCCAGAAAGAAGTTCTGCCCGGACTGAGCCGTCAACTGGGTGAGAACACGGATGACACGCTCGTCCTGGTAGCGGCGGGTGATCTTCTCGTCGAGCGAGAGTTCGGTCGTCGTATGCCGCGGCGCTGTCGGCGCAACAGGTTCAATCGGCATGCGATTCAGCGGACGACGCGGCTTGTTCGTGCGCGGCGACGGCAAATCGCGATCAAATTGCTGGTCGTCGAGGTCGTAACGGGGGCGACTCGTACGATGAGGGCGTGAAGAAGGTGCTTCTTCGCGGCCATTGCGATTCAACCGGTCGAACCCGCGCTCGAATTGCTGGTCGAGATCCATGTCGGCGTCCCGGTCGTCGCGATAGCGATTCCGCGCCGGCAGCCGCTCACTGCGCGGGGCCGGAAAATCGTCTTCAAAACGGCTACGCGGCAGAACACGTTCCCGCGCCCGGTCGAACGAGCGGTCCTCGAAATCGAAGTTCGAGCCATCATCAAATTCGTCGAAACCGCGTGGCATCCGGCTCGGCAGGAAATCGTCGTCTGCCAACGGCCGCGAACTGGTCGCTCGTCGCAGAAAGCTGTCGCCGATTTCTCGCGCGGCGGATTCCGGTGTGCCGGCGACAAGCCAGACGCCCAGACCCAGGAATAGTATGGCTGTGGACTTCGCCACGCCGTTGATCGTCAGTTTTGCGAAATTCGCCATGATCAGGTCCTCCCACCCGAAAGTACGAAAGAAATCCCAGAGTACGCATCAATCAATATGATCAGAAGCCCTAGTGTTGGAGCAGCAGTGCCTCCTGACACGAATCTTCCTGATCACATTCCGAGGGGAACTCATTGAGTTCTCCCCGGATGATCCTCACGTCTCGTGGAGCTTCAATTCCAATTTTCACGTGAGATCGTCCGCTGTGAATCACATGGATCACAACATCATGGCCAACTCGAATCGACGTTCCTGTCTTCCTGGTCAGAATCAACATGGCTTCCTTCCTCATTTTGGCGATCGTCCACCTCGTTCTGCGACCTTCACGCTGAATGGTCGCCACTGATCGAGTCACGATGAGGACATTATGCACGCGCCATGCCGAATTCTGCGGAAGCGAATCGAAATCGAAAATGTGCTTAAAATCATGGTTTCAGCGGTTGCAAAATTTGCCGAAGTCCATCGAGGCGATGAAACACGCGTTGCAAGCCGGTAAGTTTTACATTGTAAGAGAGTCTTAAAGACTCTGGCTGGTTGCCGTTAAAGTCGAAGTGATAACATTGTGGTGTCGAATTGTAACTCTAGCACGCGGTCAAAAGTCGTGCCTCTGTCAGGCATTGCAAGCCGACACCTCATATACACCACAATGCGCCGACAAAATGAATCATGAGTGGCACGCCTGTTGCGATATCAATTCTTCCGTTGGGCCTAACGATGTCCGCCGGGCCAGCAAGAATGATCAGTGTGATTCCTGGAAAGGAACCAAATCATGTCCCTCAAAACGTTTGCCTGTGTGTCCCTGGCCTCGTTCGGAATGTTGTTCTCGGCGACGGCCGCCCCGGCTCAGAGCTGGTGGAATCCCCTCAGTTCGTACAGCAAACCGGCTTACGGCTATGGCACGAACTACAACACGGGGATGTCCTGTGCCAACGGGGTCTGCACCCCAGTCCGCACCAACTACACCTCGGCTTATGGTTCCGCGAATTGCCCGAATGGCAATTGCGGGATCGTCCCGAAATGTGGCCCCAATGGCTGCAACTTGCCCGGCAGTTACGGCAACGGTGTCAGCAACTACCGGACGCCGTATGCCGCGCCGGTCTACCGCGGCAACATGGGGCAGTTTGAAACGCATCGTATGCCGATGACTCGCAACACGAACTACCGCGCCCCGGTGACTCGCACCAGCCCGTTCTATCGCTAGTTTTGAACCTGTCGCAATCCACCTGGATTTGCCAGTAAACTGCGACGAAATTCCCCCCTCTTTTATCCCGGCGTTACTTCGGTAACGCTGGGATTCTGTCATTTACATGGTGCTCGGCGGCGTCGCATCGATCAATCGCCGCAACAGCACCGGTGAGACCCGGCCGCGAAAACGGACTTTGCCATCGACAGCGACTACCGGCACACAATCGCCATAGCGCTCAATTAAGCGCGGATCATGATCGATATCGAGTTCGGTCACTTCCGGCAGCCACGGTCGATGCTGCTCCAGTGTTTCGCGGGCCTCATCACAGAGATGACAACCGTCACGCGTGTAGAGCAGCAAGGTCTTGAACCGCTGGCCCGCCCGCGCGGGACGCCAGCGATCCCGGCCTTCTTCCAGCGGCTGCTGGGCTAACAGCCACGCGCCAAACCCGCTGATCGCAAAGCCGATTCCCCACCAGATGGCATTATGATCGTGCCAGAATGAGGGAAACGCCGTGAGCAGGCGGACCGACTGCAAGCCGCGCAGCGCCAGCAGCACAATGCCGGACAACAGCATCATGCTGCCGAGCAGGGCGTGACTGGCGGGGGGCGTTGAACTGTCCGCGGGAGTTACTCGCACCGCGTCACCTCCACAAGATTGTCGAAGAACGTCGCGCCGCCGCCGAAATCGGTCAGGCGAGTCGACGTCGTTAAATTGGCATTCCCGCGGCCGTTCGTCAGTTTATGCCACCAGATGCTGGGCGCGACCACGACGCCCAGGCGAACCGTCTGACCAACGCGTGCGACGGCTTCAAATTCGCCGCGGTCGTTGTGGATGCGGACCCGATCTCCGTCTGCGATTTCTCGCAATTCCGCATCGTCGGGATGAATTTCCAGTTCCGGTTCCCCGGCCGATTTGCGGAGTGAGTCGATATTCACAAACGTCGAATTCAGAAAATTCGGCGAAGGCGGCGTAAGCAACTGCAACGGATAGCGTTCTGCCAGGGCAGGGCTGTGCGCGGCGCTCTCGGCGGCCGGGATGTACGTCGGCAGTGGATCGAAACCGCGATCGGCCAACGTCTGGCTGAAGAACTCGCACTTTCCGCTCGGCGTGGCGAATTTGCCCTCGGCGAATGGGGCGTAATCTCGCGGCAGATTCAAACGCAGCGGGCCTTCGCGCTGGAGCCGGTCGAGCGTGATGCCGGTCAACGCGGGTGGGACAGTCTCCTCGAACTCATGCAGCGCTTCGCGTGCCAGCATCTCGTCGGACGCGTCGAACAATTCCGGCTCAAAGCCCAAGCGGCGGGCCAGCAAACGGAACACTTCGGTATTGGGTTTCGATTCTCCCAGCGCGGCAATCGCCGGCGTGTTGGCTTGCACGGTGTGATGTCCATAGGCGGTGTGCAGGTCGAAATGTTCGAGTTGCGTGGTCGCCGGCAACACGATGTCGGCATAGTCCGTCGTGTCGGTGAGGAATTGCTCGTGGACGACGGTGAAGAGATCGTCCCCCTGTAATCCAGCCAACACGCGATTCTGATCCGGCGCGACGGCTGCTGGATTGCTGTTGTAAACGTACATCGCCCGCACGGGCGGGCCGGGCAGTTTGCCGTGCAAAGCTTCGGCGAGTTGCACCATATTGATGGTGCGGGTGCCCGGCGGGATCAAATCGGGCCGTTGCAGTTTGGCGAGATTCAGCGGAAACGTGCCGCTGGTCGAAAGAAGCAGTCCCCCGGGCCGGTGCCGCCACGCACCGATGAGCGCCGGCAGGCAGGCAATCGTGCGCACCGCCATTCCCCCGCCGGCATGCCGCTGCAAACCATAGTTGATCCGGATCACCGCGGGGGAAATGGTGGCATATTCCAAAGCCAGACGTTCAATGTCGCTGACCGGTAATCCGGTGAGCTCAGCAACACGACTCGGTGCGTAATGCGTGAGAACACGTTCGCGTAATGCTTCGGAACCGAGACAGTACCGTGTGACATAATCCTCATCAATCAAACCGTCGCGATACAGAATGTGCATCAAACCGAGCGCGAGTGCGGCGTCGGTTCCGACTTTCGGCGCGAGATGCCAGTCGCTGCGCTCAGCCGTGCGGGAACGATACGGGTCGATGGTGACGATCTTCGCCCCGTGTTTGTGAGCCTCGACCATCCGCACCCAGAGATGCGAATTCGTCACGGCGGTATTCGATCCCCAGTTGATGATATAACGGCTGTCGTTGAACGCTTCGGGATCGGTCCCTTGCTTAGTGCCGACGGTGTAAACGTAGCCGGCTCCACCGGCCGTCGCGCAGATCGTGCGATCCAACAGCGACGCCCCGAGCCGATGGAAAAATCGCCGGTCGAGGCTTTCGCCCTGGATTTTCCCCATCGTCCCGGCGTAACTGTAGGGGAGAATCGCCTGTGGACCGTCGGGGCTGTGGCGAATCCGGTCGAACTCCGCCGCGATCCGCTGGATGGCCGCCTCCCAGGAGATGGGCGTGAATTCCCCAACCCCTTTGGGGCCGACGCGTAGCAGCGGTGTCAGCACGCGACCGGAATGATAGACCCGTTCGAGATACCGCGAGACTTTATGGCAGAGAAAGCCCTGCGTAAACGAATGCTCGGGATTGCCGCGCACCGCTGTGGCCCGCCCCTCCTCAACATCGACGAGCATGGAGCATGTGTCCGGACAATCGTGAGGACAGACAAGGCGTTGGGTGGTGGGCATCGTCAACCGCTCTGGTCCGCACTCGGTTCAAAGAATTGGTGACATGGCGGGGGTGTGTTCGGGCGCTGCCACGGCGTGATCGAGCAGGAACTGGCGCACGGCTGTCATCCATTCCGCATCAATCCATTCCAGATCATCATACGGTGTGATCCGTTTCGTCGTCCAACCCGCCTTACGAAGTCGTGATGCCATCTCCTTAGCCGCGGGGATGTTTGTGGAATGAATCACAACCGGACAGAAAGGAGTCTGCGTGCTGAGCCATGCGGCGACATCCATGCCCGTGCCCGGATCGGTCAGCGAACCGTCAGGGTTTGGGACGAGGTCGAGGTCATGATCCAAGGCGATTACCAGAGTCCGTTCCGAACATCTCCGCAGATGGCTGATCATTTCCGCTGGGAAATGGAAAAAATTGAGCGCGAATTGTGGAAAACGATCCGAAAGTCGCGCGGCCATCGCGGTGCGACGTTCCAGATTGTCTTCCAAGATCACAATTTCAAGCGGTGCCGTCATGGGACTCGTTCTCCATCACCATCCTGTCTGCCGCGCGTAACTTGCCGGGCAGATCATTCATCCTCGTTGTCGTTCAGCAACAACGGACGTTGCGAAATCGTATATGAAAATAATTTCACCGAATTTCTGGCGAACTCCCAGCCCGCGTGCCGTAGTTGTCGGGAGATTGCAATCAGTCCCGCGGCATCATCGAACTGAAAAGTCCCGGAACAGTTGGTGAGATCCACTATCTTACCATGCTCGATGGTCAAGTCACCTGCAAATCTCGCCGGTCGCGCATGTCCCAGCACTTTCGGATGGAGATGGGGTTGATCATCAGGCACGGCCCAGATTACATCGTCCTCGTCCTGAACGTAAACATAGCGACCGTCTGGCGCGCCGATCTCAAGCGGCCGACTGCGTCGGTCTGGTTCATAATTCGTCAAATCAAGGGGGGACTTCATGATTCGATGACTTCACAATCCGCGTCGAGATCAGTCCTCATCTGAGATTTTGAGATGACTGCGGATGCTTGGCGCGTGGAATTCGCTGGCGGAAACGATACTCTGATGACAGTGTCAGGACGAGTCTGTCCGATTGTCTGTCGTGAAATTTGTCGTGCTGCCACCCTCCGAGACTTTTTGAAGTTCGCCCGATTCGCTGAATGTCCGCCAATCGACCTACTGCCGAAGCGTTCCTCGCCACCATTCGCAAAAGCGGATTAGTGGAGACGGAGCGTTTGCAGCGGTCGCTCAATGAGTACGAGACGGTTCGCGCGGACGATGACGACGGCGTATCGCTTGCCGAGTTTTTCGTCAGCAACAATGTGCTCACCAAGTGGCAGGCCGAAAAACTGCTGCAAGGAAAGCACAAAGGGTATTTCCTCGGCAAGTATCGGCTGATGTCGTTACTGGGCAAAGGAGGCATGAGTTCTGTCTTCCTCGCCGAGCACATTCTGATGCGCAGGCGCTGCGCTATCAAAGTGCTGCCGACGAAGCGTGTCGCCGATTCCTCCTATCTGGCCCGATTTCATCGCGAGGCGCAGGCGGTGGCGGCCCTCGATCATCCGAACATCGTGCGGGCTTACGATGTCGATCATCAGGTGGATCGCGAGGCGGAGATTCACTTCCTCGTAATGGAATATGTGGAGGGGATGAGCCTCCAGGAACTCGTCGCCAAAAATGGCCTGACGGGTTTCGATGACGCCGTCGAATACATTCGGCAGGCGGCCCTGGGTTTGGAAAGCGCGCATCAGGCCGGCATGGTTCACCGCGACATCAAGCCCGGCAACTTGCTGGTCGACCCGAACGGCTTAGTCAAACTGCTCGATCTGGGACTGGCGCGGTATTTCTCTTCCGAAGACGAGGGGACCGCGCTCACCATTGCCCACGATGAAAAGGTGCTGGGGACCGCCGATTATCTCGCCCCAGAGCAGGCGCTCGATAGCCATACGGTCGATCACCGAGCCGACATCTACAGCCTGGGTTGCACGCTCTACTTCCTCCTGACGGGACACCCGCCGTTCACGGAAGGGACCCTGGCCCAGCGGTTGATGGCGCATCAGACCAAAGAACCTGCGCTGGTCGAGAAAGACCGCCCCGATGTTCCGCCTTCTTTGGGGGCTATTGTGCGCAAGATGATGGCCAAGAAAGCGGACGACCGTTATTCCACGGCGGCGGTCACGGCGGATGTCATGCTGCAATGGCTGGCCGATCACGCTGATCCGGCGTGGAAGCAGGCCCATCCGAAACTCTTCGGCGGCATGCGCACTTCGGACACCAATCTGACGCGCGATACGGTCGCCGTGCCGGCGAAGTCTGTTCCGGTGGTCAGTCCCATTCTGCTGACCATGACCAGCGGTGACGTTGAGCCGGAAACGGAGATCGTGCCACGCGAGTCCTGGCCCACCGGTGATTTGGCCGTCGCCGTGGCACCCAAAGAACGCGAACCAGAGTTGTCGGCGTTTTTGTCGCAGATGGATTCCTCGACCTCTGCGGAAAAGGACACGCGGCCAATCGATCAAGTTCGTCCACCGGCTTCATCGAAGGTGAACTTGAAATCACCCGCCACTGCCAATGCGTCTCGCACGACTCCCTCGCCCGAGACGCCGAATTTGAGTTTCGATTTTCTGGGATCAGCGGCTGCGGCATCTCCCTCGAAAACACCTCCGCCGAAAGGAAACGGACCCGTCGGCACCGGACCAGTCAAAGCCGCCAATGTTCCAACGGGTAAGCCCAAATCGACGAAAACAATCGCGCCGAAACCAGCTGCACCGAAGTCGACGTCCCGCGCGCCGGCCGCTGTGACGCCGGCCGCGGCTCCGGTGGAGACGGCGTTTCCGAATTTTGATTTTACCTCCCGCCCGGCTGCTGTCCCCACGCCACCAATGGCTCCGCCGCAGCTGGTTGTTGAGCCCGATGCCAAACCCCGGGCCGACATCCCGCTGGTTGGGCCGATCTCCGAGATTCTGAAGACCCCGATCGCGATTTATGCGGCTGCGGGTGTGATCGGACTCGCGATGCTGATCGGTTTGGGGGGGTATTTTCTGGGCTGGTTCAGTTCAGAAAGTCACGATGGACCGGTTCGCAAATCACCGCCGCGCCATCTGACCAAATCCGGACCGTGGACGGTGCGTCAGATTCGTGTCTATGGAGAGGACGCCGACTATCAAACCCTGCAAGCCGCCCTGGCAGATGCGAGAACACATTTTCAACCGAATTCGACCTTGGCCGATGGCAAGCCCGATCTGTTGACGATTCTTGTAGCCGCCGGCACGCACGACGAGCAGATTCAGATTGATGGTGCCGAAGGAGCGACCGCGTGGCCGGACGGCATCGTCATTCGCGGCGAAGGCGAAACGATATTCACGTCCGCGAAAGACGGTCCGGTGATGACGCTGCGTGATGTCACCGGGTTGACGCTGGAAAACCTGACGATCGACGCTGGCGATCAACCGATCTGCATGGAACTGTCCGGGTTCTTGACGAACAGCCGGGTCACGCAGCTGCGGCTGCGCAATTTCACCGAGGCCGGCCTGGTGCTGAAAGGGGCCAAGGCATTCAGCTTCGACAACCCGTTGCGTATCGAGCAGGTCACCTGCGATGCGAAGTCGGCGTCGGCCGTGGGGATTCGTGTCTTGCCCTCCACAGAGGGAGGCCGTACCGATGATTCCAACAACGTGGAAATTCTGCGCTGCCGATTGAACGGTCCGCTGGCGGCGGGAGTCTCGCTGGAAGGCAGCGTGCCGAATAAAATCGCCGTGCGCGAAACGATCTTCGTGAAAAATGCGATTGGCATCCGTCTGATAGGACCGGGGCGTTGGCAGGATTTCGAGTTGACGAATAATTCGTTCTATCAATGTCCGCTCGGCATCGCGTTCACGACCATGCCCGACCCGGTCACCAGCGGTTTGAAGATTCGCCGCAATTTGTTTGTTGGAACATCAACTGCAGAAGCCATCGTGCAGGCTGCATACAACGAGCCTGCATTTCTGGCGATGTTGATCGATGCTGCCGGAGCGGAAGCGAATTGGTCGGATCGCGCCGCACCCGCCGCGCCTGCGGCTGGAGAAATCAATCTGTTCGCCGTGAATGGCAAGCGTGGTGACGTGGCATTCGCCTTCGACAGCACCGATCCCAAATCGCCGAGGTTCCTCGCACCCACCGGCACCAGCCCGCAACGCGACGTCCCCAACCTACGCGAGCGAGAGCAGCCCTGGGTGGGGGCCATTGGGAAATAATCACGCATCAAGCTGTGCCGATTGTTTCGGCGATCCATTGGTTTTTCTCTGTAAATGCATTGCCAGCAGCGACTTAAAAATTGTGGTGAACAGGCAGAAATCCGTCAGTTTGGACTCAAGTCGCGGCCGTCTGCGATGAGTATCGCCATCATCCTATGGCGATAGGGGTTGCGAATTGTGTGACAAATATGCTGTTGCCCCGACTCTCTAAAACCCCAATTTTGACTTTAACGATTCGGTTCGCAACCCTCAAAGCCTCCACAACTTGCGGTGTACAGTTGATTCCTCTCGGTTCGCCTCCATAGCATGGATGTGTCATGCGAATCGGCTCCCGACGACGAAATTCACGGGCTGAGAAACTGGTTCTCCGCATTCGTCGGGACAGGTTGAGTATCGCAGACGATTGTTGAAGACATGACCATGCGACGCACAGCACAGGGACATCACCCGCTGGCTGCACGGAGGCACGTCACACATCATACGGGGGCGGTTCGCCCGGCCGCGGCGTATCGCCAGCGCGGTGCCGCTCCGCAGCGGGCCACTTCCGGCTTCACCGCTCCCGAACTCTGGCATGAGCCGCTCGAAGACGGCCGCATTCGCTTTCTCGTGAAGACGGCCGGCCCGCGCTTTCGTCATGCGGTCACGGTGCAGGAAGTTCGTGCGCGATTGGCGTTGTTGCCACCCGAGTTCGTCGCACCGCTCGAAGTCGTGCAGTTCAGCCCCATGACGTGCAAACGCAAACTGTTCCCGTGTTACGGCATGCAATGGGGCGCGAATGTTTATCTGTATCCGATTGAAGAATCCCTCGTCGAAACGTATCTCCGCCCGCCGAAACCGCAGCAACTGGTGGAAGCGAAAATGTATGGCGGCGTCTGGTCTGAAAGCAACAGCGAGTACTTGCTGACCTGGACCGAACAGTCGATCAAAGATTTCTATCTCAACAACGTGCTGATCCACGAGATCGGCCATGTCCTCGACAATCGCAACACGAATCCCGAGAAGCGGGAGCGCTACGCCAACTGGTTCGCAACCGAATATGGATTCCGCGCCAGCCGGGGCCGGCGATAATCTCTTGGCTTCATTCGCCGTTGAGTTTCAGATCTTTAGACACGGCGTCATGTAGGGCGCGTACCCGGCGTTGATGCTGGCCTTCACTCGGTCGGCCGTTGAAGACATACGCCACCACCAACTCTCTTGCTGGGTCACAATACCCCTGGGATGATTGCGAACCGCCGTGGCCGAAGGTCTGCGGCGAGCAGTCGCGGCCGTATCCATAGGGAACCGTCTCCACGCCATAGCGGTTGGAGTCGAGCAGGAAGCCCAGGCCGAAATCGACGATGTGGCCGAATGTCTGATCGAAACGCCCCACGCGCTGCGGCGTGGTCATCTCACTGACGCGCTGAGCGGAAATGAGCGGTGTATTATCGCCCTTCCAGGCATGCAGCAGCTGTTCATAAAACCGGCCCAGCTCTCGCACCGGACCGCGCAAACTGCTGCCTGGCGACGGCCGAACATACCGCGGCGCGGCATGCCACTCGGTCGGAACAAGTTGCCCCTGCTGCCGTTCCCACATCCAGCCCGGCGTATCGGCGTTGGGCAGCGCGAGATCGGAGTCACCACCGGCCGAAGTTCGATTCATCCCGGCTGGTAACAGGACGCGATCCCGTAGCGCGTCGGCGAATGCTTGCCCGCTGCGGCGTTGGATGATCTCGCCGAGCAGGAACCAACTGCACTGCGGATCATATGCGGCGGTTTCGCCAACGATCCAATTCGGTGGCAACTCCGCGGCACAAATCGTGTACAGCGATTCTTGCCATGCGACATCCGGCCACCCGTGTGTAATGTGCCCCAGTCCGGCGGTGTGTGAGAGCAAGTGTCGCAGCGTGATGCCGGCCTTACCCAGGCCACAAAACTCCGGGACATGTTTTGCGACGGGATCATCCCACCCCACTAAGCCCGACTCGACCAGTTGGCCGATGAGAACCGCCGTGAGTGGTTTCCCCGCCGACAACCACGGCAGCACCGTCTCCGCGGTCATCGGCTCATTCGGTGTTGCCTGTCCGAGACCCACATCAACCAACACAGACCCGCGCTGCGAAATGTAGATTTGCGCCCCATGATGCAGGCCGCGTTCGATCCCCTGCTGCACCACGGCGGCGGTGTGTGGGAAGTGCTCTGCGAAGTCGGTGGCGTGCATGGTGTCGGCGTTAGGGATTCGGCGTTAGGCGTTAGAAGAGGACTCGATGTGAGCAGCCGATTGTATGACGTGGCGGCACGTTTCCAACGTGCCGGATATTGTCGATCATGGCAGGTGTTACGATGAAACTCACACGTTAAGAAACGTGTGCCACTTAAAATTTTGTCACATGTGCGGCACAACTCAAGAGTGCGGCACGGTTCAATCAACAGCCAACCCTTTTTCTAGGCGAATCGCGCGGACTTGCTGCAAGACGCGGTCGATGATTTCGCTGTTGCGGAACAGCGCCGTGAATTCCAGATAGTTCACCCACGCATTCACCGTCAGCATCAAAATCGCGGCCAACTGATGGATCGTCGCCGCCGACAGGCCGAACCAACCGGCGAACAGCGCGGGCGAACCGGGATCAGCGGCGGCTCCGAATGCCCCCGTCATCAAGAGCAGCAGAAACGCACCGACCAGGGCGGGGATGGTGCGATACTTGATCGATTGGCTTTCCTGATGAAACGATTCATCCAATCGATAAGCGGTCGATGTTTCTTCCAACCAGCGGCCGGTCCCCATAAAATATGTCAGCACGATCGCATGCACGAGCGTCGTGAAAATAATGGCCGCCAGCGCCGTCAGAAAATGAAACTGCACGCCGCGCTGCACGGCCAGCTGCGCGACTTTGGGGTCATCGATTTGCAGCCCCAACACAAACGCCGCGCCCAGCAACAACCAACTGATGCCGCACAACGGTAGAAAAATACGATTCACGATGCTCCTTTAGTGACACTTCGGAGAAGTGTCCCGCCGTCGCTGACGGCGAACTTTGTTTGCCAACTCACTCATCAATCAATCAATCAATCGCACATCCACACTCGCCGAGTGGGCCGTCAAACCTTCGGTTTCCGCCAAGCGGCGGATGTCTTCGGCCGCGTCGTCAAGCGCGTCGTGATTGAACCAGATGACCGACGAGCGTTTCAGAAAATCGTTTGCGCACAGACCATTCGCGAAGCGCGCGGTCCCCCCCGTCGGCAACACATGCGACGGGCCGGCGAAGTAATCCCCGACCGCGACCGGGGTGTCGTGCCCCAGAAAGATCGCTCCCGCGTTTTGGATCCGATCCAGCATCGCTTCCGGGTTCGCAGTGCTGATGTGCAGATGTTCCGGCGCGAGCAGGTCGGTCAACTCCGCCGCTTGAACTTCGTCTCGCACCTGGATCAGGGCACCGTACTCATTGAGGCTGGTCAGCGCCAAATCACCGCGTGGGAGCTTCGCCAACTGCGCTTCGAGTTCTTTCCGCACAGCATCGATCAAGCCCGCATGCCAGGTGATCAGCACGCCGGAACCGGGGCTGTGTTCCGCCTGCGAGATTAAATCGGCGGCGACAGACGCCGGGTTGGCCGAGTCATCCGCCAGCACGACGACTTCGCTCGGCCCGGCGATGCTGTCGATATCGACTTCGCCATAGACATGCTGTTTAGCGAGCGCCACAAACAGATTTCCCGGCCCGACGATCTTATCCACCTGCGGAATGCCGTCGACTCCATAGGCCAACGCCGCCACGGCTTGCGCACCGCCGATGCGATAGACTTCCGTAATGCCGATTTCCGCGCAGGTCGCCAACAGATGCTGATTATAGCCGCCGAATTCTGTGGGCGGGACCACCACCGCAATCTCTTTCACCCCCGCTGTTTTGGCGGGAACAGCCGTCATCAATACGGTGGAAGGATAGGCGGCCGCACCGCCGGGAACGCAGATGCCGATCCGTTTGAGAGGCAGATACCGCTGCCTCAATTCAATGCGGGCCGTGCCATCCTGCCGAACCATCCGAACATCATCGTGCAGGATGCGGCGTTGGAACTCGGCGATATTCTCACGAATCCGCCGGATCGTGCCCAGGAATTTGGGCGAGACCGCGGCATGAGCTTCCGCCAGTTCCGCCTGCGAAACTCGCATCGTTTCCGCTGTCAGTTCCTGGCGATCAAGACGTTTCGTGTAATCGAGCACGGCCGCCAGGCCTTGTTGGCGAACATCGCCACAAATTCTTTGCACGACTTGTTTGGGCGACAGCGCTTCGCCGAAAAGCTCGATGGTTTTCTGGCGACCGGCTGCGGAAACGATGTCGCCTTGCACGCTAAGTTTGCGGCGTAAATCGGCCAGCAGCCGACGCGGATCATCGCGCGTGGCGTCGAGTGTGGGAATGGTCAGCATCAATCACAGTCTTTGGTCGGGGCCATGTGCAGGTTCAAAACGTTATCGTATAGAGGACATCCGCCAGCGGGAAGGAATCGAATCGTTTCCATGTCAAAGCGCCACCCTAACCTCCGGTAACCAATCAGGAATGTTGCTTGCTTTCAATGTAGAGCACTTGCTCCGCAAGTGCCTGTTTTTGCACTTGCGGAGCAAGTGCTCTACATTCAAGACAGCCATTCATCATTGCGATCCTTCGAGCGAAAACACATACACTGGCCTTCCGGGGGCATCGTGCGGTACGCTGGGGCCTCACCAATATTAAAGGCTTCCCGTCCATGGGCATGAAATACGGCGAAATTGATCTGCGCAGCGACACCGTCACCCGGCCCACGTCCGGAATGCGGCGGGCCATCGCCGAGGCGGATGTCGGCGACGATATGAACGCGGAAGACCCCACGGTCAACCGCCTGGAAGCCCGCATGATGGAACTCCTCGGCAAAGACGCCGCGGTCTTTGCGAGTTCCGGCACGCAATCGAACCAAATGGGGGTGCGGGTGCACTGTATTCCCGGCGATGAACTGCTGATCGACGAGACCGGCCACATCGGCATTTACGAAGGGGGGGCTCCGGCGGCACTCAGCGGCGTCACGGTCCGCGCGATCCACGGTCGGCGCGGCATGCTGGATCTCGCGGATCTCGAAGGCAAAATCGCCCCGGATAACCAGCATTTCTGCATCACCCGGCTGCTCTGCGTCGAGAACACGACCAACCGCGGCGGCGGATTCGTCTGGCCGCTGGACCAGATGGCCCGCGTCTCGAAGTGGGCGCGGCAACACGGCTTGAAAGTTCATCTCGACGGCGCGCGACTGTTCAATGCCGCCATCGCCGGGGGATACACGGTCAAACAGTTCGCCGAGCATGTCGATACGATTTCGATCTGTTTTTCCAAAGGGCTGGGCTGCCCGATGGGGTCGGTCCTTGTCGGCGATCAGGCGTCCATCGCGAAAGCCCGCCGGATTCGCAAGTTGTTCGGCGGGGCGCTCCGGCAAGCTGGGATGATGGCGGCTTCCGCCGTCTATGCCCTGGATCATCACCTCGAACTCTTGCAACTCGATCACGACAACGCCCGCGTGTTTGCCGAGGCGATTGCCGATGTTCCCGGCGTTCAAATTCAACCGGAAACCGTCGCGACGAATCTTGTCTTCTTCGACGTCGACCCGGCCTACGGCCCGGCTTCGCATCTGACGCAGGGCCTGTTGGAGCACAAAGTCCGCATGCTCCCCATCGGCCCAAACCGCGTGCGCGCCTGCACGCACCTCGATGTCGACCGAGCCGACATGCTGCAAGCGGCGGAAGCCATCCGCACGGTGATGCGCGAGTTGGCAGTCCATCCGAACACCACGAAGCCAACGGCCGCGGCTGCGGGGACGTATGGCGGGCGGTGAGGAGGAGCTTCGCGAGAGCAGTTACAGCCCGGTTGGTTCAATCGGATAGCTGCAATTTTCGGTTTTGGGAACCACAGTCATCGTTGTGCCAATTGGGCATCGAGACGGGTTTTATGAGTGACCAAGTACAAACAATTCAGTTGAATGGCGAATCATATGTCGTTATGTCGCGGAACGAATACGATAGATTAAGGCTGCTCGCGAAGGCGGAAACGCTGCCTGCGTTGCCGGCCCCTGATAAACGTGGCACGTTTCCAGCCGTAGAGTATGCCCGGATCAGTCTGGCGCGCAAGATCATTCTGGAGCGTGCGCGACTGGGACTTTCGCAAGCGGAATTGGCAAAGTTGTCGGGCGTTCGGGTCGAGACTCTGTGCCGAATTGAAACCGGAAATGTCTCGCCTTCGACAACCACGATGGAGCGAATTGAGCGAGGTTTTCAAATTCAGGCGAAATCGATCGATTCCAGTCAGCAAGTCTCGGCTGTCGGGAAACGGGTGATCACGTTACGGAATAAGAAATCGACGGGCTGAGTTTTTTTGATTTGTCGAGCTGGTGTGGCAAAGTGAATCTGTATGGCTCATCATGGGAGCCATCAGCTGATCATGAATTGCTTGGCAGCCAGCTTTCGATGATGGCCAGCTTGCCATAATTCACGCCACGATGGAAAAGACAGCTTCGACCTGGGGCAATTCTTCTCCGTGTTCCAGGCGTTCGGCCAAAATGTGAAGTGTTAACGCCTGGACACGGCGAACAGCCTCGGCTTGAGTTGTCCCATAGGTCAGCACACCCGGAAGCTCCGGGACTTCCGCCAGCCAGCGGCCGTCTAATTCT
>Ga0335397_10004917_pt1 | contig 17569 bp, 16 predicted proteins | sample MAT04_FD_205740 | JGI IMG/M metagenome (GOLD analysis project Ga0335397, IMG submission 205740) | Freshwater microbial communities from Lake Fryxell liftoff mats and glacier meltwater in Antarctica - MAT-04 (spades assembly) (version 2) ... | reverse complement strand
CTGGCGCGATTCGAACGCGCGACCTACCGCTTAGGAGGCGGTCGCTCTATCCTGCTGAGCTACAGCCCCACATCAAAATTATGATAGCAGTTGTCTTAGCCATAGGCTCAGCGAACCCAAGTTTCTGGCCACGGGCTGCCCCCTGTCTCTAGCCCACAAAGGGTACTGTGTGCCTCCAAAATTATCTGCTTAGACTGGCGATCGCGCAAAGTCAGGGTAAGTTCGCCGCTCATCGTATCTCGGCAGCAAAAGATTAGTCCTTGGGCAGTAGGGGCGCGGAGGGGAGTTCCGGGGCGAGTGGTTCTGCCAGATAAGGTGACTTCATAGCGATCGCTCTGCGCCACCATGTGCCAATAGCCCCAAGGATCAATTTCCCAATGCACGGAGCCATTCCAGGGAACAAATTCATAGAACTTGCCCTGATAATGGATGCCAACCATTGCCACCGATTCCATTAGTCCTAGGATGCTGCGTTTGCCGCCGCCTGCGGTGAGGGCAAGGTCGGGTTCTTGGTCGAAGGCGTTGCAGTTGAGCCAGAACCATTTTTGGGGGAAGGAGCCGCCCCAGTTTTTTTCGCTGTACGCCGGGGCATTGGTGAAGGGGTAGCGATCGCCTTTCCAATCGATCCATCCGGTTGCGAGACCGTGCGCCATCAGGATTTGCCAGCCGGGTTCAAAGATTTGGAATTGGGAGAGCCAGCCAGCGGTAGATTGCTGGCTGCGATCGCCCCAGCCATATACGGGCTGAATGGTATATTGCCAGCGGGCGGTTTCGCCGCTACTCGGATCGCGGAGACTGCCCTGATGCCAAGTGGCGGTAGCTTGGTAACCCTCGGCAATATGGCGATCGAAGTCTTCTGGCTCTAAATAATCGGGCTTTTGAGAGAGATCGGTTTTGCGCCAATGACCCAAGCCTAGCGCGTGTCGCCATGCCCAGAATTGGTTGACATCGGGGAAGGTGCGGCAGAGGTATTCATCGTTTGCACCCAAGATTTGAGCGGCGCCACCACTGTGGGGACTGCCACCGCTAGGGTCTTCGATGGAGTACATGAAGGCGAAGGTTTGCGGATTACCAGGGGAGCAGCCGTCGGGCAGGGTGACGCGGTAGTACCAGCCCTCAAAGAAGCGCTGCCGCTCACTGCCGTTCCAGTGGTAGCCGCTGTGGGGCGTTTGGAGGCTGTTGATGAGGTCGGTTGAGTTTACCATAAGGTGTCGGTTCTTGCCATATCTTGATATTTCGAGTCAAGTGCGATCGCCGTTGCGGCTCACTCCATTGGTTCTGCAAATAATCACTCAGATTTTGTAATAGCTTTTAGTGTCGGGCTGGAGAAATAGTTAAGCCACGATGCCATAAAGCGTATCTCTCTGGCGGGGCGATCGCCCAATGCCCGCGATCGCCGCCCGCAGCGTTTCCACCTCCATGCAAGTCCCACCTGTTGCGCCTGCCATCGTGGTGATGTGTTCCTCCATCAAAGTCCCACCAATGTCGTTACAACCCCAGTTCAGGGCTTCTGTTGCGCCTGCCAAGCCCAACTTCACCCAGCTCGGCTGATGATTCGTAATCCAATTGCCTAAAAAGATGCGAGCAACTGCCATCAGTAGTAAGGCATCTTCTAGAATGGGCTGATCGCGTCCGACTCTGCTGCGTAAGGGTTTAGGTGCCTCTTGCCCCACAAAGGGCAACACAATGAATTCGCTAAAGCCGCGATCGCCCTGGTCTAAAGATTGTTGTTGGAGCGATCGCAGTAATCCTAAATGCCGCATCTGCTGCTCAGGCGTTTCAATATGCCCCGATAGGAGGGTGCTGGTCGTTGGCATTCCCAGGCGATGGGCAGTTCTGACCACATCTAACCAAACCTCTGTGTTAATCTTTTCGGGGCAAATGACCCGCCGCACCGCATCATCCAAAACCTCGGCGGCAGTTCCTGGCATCGAGCCAACTCCGGCTTCTTGAAATGCATCAATGACTTCGGAAAAACTTAGCCCATCTTGCCGCGCAATAAATTCAACTTCTTGGGGCGAGAATGCGTGTAGATGCAAGTGAGGGAACGCTTCTTTAATGGTGCGAACAATGCGCAAATAATAGGGCAAAGAGCCGCCATTTAGCTTTGCGCCGGGATGCAAACCGCCCTGCATACAGATTTCGGTGGCGTTACGGGTGACGGCATCGGTGGTTTTTTCTAAAATTTTAGCTTCGTCTAACCAGTAAGCTCCTTCTGCGCCCTCGTCGCGGCGGAAAGCGCAGAAGCTGCAATGCTGCTCGCAAATGTTGGTGAAGTTGATATTGCGGTTGATCACGTAAGTCACGACTTCTCCGGTTTGTTGCTGACGCAGTTGGTCAGCGGTTTGGCGAATGGCAGCGATCGCCCCGGCATCCTTTTGCTGCAACAGGGTCACGCCTTCGGTTTCCGAAAGATCATGATTTGCCAACGCTCGGTTCAAAATTGCTTCAACAGTTTGAGTCTGCACAGCCCACCTCAATAAAAATTGCTTGAATTGAAAATTACTTGAATGAACAGACCAATTTGCAAAAATAAAATTACAAGCGAGGGGTGCCACCCTACCTCCCTAGCTAGGAAAAGCTGACTTACACTGACTCAGCTTGTTTAATTCTGATAGAGAAAACCCTGAGAAACAATTTTTGGAGTGCAGAAAATTTTAGCGTTTTGCCTGATTTAACAGCTCCTCTATTTTTATTATTGTTGATTCTGTTCTTTAATTTAGGAACGAGCCATAGATTTGTCTTAGGATCGTGTGATATTTCTCTTTTGCCCCCTTATACTTTGTGGAATTGCTCAAGCCGTTCAGTTTCCGTACTATTTTTTGAGTACAAACACGATCAGCATGTTCTTCAATTCATATATTTATGATGAATATCAGCGCCAAACATGGCATAACTTTTCATAATTAGCAGGACGAAACAATTATGACGGCGGCTCTCAGACAAGATATTCCAGATCGGCGATCGGCGCGAAGAGCTTATGGCGGCTCCGCACTTCCTAACCTCCGCCCCGCTGAGCCTCGCCGCCCTGCTCCTTTTGACGCAACTGATTCTGTTGACCTAGAGCCGCAAACTCACACCGCATCAAAGGTTAGAACCCTACCGCAGCCTCGACCGCTGCCAGCGTGGCTGAAGCTTTTGATGAAAGTGCAGCAAGGCTCTACCGCCATGACTTTGTTGCTGATGGGTGCCGTGCTGATGATTTACGGTTGGACGGTTTTTACTCAGCAGCGCTGGGGGCACGAATATCGCCGCTGGGGAGCGCTGCAAAAACATGAGCAGCAGTTGATGGCGACCAACGAAGTCTTGAAAAACCAAATGGCGCAACAGGCAGAAAACCCCAAGTCGGGCTTAGTAGCTCCTGACCCCAGCAGCATGATTTTTCTAGCCCCTGCTGCCCTGCGCCCCGCCCTTCAGCCCGATATCGAAGCCTCTACCCCCGACCCCTTGCCCAATCGACCGTTGGGATACTAGCAACTAAGAATATTTAGTGATCACTGAGTAACAACATGGCTCTTTCCTTTCCTCCTTCTGGTGCGGGTCGTCGTCGGGGAGATCAACGCCGATCGCCTGTCCGCCGACCTGCCCATACTCTTGACGCTGAATCTAAATCGCGCTTAGTCGTGGTTTGGAGCGTGCTGATGTTTGGCATGGCGCTGCTGACGATTAACTTGCTGCGAATTCAGATTTTTCAGGCATCAATGCTTCAGGAGCGGGCAAAGGGGCAGCAAATGATTTCGATGAACGCTGCGCTGCCGCGCCGTCCGATTGTCGATCGCACCAATAATGTGCTGGCGATCGATCGCCCAGTCTATACGCTGTTTGTTCACCCGATTATGTTTAAGAAAGAGAAAGAGGCGATCGCGGCGGCTCTTTCTCCGCTAGTCAACCAGCCTGCGGTCGAACTGCTGAAGCGCTTTGGTACAGCCGAAACAGGCGTTCGCATTGCCGATATGCTGACCGAGAATACTGCTAGCAGCATTAACCATTTACAGCTAGATGGAATGGATTTGGTTGAAGAACAACAGCGGCTTTATCCTCAGCAAGATTTATTTGCCAACATTGTCGGCTATGTCAATCAAGATCGACAGGGACAAGCAGGGGTAGAACTGTCGTCAGAGAAAGTGTTGCAGCGTCCCAAGGGCGCAATGCAGCTGAATCGATCGGGCGATGGGTCGATTATTCCCATTAATCTACCAGAAGATTTTCTACAAAAAGATGAACAGCGGCTCAAGCTGACCGTAGACAGCCAATTGCAACGGGCTTCTCACTCCATTTTGAAGCAGCAGCTAGAGGCATATAGCGCCAAACGGGGGGCAGTGCTGGTGATGGATGTGCAGGATGGATCGGTCATAGCGATGGCTTCAGAGCCAACCTATGACGCTAACAAATACTATGAGGCGACGCCAGAAAGCCGCAAAGATTGGATATTGAGCGATTTGTATGAGCCAGGTTCGACCTTTAAGCCGGTGAACGTGGCGATCGCCCTGGAGTCAGGGGCTGCTCAGTCCACTGACATGTTTTACGACGAGGGAGCAATTAAAGTGGGTGGTTGGACGATTCAAAACAATGACTTTGAATCTCAAGGGGGACGTGGCAACCTGACGATTGCCGATATCCTCAAATACTCTAGCAACGTGGGCATGGTGCATTTAATGCATAAGCTGCAAGCGGGGCTTTACTACGGCTGGCTGGAACGATTGGGACTAGATCAAGAAACTGGCATTGACCTACCTGCCGAATCTGCGGGGCAGAGCAAGGGCTATGAACAATTTACCGAATCGCCCATTGAGCCTGCTACGACTGCCTTCGGGCAAGGGCTTTCGCTGACTCCATTAAAGCTGTTACAACTGCACAGCATGATCGCCAATGGCGGCAAGCTCATTGTTCCCCATGTCGTCCAGGGGCTTTACAGTCCAGATGGCAAACTCCAATGGGAGCCGACGCGCCCCCAACCTCGTCAGATTTTCACCCTCCAAACCTCTAGGGCAGTGCTGAAAATGATGGAGGAGGTGGTTGCCGATGGAACAGGGAAAGCGGCACAAATTCCGGGCTACCGCATTGCGGGTAAAACGGGAACGTCGCAGAAGGCTGCTGCCAACGGCGGATACATTGACGGCGCTAGAATTACTAGCTTCGTCGGCATCTTCCCCGCCGAAAAGCCTCGGTACGCGGTTTTAGCAGTGTTTGACGAACCCCAAGGGGAAAGCGCTTTTGGCGGAACGGTCGCTGCTCCTGTGGTCAAAGCCGTAATTGAGCGGTTAATTACGCTGCAACAGATTCCCCCCAGTACGCCAGTTAAACCTCCTGTTGAGGCTCAGGAGCCTTAGACAAGTCGGCTGTAGATAGCTCGGGAGCAGGAGATAACTGCCATCCGGGTTTCACAACTTGGCGGGCGCGAGCGATGACTAAGCATTGATCAGGAACATCTTCGGTCACGGTTGATCCGGCGGCAATATTGACCTCTGACCCGATAGTAATAGGTGCCACCAAGACGCTGTTTGAGCCAGTTTTGGTGCGATCGCCAATGATAGTCTTGTGCTTCTTCACCCCGTCATAATTTGCCGTAATGGTGCCTGCGCCCACATTTACCTGGATGCCAGTGGTCGTATCGCCCAAGTACGAAAGGTGCGCCACGTTGGTGCGATCGCCCAGGGTAGAATTCTTCAGCTCTACAAAGTTACCGACTCGACAGCCTTGCCCCACCGCGACATGACCTCGGAGATGGGCATAGGGGCCAATGCTGGACTTAGCTTGCACAATGCTGTCTGTAATCACAGAGTATCGAACCGTCACATTTTCACCAATCTGGCTATTTTCCACCAGGCTACCTGGCCCAATGCGGCTGCCCGTGGCAATCACCGTTTGCCCGCGCAGGTGAGTTTGGGGTTCAATAATTACATCTGGCTCAATGTGAACCGTGCCCTCAATGGTGATGCTGTGGGGATCTATCAACGTCACCCCAGCCGCCATCCAGCTAGACTTAATGCGGGTTTGCAAAATTTCGGTGGCAGTGGCAAGTTGCAGGCGATCGTTAATGCCTAGAATCTCCTGGTCGTCAGTTACGTCAACCGCCATCACAGGCGACATGAACTTGACCACATCGGTCAAATAATATTCTTGTTGGTCATTATCGGTTTGAAGCTGAGGTAACACCCGCGCCAGCTCAGACCACCGGAAGCAATAAATTCCAGCATTAACCCGCCGATTTTGCCGCTGCTCTGGCGTGCAATCCCGGTCTTCGATAATCTGGGTAACGCGCCCCCTTGCGGGTAACTCAAAGCGCCCCCTTGCGGGTAACTCAAAGAGATCGTCCTCTTCGCAAAACACTCGTCCGTAACCCTTGGGTTCTGCCAATTGCGCCGTCAGGATAGTCGCAGCATTGCCATGATCTTGGTGAGTTTGCAGCAATGTTTTCAGGGTTTGAGGGCGCAATAGCGGCACATCTCCATTCAGCACCAGTACATCGCCTTCAAAGTCTTGGAGGTGAGGAATAATTTGCTGAACAGCATGACCCGTTCCTAGCTGCTCGGTCTGTTCGACAAACGTGATGGAATGTTGAGCTAAGGCTGACCGCACCTCGTCGCGACCATAGCCGACAATGACAAGCTGACGCTGCGGCTGAAGGGTTGCCGCGCAGTTGAGGACATGCTCTAAGAGCGATCGCCCCCCTAACTCATGCAGCACCTTAGGCAGCCGAGACTTCATGCGAGTGCCCTTGCCTGCCGCTAAAATTGCTACCGCTACCATGCTTACCTGCCATACTCTACGCAGCAGAGTATATCAAGCTGTCGTAATCTGTGCCTCAATAAATTCTGTGAAAAAATTCTGTAAAATGCGTATCAATTGCTCACAGCGATCGCGGGTACTGGGATCGCGGCACTCAACAGTTTGAGCAGTACCAAACCATTTCGTCTTTTTTTGCTGAGATTTTGTCGCCCTTACCCTTAACTGAGATCTTGCATCACTCGCAACACCCACCCGGAATTGAAATTCCGGGCTAACGCAAAGAAGTCCGTTTCAACGGACTAAAGAACTTGGCAGACAGGCTTTCAACCCATTTTAATGGGTTTTGTCTATTAGCCCCGAATTCATTCGAGGGTGGGCTATTGAAAAAGGTGCAAGATCTGAGTTAACTAATATTTTCTCATTGTTTTATGTCTACCCCTACTCTGCCCGTGTCTTGGCTCCAAAACCATCTCACAGAACCTAACACTGTCATCCTCGATTGTCGGTTTTCATTGGCAGATGCCCAAGCAGGGCGGCGGCAGTACCAATTGGGACATATTCCTGGCGCCCACTACGTCGATTTGAACCAAGATCTATCTAGCCGTGGGTCAGCATGGTGGGCGGCATCCCTTGCCTAATCTCGTAGAACTGGCTGAAAAATTTGCTGCTATGGGTATTTACTCTGGAGGGAGTCAAGAGCCGACTACAGTGGTGGTATATGACGATGGGCTAGCGTTTGCAGCTCGGTGCTGGTGGTTGTTGCGCTATTTGGGGCACGATGCTGTAAAAGTTCTAGATGGCGGGTTCAAGGCGTGGCAGGCGGCAGGTTATGACGTAACGGATGAGGTGCCGCAGGTCGGGCAGGAGAGAGGACAGTTTTTACCCAATGTGCGATCGCACTGGGTAGTAGATATCAACCAGGTTAAAGCTCGAAAAGATTTACCCGGAGTCGTGCTGATCGACTCCCGAGAAGGCGATCGCTACCGAGGCGATCGAGAACCCATTGACCCTGTAGCCGGGCACATTCCCGGAGCCATTAACTATCCCTGGACAGAAATTTTTGATACTAACGGCTACGTTTTGCCTGAAGCCCTGCAACAGCAGCGCTGGGCAGCCCATCAGTCTAACGAAATGCTGGTCTATTGCGGGTCAGGAGTGACCGCCTGTGCCAACTTGATGTCTTTAGAAGCGGCAGGAATAGACAATGCCAAGCTCTATGCAGGGAGTTGGAGCGACTGGTGTTCCTACCTGAATTAATTGAATCTAAAAGTAGTGCCGATCGCTTCAATTCATTTTATCTGTGCTACCGAACCTTGGCTCGGTTATTGATCAAGCATAGATAAGGGATGATTGTTAGATTTGCAAAGCCCCACTAAGCTAGAATAGCTCGATTATTATTTTACTTAAATTTACAGGTTCAGGGTTCGATCAATTGGATATTTTGCCTTAGCAAATATTCAATCCAAGTTCAATTAATTGAAATTTCTACTCAAATTTCTAGGTCTTAAACCTCTATGTCTTTATCGCCCATGAGCCGCCTTTCAATCTTTGTAGACGGGAACAATATGTTCTACGCTCAACAAAAAAACGGTTGGTTTTTTGATCCAAGGCGAGTGTTAGAACACTTCACCAACGATCCAGACTTAATGTTGATCAACGCTTTCTGGTACACCGGACTCAAAGATGCACAAGACCAGAGAGGCTTCAGGGATGCGCTGATTAGTTTAGGCTACACGGTGCGAACCAAAGTTCTCAAAGAATATTATGACGATAACTCTGGAAAATATTCGCAAAAGGCAAATTTAGATATTGATATTGTCGTTGATATGTTTAATACCGTTGATCAATACGATCGCGTCATTTTGTTTAGTGGTGATGGTGATTTTGAACGAGCGATTGAATTTTTGCGATCAAAAAGTACTCATATCACCGTTATTTCTACCGAGGGTATGATTGCCCGTGAATTGCGCAATGCCACCGATCGCTATATTGACTTGAACGATATTCGAGAGCAAATTGAGAAAGTAGAGAGTTAATGAATTGAACGGGTTTCAGGAACAGTTAGCGAGAGGCATGAGGCGTGAGCTTCAGCCAAAACAGGAGCGATCATCCTGCAAAATTGCGGTAGTTGGCGATGTCCATGATCGCTGGGATGAAAATGATGAAATTGCCCTCAAGCATTTAGGAATTGACCTGGTACTGCTTGTCGGCGATTTTGGCAATGAGGCAGTGAGCATCGTCAGGGCGATCGCCCAGGTCAATCTCCCTAAAGCCGTCATCTTTGGCAACCACGATGCCTGGTACTCTGCCACTGACTGGGGCAGAAAAAAATGCCCCTACGATCGCCAGGTCGAAGACCGCCTTCAGCAACAGCTCGACCTAATGGCAGCGGTTGATGTGGGGTATGGCAAGCTAGATTTTCCTGAGTGGGGCTTTACAGTAGTGGGCGCTCGCCCGTTTAGCTGGGGCGGCTCAACTTGGAAAAATCAGGAGTTCTATGACTCAAAATTTGGGGTGAAGAGTTTTGAAGAATCGACCGATCGCATCCTGGAAAATGTCAAAAGTGCGGCGCACAACACAATCATTTTCATGGGTCACTGTGGTCCTCTAGGGCTGGGCACTGCCCCCGACGATCCCTGTGGCAAAGACTGGCAGCCCATTGGTGGCGATCATGGCGACCCAGATTTTGCAGCGGCGATCGCTCAAACCCAAGCGATCGGCAAAACGATTCCCTTGGTCACCTTTGGGCACATGCACCACGCCCTTCGACACACCAAAAAACAAATTCGTAAGCGCCTTGACCAGCGCGACGGAACGGTCTACCTCAATGCTGCCAGCGTGCCCCGCATTGTGCAAACGGAGGCAGGTTGGCAGCGGAATTTTTCGGTCGTGACATTGGAGACTGGCGTGGTGACGGCGGCAGAGTTGGTTTGGATCGATCAAGACTGGGCGATCGCTTCCCAAGAAGTTCTCTATCAATCTTCTTATCAGCAAGAGGCGTCGAAACACTGATCTAGCCAAACTTTCCAGGCTCTAATCTAAAATCTAAAATCCAAAATGGGGTAAGATCAGCAGTGCCGCTCTGGAGAGGTGGCAGAGTGGTCGAATGCGTTCGACTTGAAATCGAATGTACCGAAAGGTACCGAGGGTTCGAATCCCTCCCTCTCCGTTGGCTCGTGAGTTGATTCGTTGATCAGCAGGGGCGCTGGGTTATCAAACCTGGCGCTCTTTGTTTTATCGGTGCTCTTTGTTTTATCAGCGATCGGGGGTTTATCGGCGATCGGGATAGCGAGACTGCGACTCAGGCGCACGGCGCGGAGAGTTTTGCGGACTCTTGGGCGGCAAGGCCTCCGACTGGATCTGTTGGCGACCATTGCGCACAACCCGCATCATTTCGGTTAGCTGTTGCTCCATGTCTCGTAAAACGCGATCGGCATAATCATCTGCCCCCGCTTGAATTTCTTCACACTCTGCCAGCGCCCGTCGCTGCATTTCGTCAAGTTCTTGCTGCGCCCGCCGTCGCATTTGGTCAATATCTGCCAAGGTTTGCTGCTGAATGGTGTCGCATTCCTGCTGCACCTGCTGCCGAATTTGCATCGCCTCCATTTCTGCCTGGCGCACCAAGCCCATATCATTGAGAATCTGAGCGGCGCGTTGCTCGGCAGCGGCAATAATTTCTTGGGCGTACTGCTCGGCTTCTTGCAGGATGTCTTCTTTGTGAACAACAATTTCGGCAGCTTCTTGGAACGCAGAAGGCAGATTCAACCGCACCAAGTCCAACTGTTCTAAAAACTGCTCTTCGTTAATCAGCGTTCGCCGACTCAAGGGCACGCGCGGACTGTCTAGAAGAATTTCTTCTAGATGATTAAGTTCTCGCTGTAGGTCTACGCCTCCTAATCGCATGGTGTCTCCAGGGATGGATCGATGGGCTGCCCCCCCGTTGCTCGAACCATTGGTAGGGCTGTGGGCGCTAGTTCCTCTAAGATCTTGTTCTTGGCGAAGCATTGGTAAATATCTAAGATGACGGGGGGAGGGACGAGATGTTCGATAGGGCCGCCAAACTTGGCGATTTCTTTAACGACGCTGCTACTCAAGAAGCTCTGCTCGGTGGAGGTGGCGAGAAAAATAGTCTCAATATCGGCTGCCAGGGTTTTGTTGGTATGCGCCATTTGTAGCTCTAGCTCAAAATCTGAAACGGCTCGCAGCCCCCGCAGCAGCACCTTGGCTTGCCGAATTTTGGCATAAGTTACGGCTAAGCCCTCAAAACTATCGACTTCGAGGTTGGGCAAGTGCCCCGTAGACTGACGAATTTGGCGAGTTCTTTGCTCCACTGAAAAAAGAGAAGTTTTACTAGGATTGCGAAACACTACCACAATCACCTGCTCAAAAAGCTGACAGCCGCGCTCAATGATGTCTAGATGACCTAGCGTAATGGGATCAAAACTGCCTGGGTAAATTGCAATCACGGTGATGGGCTGCTTTCTTTTTTTACGTTCGTCGAGTGTATCTTGATACGGCGTTGAGGCGACTGTATCGGACGTCTTTTCCATCATCACACGCTGGGGGGAAGCCTTTATAGGGAACCCACCAATCCAACCTTTAAGCTTGGCGACGGAGGAAAGGCAGCAAGCTATCACTTACTTTCTCATGCCAGTCTTCTTGAGGATAGTGCCCTACCGCTTCAAGTTGAACCAATTCACCATTTTTAAGGGAAGCCGTGAAACTCTGTGCCAAGCTCAGCGGTAGCCAAGGATCTTTAAGACCCCAAGCGATTAGCGTAGGATGGGGCCACTGAGCAAAGCCAGTCAGCTCGGCAGTCACTTGCGGGAGCTGCATATTTTTGACGACTGCTTGTAAAGAGCGTCCGGCTTCTGAACTTTTGAGAAAAGGACGACGATAGATGTCTAAATCGGCATCTGCTACTGGGTAGCCGCCGCCACCTTCGAGAGTGCGATCGACCAATAAGGGATCTTGAGTGATCACTTCGCCTAGCAACGGCAACCCAAATAGTTTTATTTTCCAGGGAAGCTTTGCCTCGGGGGCGATCGGGGCATTCAAAATTGCTAAGCGTTCGATTTGATCGGGATGACGTAAGGCATATTGCAGCCCCATTGACCCCATAAATCCTTGAACCACCAATGAGAACCGCTCCAATTTGAGGGCATCGAAAAAGGCTTCAAGTGCCGTAATGTATGCCTCTGGGGTGTAAGCAAAGTCGCGGCGATCGGGCTTTGATGAGTAGCCAAATCCAATCCAGTCAGGGGCGATCGCCCGAAATCCTTGCTCAGTCAGTGCTGGTAATACATGTCGCCATCCATAGCTCTGCGACAGCAGCCCATGCAGCAACACCACAGGTGGCTTGTCTGACGGGTTGAGCGGCTCTGCCTCCCGGTAAAACCAGGTGAGTGACCCCACCTCAAGGCGATGTTCTTGTGTTGTCACAAACGTTTTTCCTAAATATTTATATTGTGTTTGAGCTTACCGTGACCTAGGGTACCAGGGCTAGTAGAAGCGATCGCGCAGAGCAGGTTCTCTCAGGGAAAAAGCTTCTATAAATTTAGAAATAGAGTCAAATCATCCAGAGATTAACGTAAACTAGGCTTCACGTAAAAAGAGGATAAAACCATGACTCGCGCCATTATGGAAACCGATAAAGGCACCATTAACATTGACTTTTTTGATGCCGAAGCCCCCAACACCGTCAAAAACTTCTCAGATCTAGCCAACAAGGGCTTTTACAACGGACTCAAATTCCACCGCGTGATCCCCAACTTTATGGTTCAAGGCGGCTGCCCCGAAGGAACTGGCACAGGTGGCCCAGGCTATAACATCAAATGCGAAATCAACCCCAATAAGCACCAGGCTGGCACCCTATCCATGGCGCACGCCGGACGTGATACTGGCGGCAGTCAATTCTTCATTTGCCACTCTCCTCAGCCCCACCTGGATGGCGTTCATACGACCTTTGGGCAAACCAATGACATGGACGTAGTCAACGCCATTCGTCAGGGCGACAAAATTGTGTCTCTCACCATCCAGGGATAACCCGGAACCCATAGGGGTAGAGCCCCCGTGCCTACCCCGAATCCTCGCAATGCCCCACCCAACGTCCCCGCAGCGACTAACCTAAATCTCTGCGACCACTAACCCCGATCGCCGGAGCGACCAACCCCGATCGCCGGAAGGTAGGCACGGGGGCACTACCCCGACGGTCTTATTCCAATAACAGAGGAATCCTAAATGGCAGACTGGCAAATCATCTCTGGGGGCGTAACTGCCCCTAAAGGCTACCAAGCCGCAGGTATTGCAGCAGGACTTAAGCCTTCCGGGGCGCCTGACCTCGCTCTTATCTTGTCAGACGTAGACGCGATCGCTGCTGGTGTGTTTACCACTAGCCAAGTTAGAGCCGCTTGCGTTGATTATTGCCGCCAACGACTACAGGTTAAGCCTTCCGCCCGCGCCATCCTTTGCAACGCCGGACAAGCCAACGCCGCCACGGGTGCCCAGGGTTGGGCGGATGCAATGGAAAGCGCTCAACTTCTAGCAGATGTGCTCAAAATCTCCCCTGATGCTGTTCTGGTCGCCTCGACCGGGGTGATTGGTCAACGGATCAAAATGGAGGGGCTGCGCGCTCACATGCCTCAACTGGTAGCAGCAGTTTCAGCCACTGGATCTGATCAAGCGGCGGGGGCGATCGTTACTACCGATCTGGTTCCTAAGTCGATCGCCCTTGAAACCACCTTCGACGGTCGCCCGGTACGGATTGGCGGCATCTGTAAAGGCTCTGGCATGATTCATCCCAACATGGCGACTTTACTGGCGTTCGTCACCTGTGATGCAGCGGTTTCATCAAACCTTTGGCAGCAAATGTTGAGTCGGGCGGCAGACAAGAGCTTTAATCAAATCACCGTAGATGGCGATACCAGCACTAACGATTCGCTAATCGCCTTGACCAATGGACAGTCGCGTACGCCTGCTATCACCGAAGCGGGAGCCGATGCTGAGAAGTTGGAAGCGATGCTGACTGAGGTTTGCATCTATCTGGCAAAAGCGATCGCCCGTGATGGCGAAGGCGCAACCTGCCTGCTTGAAATCCAAGTTTTGGGAACCGTTGATGATGCCTCCGCCCGCCAAATTGCGAGGGCGATCGCGGGTTCAGCCCTGTTCAAATCGGCTGTATTTGGGCGCGACCCCAACTGGGGCAGAATTGCCGCCGCCGCCGGACGAGCAGGCGTTCCCTTTGACCAAGACAATTTGCGGGTGCAGCTTGGAGATTTTCTGCTGATGGAACACGGGCAGCCTTTAGCGTTCGATCGCCCCGCCGCCAGTGCCTACATGAAGACAGCGGCAGCGGGAGAATACTTAAAGGGCGACACGGTTCTAGTCAGGGTTAGCGTCGGTCATGGTAGCGGGAGCGGCATTGCCTGGGGCTGCGACCTCAGCTATGACTATGTCAAGATCAACGCTGAATACACGACTTGATACACAAATTCATGAACCCTTCTCTCGATAAATCCGTTTGGCACTACAAACCCTGGTGGTGCCAACCCTGGTCTATTCTGCTCACAGGGACTACGCTCATTAGTGGCAGTTGGGTTCTGTTGCATACCCTGTGGATAACGATCCTGGTTGCCGTCCCGGTTCTCACCTGGATGATCTTTTTTGTAGGCGTTTATCCGCGACTGTTTCTGCAAATGCAGGAGAATTCCGGTAGTCCTGAAAATGAAATTAACTCATCAAGCTAAACTGGTAGCCACGGTGATTGGGTATACTGACGCAATCATCCTGTTGATTTAAGGTTGCCAGCCGTGATTGCTAGTCTTTCGTCTGCTAATTCTGTTGCGTCCGTTGCGTCCCCGTCTCGCTTGAGGGGATGGCGTGGGCTGATTGAAGAATATCGTGCCTACTTGCCAGTTACCGATGCTACGCCAGTCGTAACTTTGCTGGAAGGCAACACGCCACTCATTCCGGCTCCCGCGATCGCCGCTCACATCGGCAAAAACGTGCAGGTCTGGCTCAAATACGACGGTCTTAACCCTACGGGCAGCTTCAAAGACCGGGGCATGACCATGGCGATTTCTAAAGCGAAGGAAGAGGGTGCAAAAGTCGTCATTTGTGCCAGCACTGGCAACACTTCAGCAGCAGCAGCAGCCTATGCGCGACGAGCCGGAATGCGGGCTTATGTGCTGATCCCCGATGGTTACGTGGCGTTGGGCAAGTTGGCACAGGCATTGCTATATGGTGCCGAAGTTTTGGCAATTCAAGGTAATTTCGATCGGGCATTGAACATTGTTCGAGAAATGTCGGAACGCTATCCGGTAACGCTAGTAAATTCGGTTAATCCTTATCGGTTGGAAGGACAAAAAACGGCGGCATTTGAAATTGTCGATGCCTTAGGCGATGCACCAGATTGGTTGTGCATTCCAGTCGGTAACGCAGGCAATATTTCGGCTTATTGGATGGGCTTTTGCCAGTACCATCAGGCAGGTCAGTGCGATCGCCTCCCCCAAATGATGGGCTTCCAAGCGGCTGGAGCAGCTCCCCTGATTCTGGGTCATGCGATCGAGCATCCCGAAACTCTGGCAACCGCCATTCGCATCGGCAATCCTGCTAGCTGGGATAAGGCGGTGGCAGCTAAAGAGTCGAGCCGAGGACAGTTCAATGCTGTCACTGACGAAGAAATCCTCAATGCTTATCGGCTATTGGCATCGGCAGAAGGGATTTTCTGTGAGCCAGCTAGTGCTGCTTCAGTCGCGGGTTTGTTGAAGGTGAAAGATCAGGTTCCAGAAGGCGCAAAGATTGTTTGTGTGCTGACGGGGAACGGCTTGAAAGATCCTGACACAGCGATTAAACATTGTCAAAATCAATTTAAGACTGGGATTGAGCCAAATTTGTCGGCGGTAGCGCAAGTAATGGGGTTTTAGGCAAGGGCTGGACGGTTTCGTGGGTAATCACAACCGTCTGGCGCTGCATTTCTGCTTGTTCGTGCTGGTGGCGGGCGGCGCGTTCTTGCGTGAGATGCTCGACCGTATCGCCTAGGGCACTGGTGAGCGCCTGTCGAGTTTGGGTGTGGTTTGCTTGCTCGGCTTTGAGTGCCTGGGCAAGGCGATCGCGCTCTACCCAAGCTTTCATAAGTTGTGCCTTCAGATCTTCGTCACGCACCTGCTGCAATGCTTGCTGAATTTTGGGTGTACTGCCGTTTGCGGGTGGCTCGGAGCGATCGCCCTCAAAACCCGCCATTGGCAACGCTTGAAGCTGCTGGATTTCAGCTTTTAAGGCGTTGGCGTTTAGCCGAGTTAAATTTGCCTCAGTGCGTCGCTGCTTGGCTTCAGTTTCGTAAAGACTACGCCACCTCGCTGCACTCGCAAATGCCTCTTCTCGCTCTTGATTAGCCTCAGTCAACTTTTGTTGCAGAATTTGAATTTCATCAATCCACTGCTTGACTTCTTGAATCATCGGAAATCTCCAAGAAACCCTGTTCGTTCACGACAGGGAGGGATAGGAGCGGTGACTGAGTGCGGTTCGATGCCGCCGAAATCACCACATAATCTTTGCAATGAACAGATAACTCTAGTCCTATATGATGCCAGGATATCTGTTAGGGAGTAGCAATGAAATAATGTCCCGATCCGCCCCCTAAATCCCCCCAAATTGGGGGACTTCCGAGCCTTTCAAAGTCCCCCAATTTTGGGGGATTTAGGGGGCTAGCAAGCTAGCGCATCCCACTGGGAATTTATTTCAATGCAGATCCCTATGCAAAGAACGATTCGCATCCAACTGCAACCCGACATTGAAACCGCTAAGGTGCTGTCTCAAACGATTGAGCAATACACTTCGTCGTTCAATGCTGTGTGCAAGTATGGATGGGAAAACGACTTGGCAAATGGCGTAGAGTTGCACAAAGCCACCTACTACGACCATCGCGCTATGACAGGCTTGCCCTCCCAGTTGGTCTGTGCGGCACGGGTCAAAGCGACCGAAGCTTTGAAGTCGGCTAAAGCACTGAAAAAGAAGGGCAAAAAGGTTGGCTGTCCGATCTCGAAACGTTGCCCGATTCGGTACGATATGCGGTCTTACACCGTTTGGTTTGACCGCTCTGAATTGACGATTCTGAGCCTCAATGGATGAGTCAAATTGTCCTTTGAAATAGCTGAGTATTACCGTCAATATCTGAGCTGGAAAAACACCAGTGCCGACTTGCTGCAAGACCGTAAAGGACGCTGGTGGCTGCACGTTGTGATGGAGATAGAAACTCCTTTGGCAAGTGTGAGCGATGAGTTCGTTGGAGTGGATTTGGGTATTGCCACCCCAGCCGTTGACAGCAGAGGGAACAAGTACGGTTCTGACCATTGGAAAGGCGTAGAAGATAGAACATTTGAGTTGCGTCGGAGACTGCAATCTAAAGGCACGAAATCTGCCAAGCGACATTTGAGAAAAGTGTCGGGTAGACAGAAACGTTTCAGAAAAGACTGTGACCATGTGCTGAGTAAGCGCTTGGCTCGGTCTGTTAGCAGTGGCGCGACGTTGGTTTTTGAAGACCTCACGAATATTCGTGGCAGGGCGAAGATGCGAAAGGTGCAACGCCGACGATTGCACGGATGGAGCTTCTTTCAGTTCCAAACGTTTGTCACCTACAAAGCCGAAGCGAGGGGCGTGAATGTGGGGTTCGTAGACCCACGCTACACGTCTCAAAAATGCAGCCAGTGTGGACACATTGAGCGAGGGAATCGCCCGTCTCAAGCTGAGTTTAGGTGTAAAAAATGTGGGTTTGAATGCCATGCCGATTACAACGCTGCGATCAATATTCGAGAGGATTTCCTCAAACTTAGGGCGGCAGTCA
>Ga0335397_10004912_pt1 | contig 17575 bp, 14 predicted proteins | sample MAT04_FD_205740 | JGI IMG/M metagenome (GOLD analysis project Ga0335397, IMG submission 205740) | Freshwater microbial communities from Lake Fryxell liftoff mats and glacier meltwater in Antarctica - MAT-04 (spades assembly) (version 2) ... | reverse complement strand
TGGCGTCGACCGCGGTCGGGCCCGGCATCGCCACCAGGTTCCACGGCAGGGGTTCGGTGGTGACGAGATCGGCACGGTGGGGCGCCACGGCAGTCACCAACGCGAGATGCCCGCCTGACGACCCGCCCAGGAGTCCTACGCACTCGGCGTTGACCCCGAGTTCCGTGGCGTTGGCTTTCACCCAGCGGACCGCCGCGTTGGCGTCAGCGGCCGACGAAGGCCAACGATGATTGGGTGCCTGGCGAAAGTCGACCGCCACCACCACGGCGCCGCATGCGGCCAGCGCTCGGTCGTAGTGCGCGTCGACCGACCGATCGAAGTGGCGCCACGCGCCGCCATGCAGGTCGATGATGCCGATGCGACCGGTGGTGGGGCTGCCCCCGCCCGCTGGTTGGTAGATCGTGCACCCCAACGCCTCGCCGTCGGGCGCGGCGAACGTCGTGTCGACGGTGGTGACGTCGAAGGGGCGAGTGGCGTCGAACCCGAGCTCGCCGGCGGACGGACTCACGTGTCGTCGCTCAGCCGGAGGTGCAGCGTGCCGAGCACCTGGGTGGTGGTGGGTGGGGCCTGCCGTCCGAGGTAACCCGCCATGCGCTTCTCGTCGATCGCTGGCACTCGAAACATCGATCGGGCGAGGTTGGTGCTGGCCAGGAACGCGGCTTCGGCGTCGGGACCCTGCGTGGGTCGAAGGTGATGGAACGCGTAACGATGGATGTTGAGGTGCCGGGCCTCGTCCTTGCCAATCTGGCGCATGAGTGGCACGAACGACGACGCCACGGGGATGGTGGCCCCCTTCATCATCGACATCAGCGCGGGGAAGGGCACGTCCATGAACCCGCCTTCGAGCCCGAGCGCCATGGCCGAACCGAGGAACACCATCGACCGGTTCTGCTCGACGTCGTCGGAGTCCGGCGGCACCCGCAGCGACACATTGCTCCCGCCCATCCCGTCGGCGTCCCACGGCTTCTCTTCGGCGGAGAGGCCGGTCAGGAGGAAGTACAGCTCGTTCCAGTAGGCACCGTGGTCGGCTTCGTCGCGGGCTTGGCGGTCGTAGGCGCGCCACAGGGTGTCCTGCACTTCGGTGGCCATGTCGAGTTTGATGCTCGTTCGACGCAGCCACTCGATCCCCGGGACCGGCCCCACCTCGAGCACGCTGATCCGGCGGAAGTCGTCGGCGAGATCCCCGAGCGTGGGGGTGTCCGGACGCTCGGCCAGCCGGAGGTCGGGGTCGATGCCCTTGTCGGTCATGGCACCGCGGAGAATCTCACGAAAGGCGAGCTCGTCGGCGGAAGGGTTGGGTTTGGGTGGGAGCGTGGCGGTGGGCACGGCGAACCTCCAGTTAATTGCAGTTAGAGTGAAAGAACTTTGGAGAAGTGTTCACACACCTTGGGCGATTTGGCAAGAAGGAAATCTGGGCCTACGGGTGATCGTGGGGACTCCTACCACTGCAAGTCGGCCATGGAAACGAGCGCAGCGTCGATGAGGGGGCCGGTGGCGCCCCGCCGAACCACGACACCCACGGGCCGGCTCACCTCCGGCCGCAACGGTCGCACCGTGACGCCAGCGCCGGCCCGTTGCGCGGCGAACACGGCGGGCACGAGCGCGAACCCGAGGCCCGCGGTGACAAGGGGGAGCAACAACTCCCGTTCGGGTGTTTCGATGGCGATGGTGGGGCGCGCGACGGGGCCGCTCAACCCGAGGAACAGGTCGTCGAGCACTTGTCGGAGCCCCTCGGCCGCAGGCACCGAAACCGCCGGTTCACCGATGAGGGCCTTTCGATTGACGGCAGGTCGCGCGGCGAGTGCATGGTCGGCCGGCAGCACGACCACGAAGTGTTGCCGGCCCTGGTGGGCCACCCGAAGCTCTCGAGGCAGCGCGCTCGGAAGGGCAACGACGGCGAGGTCGGCGCGTCCGTGGGCGACGTCGTCGAGCAGGTGGGTCGGGTCGCCGTTGGTGTGCAGCGCGAGCCGCACCTCCGGGTGATCGCGGCGGAGGCGGGCGAGAGCGGGCGGCAACACGTCGGAACCCAACGTGGGCAAGGTTGCGATGCGGACCGTGCCCAGTTGTCCGGCGGCGGCACCGACGAGGTCACGTTCGAGGTCGGCCCACTCATCGAGGAGGTGCGCCGCCCGCTCCGCGAGGAGGGCCCCGGCCGGTGTGACCTGCGCACCATGGCGTCCTCGGGTGAACAGCGCCGTGCCGACCGATCGTTCGAGTTGGCGTAGCCGTCGACTGGCCGCCGGTTGCGCCACCGCAAGGGCTTCGGCGGCGGCGGTGACCGAGCCGGTGCGGGCGATGCTGACGACGAGGGCGAGGTCGGAACGATCCATCTGCCGACGTTAGTTCAAGGCATACCAGATCAGCATGGATTCAGAGCAAACTCGGTCTTTGACTCTATGGAACTGTTGCGGTCATCCTGGGGCGGTGGACACCTGGATCTCCGGCACCTCGCTACTCATCGTGTGCCTTGGCTTCGTGTCGGGCGTGCTGTCGGGCATGTTCGGCATCGGTGGCGCCGTCCTCACCACGCCCGGCGTCCGATTGCTCGGCGCCAGCCCGATCCTGGCGGTGGGGTCCACGGTTCCCGCCATCCTGCCCGGTGCCATCTCCGGGTCGATCCGTTACCACAAAGCCGGATTGATCGACTGGCGGATGGGGCTCATCTGCGGGTCGGCCGGGTCGGCCTTCGCCGTGGCGGGGGCGTGGCTCGCCGGCGGTATCGATGGCCATGTGCTCATGCTCGCCACGGCGGTGCTAGGAGGCTGGAGTGGCATCTCGGTGTTCCGTTCGGGAAAGGGCGACCCGGCAGAGTCCGACCAAGCCGTGGAACCGTCTGAACCCGCTGCGGAGATCGCCGGCACCTTCGACGGGCCGCGCGACGGGCTGCCTGACGGGCCGCACCGTGCATCGTTCGCGGGTGACGGGTCCGCCGATTCGTTGGTGAGGCTCGCCCCCGCCGCTGAACCCCCCGCCGCTGAACCCACTGCCGCCCCCACGGCCGCCCCTGTATCGGTCAGCGTCCTTCTGGTGGTGGGTGCCGGGTCCGGCCTCGTCGCCGGCCTGCTCGGTGTGGGCGGCGGGGTTGTGATGATGCCCGTCTTCACCAACCTGCTGAAGGTCCCGGTGAAGAAGGCGGTGGCATCGAGCCTCGTGGCCGTGGCGATCTTCTCCCTCCCGGCGCTGATCACCCACGCGGTGCTCGGACATATCGACTGGCGTTACGCGCTGCTCCTCATCGCCGGGGTGGTGCCTGGGGCGCGGGTCGGCGCCAAGGTGGCGATCGGCGCCTCGGAGGCGTTGGTCCGCAAGGCGTTCGGCATCTTCCTGGTTGTGCTCGCCATCGGGTACGCCATCGGGGAGATCATCGACCTGCGCTCCTGAATGAACGCCGCCATCCGGTGGCCGGCAGGGGGGTCCTTGTGCAGGGGCGATCCAGCGGGCATCCTGGTGCGGCTGTGCCGTGTTCGTGGGCGGACCTCGACGGGACGGGATCGGCGGGAGTTGCCGTCTAACCGTGAAGTGCTGTGATCAAGGAGATCACGGCGTTTCGCCCGAGGAGAAGTCATGCCGACCAGCGAACGAGACCTGTGGGCCGCCCGGGCGCGCCAGCACCCGCGGCAGTCTCGACGACCGGTGCGGCGAATCGCGGCGGTCGGTTTGGCGGCATTCGGGGCGGCCGGCGTCCCCGTTCTCGCCCTCGGCCTTGCCGGCTTCGGAAGTGCAGCGGCACAAGGGGTGTCGACCACGGTGTCGACGTCCCCGAAGCCCACGTCCACCACGGCCCCGTCCTCCAGCACCACCCTTCGGCCCACGTCGTCGGTTGCGCCGTCCACCGTTGCGCCGTCGGCGCCCTCGACGTTCGCCCCCACGTCAACGGCAGGAGCGCCCGCCACCTCGGCTGTGGAGGCCGAATCGAACGGGTCGATCGTTCCTCCCCCCGCAGGTGCCGGCTCACTCGCCTTTCCCACCGATGTGGTGGCGCCGGTGGTGATCCCCACCAAGGAACCGGCCCGGGCGATCAGCGGCCTCTACGTCACGCCGGGGGCCACGAGAAACTCGTCGCAGGTGGTGGTGCGTTTCCGCGATCCGTTCGACCTGCCCCGGCAGCAGTATCGGATCTCGGTGCTCATGGGCGACCCCAACGGTTTCCGGGTGCGGAGCTCGCTCACGACCAACGGTGGCCCGAAACCCGAGGGCAAGGTGGAGCGTTGGGACGGCAACGCCTTTCAATGGTCGAGCACCGCAGAGGTGTCGTTTGATCGGAGCGGTCTGGCCGCCGTCGGCGTGCCCATCGACACCGCGCCGGCCGGCGCGGTGTGGGTAGAGGTGGAGGTCGGCACCGGAGGCGAGGTCACGCGCACGCCGCTGTTCTCCCAGGACCCGCTCTTCGGACGGGTCACCAACGGCACGCTTCAAGCGTCGAGTTACGGGCGGCTGGTGAAGGCCGACGGGTCGGTGAGCCCCGACGTCGTCGTGCTCGATTCGGGAGCGTCGCTCACGTCGATCAACAGTGGCGCCACCCTGATCACCGCGGCCGCGGCCCCCGTCGAGTTCGCCGGCCACAAGGTCACCCACGCCGTCGACATCGTGCAGCTTGCTCCTGATTTCAACGGCGCCAGCGCCCTCGCCGACGAGATTCGGATCGACCGCACCGAAGGCAAGGTGAGTCTTTTGCAGCGTCGCAGCCAGCCTCCGGTCGACAAGTCCGGCGCCGAGGGATGGCTCGTTGGGGGGCTGGTGCAGGGCGATCCCGGCGCTCCGGTCACCATGACCTTCGACCTGCGCGCCGCCGCCGCCGGTGTGGAATCCGATCTCGGCGACGGCTCGGCCATGGGACTGCGTCGTGAGCTCACCCTCGACGATGGTTCGACGGTGGTGGCGTCCGGCTACCTCGCCACGCGCAGCTGGTTCGACCGGGGGGCGCTGGCATCGGCCAACACCGCAGATACGCCGGCCTTCACCGCTCCTCAGGGACCACTCACGACCGGTGAGGAGGGGTCGACCTCGGCCCAACAACGCAACGTCGCCGTGATCGCCGGAGCGGTCGCCGGCATCATGTTGCTGCTGTCGGTGATCGTGATGGTACGACGACGTCGTCTCACCTCCGTGGCCCGACCCGCCGCAGTAGGTGTCGTGGCACTCGACCCCGAACGGGCCGCCGAAGCTCGCGCCAAGGATGAAGCCCGTCGCCGCAAGCGCAAGAACGCCGACGCCGCCGATCTTCTCCAGGACATGGCGGAGGACATGGATCAGCTCCGCCGCACGGGGCAGATTGCCGCCGTCACCGGGAGCATCCCGGCGGTCGGCGCGGTGCCGTCAACCGAGGGCACACCGTCGGCGGGGCGCGCCACCAACCATGCGTTCGCACCGATCACCGGCCAGCAACCCGTAGTGGTGCTCAGCGGCGAGATCCCGGCGATGCGTGTTCCCCCGCAGTTCACCAACCTTGCCGCAACCCCCAAACCCGCTGTCGCGCCGAGCGTCCCCGACGTCCCCGACCTTCCCGCTGGTCCGGCACCGGCTGCCGGCCCCGCAGCCGGTGCCAGCGATCACCACAGCACCGAGGTGCCGGCGATCGTCACGCTCGAAGACCTCCATGCCCGCACCATCGCCAACGCCGAAGCCTCGTTGGCTGGCGGGGGAACCGGCTCCATCTCTGCCGTCGCTGCGGGCGCCGGCGCCGAGGGCGACTCGCCACCGAGCCGGAGCCCCCGCCCGGCCCGCCCCACACGAGCCGGCCGCTCGAAGCGGCCCGCCGAAGGGGCGGGGCCTACCGGATCGACCACCGCGACCACCGCATCCCCCGCCCCCGCTCCGGCCCCCGACCCGCTCGGTCTGCTCGACTCCGACCTGTCAGATCTCGCGGCCCGGCTCGACCGACTCGGCGCGACATCCGGTGGGGGCCCCGTCACGCCGCCGTCGGTGCCGGCAGCAACGACGCCGGCGGTCGCCCCCCTCGGCGACTCGCCCGCCTGATCGGCGGGATGTCCTCGACGCCGGGCGCTTCACCGCAGGGGGCCGCCACCGACCATCGTGTCTCCCGCCTTTCCCGTGCTGCATCGGTAGGGTTGTTCGTCGTCGGCCTTGCCATAGGCATCGGCATCGTCGTCACCCAAACTGACTCGACCACAGGGCTGCTCGACCTCCGCATCTACCTTGGTGCCGCAGAGACCTGGCGGTCGGGTCACTCGCTCTACGACTTCTCCCAGCCCACCTTTGGTCTCGGTTCCACCTATCCGCCGTTGTGGACGGTGCTCGTGGCATCGGTGGCGTGGGCGCCCGTGGGCATGGTGGAGCTGGGGTGGACGATGGCGAACCTTCTGCTGTGGCTGGTCACGCTGGAACGTTTGGATCGCACGGTGATTCGCGGCCTTGGGCAGCGGCTCACTCCACCCATCGGCGACGCCACTGTGTCCTTCGAGCGGTCCGTCAATCGCGTTGCCGGGTATCGGGACCGCACTCGACTCGGTCCACCGACCCGGTGGTTGGGACTGCTGCTGGTCTGGTTGCTGTCGCTCGCCACCGCGCCGGTGTGGAACACGTTGAACCAGGGCCAGGTGAACGTGTTGCTCTGGTTTCTGGTGGTGGGCGATCTTTTCGCCCATGCGATGACCGGGGAGGACACCTCGGCCCCACCCGATCGTGGTCTCCGATGGATCGGATGGAGGACCGGCGTGGCCACCGCGCTGAAGCTCCTGCCTGCGATCGGGATCGTCGGTTGGGCGTTGGCCGGACGGGGCCGCGTGGCTGCTCGCGCCGCGGTGGTGGCCGTTGTGGTCACGGCGGCGGCGGCCGCGTTCGCGCCGGCAGATTCGTGGCGGTACTTCACGTCTCTGGTTCTCCAGTCCGACCGAGTTGGGTCGCTCACCGCCGCCGAGAACAACTCTCTGGCCGGTCTGCTGTCGCGATTGGGAATCGACGAGCAAACATCGGTCGTGTGTGCGGCGGGATTGGTCGCAGTGCTTCTTTGGCGTTGCCGGGGAGTCCTACGTCGTTGTGTCGATGAGGGGCGGATCGTGGAGGTGGCAATGGTGGTTGGACTGGCCGGAGCGCTGGCCTCACCGATCTCGTGGACCCACCATCTCGTGTTTCTGTGTTTCCCGCTGTTGTGGTGGTTGCGGATGCCGTCGTGGTCGACCGCTCTGCGTTGGACGGTCATTCTCGGCGGGGTGGTTGTGTTGGTCGACCCCATCGGGTTTGGACGGTCTGGGCTCACCTCATCGGCCCGAACCGTTGCCATGGCCGCCGCCCTTGTGATCGCTCCGTCGTTGTCGCGGCGGAATGCGGTCAGTCAGCGACGGCGGACCTCCTCGAACCATGCGTAACGAACCGATGGCGGGCGTGGCGCGGTAAATGATCACGGCGACGGGACCGACGTTCCACTCGAGGCGCCGGCGGTCACGGCCATGGGGGCCGAGGCGAGAAGACCGCCGTCCGCGTTGCTGTGCACTTCCACCGCCACGACGACGGTGCCCTGCCGGAGGGTCCTGAGTTCGAGGCTGAGCGGGTCGCAATCGATCGGATCTGGCATTGGGCCGGAACATTTCGGGGCTTTCGGTTGAATCGCGATCGGGGAGTCGGCGGGGACGGAGAACGTCACCAAGAACGGCGCCACGTCGTGGATCACCGAGCACTGCGCATCGCGGAGTCGGATGCTGGCCCCATAGCCCGAGCCCGTCTCGGCCGCCATGACGATCGATGGGTAGAGGAGTTCAATCCGCACGGGAGGTGGTGGGTCCGATGTTTCGGCGGCGCACACGGCCGGGCGGCGAAAGGCTTCGAGGGAGAGGCCCCGCAAGGTGAATGAGTTGGTGCCACTTCGCAGGGTGACGTCGCCGGTGAATGCGACGCCGAGCGGTGAGCGGAACTGTTCACCGGTGTAGGTGATCCATTCCGATCGGCCGTCCCCTCGGTAGGTGCGTTGCTCGTCGGACCACCACTCTGTGCCGTCGGACCGGAAGTACAGGTTCACCCGCATCTCGGTGCCGTGTTCGTGCCACGTGGCTTCGAGCGTGGTGTACTCGTCGGGCCTTCCGGGATCGCTGGTTACCGCGATGTGGTCGGCTGCGGCGAGGAAGGTGGGACCTCCATTCTCGATGCGAAGGCGCTCGGAGTGGAGTCGCACGAAGGGTGTGTCCCAGGTGATCGTGTTCCCTGCCTCCGGCCCCTCCCCGTTGGGTGGTACGCCTTCGGAGTTTGAACTCGTGGTTGCCGTGCCCGGGGCGTTCGAGGCGCTGGGATTGTTGGGGTCAGCGCTGCCGAGCGCCACGATGGGGTCGTGGCGGTTTGCGGTGCCGACAAGAACAGCGACGAGCGGCACCAACACCGCAAGGGCGAGGGCCGATCGAACCGTGAGGGTTTGGCGTCGACGTTGGTGCAGTGCGGCGGCGGACGGCGGTGTGAACCGGTGTCCGGCCTGGTGGACTGCGGTGCCGGCGGCGCGGAATCGAAGGTCGCCGCCGAACTCGGTCGGGAGGCCAGCGGGGTTCCGTCGGGAGGAGTCGTTCATGAGTGGCCATCCTTGAGAGGCGTGTTCGAACTGGGAGAAACGAGTGGTTTTCGGGAAGCGGTCGGGGCGACGTTCGACGAAGGAGTGGATTCGCACGGGCCGGGTTTCGAGAGCGCTGCTCGGGATCGGCCGAGGTGGGTCTTGGCCGTTCCCGAGCTGATCCCGAGGACGGCCGCCACCTGGTCGAGGTCGAGGTCGTCGACGTAAGTGAGGGCGAACACCTGCGCCTGCCGGCGGGGCAGGCGTCGAACCTCGGCCCACAGCGCGTCGTCGACTTCTGGCGGTTCCACCGTTGTGGTGGTCCGGCGATTGCCGAGCCGGGTGATGGCCCGTAGCTCGTTGGTGGCCCGCCGTCGCCAAGACACCGCCCGATTGGCGACCACCCGTCGAACCCAGGCGCCCGGATTGTCGTAGCCGCGAAGCCGATCCCAGCGAGCGAAGGCGGCGAGGAAGGCGTCTTGGGCCAGGTCCTCGGCGGTCGACCAATCTCCCGTCAGCGAGAAAGCCAGCCCCACCACCGAACCATGGTGGGATCGGCAAAAGGCGTCGAAGGCCTCGAACCCGTCGAAGCCGTCGGGGCCCTCGGTCGGGTAGTCGGCTATCGGTGCCCGTGAATCATCGGAGGTGGGGTTCCGCGCCTCGGGTGCCGACGACTGGCCTACATGGAGGACCGAATCCGTCGCTGCGGAGGCCCGCGGCGTTCGGCTCGGTGGAGGGTGGTTGGTCACTCGCATCGACGGTAACTCGCACCAACCGGTGGAATTCCCGTACGTCGCCGCCAACTTTGTGGACGATGCGGAGGACTGCGGTCGATCGGCGACCGCTGGTCAGGTCGGGCCGGTCAGGTCGGGCTGGTCAGGTCGGGCTGGTCAGGTCGGGCCGCGGTAGTCGCAGCCGGATGTGCAGGTCTCGCGCACCACGATCCGCGTGAGCCCGGGAAGCGACGGTGCCACCTGGCGCCAGATCCATTCGGCGATGCGCTCCGACGTGGGATTGTGGAGCCCGTCGATGTCGTTCAGGTAGCGGTGGTCGAGTTGCTCGCGCACCGGTGCCACAGCGGCGGAGATGTCGGCGAAGTCGCACACCCAGCCCGACGTCTCGCCGACGGCGCCTTCAACATGCACCGACACGCGAAACGAGTGGCCGTGCAGCCGAGCGCACTTGTGCTCGGCCGGCACGTTGGGGAGCCGGTGGGCCGCCTCGAACCCGAATTCTTTGAAGACCTCCATCGTGGCCGAACCTACCCCGACTCGCCGTGCTTGCCCCACTCCGAAATGCGAAGGTTCGCCCGTTGGCGGGGGAGAGGATCAACGCCGCGGCGTCACGGGATACCGAGCAGCTTGTGAGTTTGCAGGCTGAGCCGCCACTGGGGGTGGGCGAGGCAGTAGGCCACCGCGGCATCGGTGTTGGCCTGGCGGGCGGGGCCATCCATGGGTTGCAGGAGGTGATGGGTGAAGGCGAGGTGCTCGTATCGGGTGGGGTCGCCCCGTTCCTGGGGGAAGATCAACTTGAGCTCGTCGCCGGTGGTCACCACCACATCGGCGTCGGCCTTCGGGCTCATGCACACCCAGTCGATCCCCGGCGGAACCGGCAGCGTGCCGTTGGTTTCGATGGCGATCTCGAAGCCTTCGGCATGGAGCGCATCGATCAGTGGCGCGTCGAGTTGCAGCAACGGTTCGCCGCCGGTGCACACCACGAGCGGTCGCGCTCCTCCCGTCGCAACACCGGGCGAAACGATCGGACCGCCCGGCCACATGGCCGCCACGTGGGCGGCGAGGTGCGTTGCGGAGACGAACAATCCGCCACCGGGGCCATCGGTGCCCACGAAGTCGGTGTCGCAGAATTGGCACACCGCTGTGGCCCGGTTCTCTTCCCGGCCGGTCCAGAGGTTGCAGCCGGCGAACCGACAGAACACGGCGACGCGGCCAGCGTTGGCACCTTCACCCTGCAAGGTGGCAAACACCTCTTTCACGACGTAGGTCACGGGGGGAACCGTAGACCGCACCGGCCTGATGCCAGTAGGGTCCGTGTTCGTGAACGCCGCCCTCATCGTCGCTCCCGGGCGGCCACTCCGTCGTAGGCGTGGAGTTCCGCGCCGATGAGCGTCACCGACCTTCCCGTGCCACCGTCGCCCGACGACGAGCCCGCGGCCGGTGAGGCCGAGGTGATCTACTCCCTTGGCGAAGTCGACGGGTTCACCACCGCTCCCTCGGATCAGCTGGTGCTCGCCGCCTTGCAGCGCGTGGCGAGCGCGCAAGCGCAACTGCTCACGGCGGAGGAGTCGGTGGCCACCGCCACCTCCCCGGTCACTGCTCGGATCGACGAGATCGAAGAGGTCCACGCCGATGTCATGTGGGCCAAGGCCCGATCGCTTGCCGCAATCCGCGGCAAGAAGACCGAAGAGGAACTGCGTCGAGCGATGGCTCGAGAGAAGGCGATCCTGCAACGTCACGGCCACTCGTCGTTCAAGGCCTACGTGGCCACCCGCACCGCCGTTCCCACGGAAGACACCCACCTCCAGTTGGCTCGCCGCGAGTTCGAGGCGGCCCGCTTGGAGTGGGACCATGTGCAAGCAGATCTCGAGGCGGCCAGCGTGCCCACGATGGTGTTCGACTACACCGACGAGGAACTGCGCCAGATCGATTGAGTGGCTTCACCCACCGTTGTCGGGGCCGTTCGGGGTGACGCTGATCTGCGGCCGGGTGGTGGCATGGTTGTACCCTGCGTCTATCCCGTTCGGGGGTTGGTGGCCGTTCGGCCGGTGCCCTCGTCGTGCTCGGTTCCTGCTGATGTCGACTGCTGCCGTACCCGCCCCGCCCGTCCCCGGTCTCCGTGTCCGCGCCCGCCGAGCGGTGCCCCTTGTGGCGGCGCTGTTGCTGCTCCTCGTCGGCTCCGTCAGCTGCTCAGAGCCCACCGATTCACGACCCGTGGCCACGCCAGGGCGCGGCACCGTCGCACCGCTCGCGGCCCTGGAACAAGACGGCGGCGGTCCTTCCATCCTCACCCTCCCGCCCGGTTTCGTGGCGGCCGACACCCGTGCGGTGCAACTACCGGTCAGCCCCACCAGTCAGGGAGAACGGCCTCCGATTCCCGTGTTCGGGGGCAAAGCCAACATCACCGGATCGGTCACCGGCCCCGAGGGCCCGGTGGAGGGCGCCACCGTGCGGATCGAACGATTCGTGGGGGGACGCGGAGGTTTCGCCGAAGTGACCACCAACGAGGAGGGCACCTACAGCGCGCTCAACGTGTATGGCGGGCACTATCGCGTTCGGGCATGGCTGGCGCCGGACCTCACCACGGCCGAGCCTCAGACCACCTTCGTGCCGGCCGACGTCGACCGAACGATCGAGCTCGCCGTGCAGCCGTTCAACGCGAACCACCTCCAAGCCGCGCTTACCCGCGGTGATCCCCACGTCGGGGAGTTCGTGATTCTCGAGGCGCTTCTCGTGAACGAGGAGATCGACGAGGACGAAGGCATCATCAAGGGCGAGGGGATCAAAGACGTCGAAGTCACCGTGGTGCCCAAAGAGAACCTGTTGTGGGACATCCTCGAGCGCACCGTGATCACCGACGAGGACGGCTATGCCCGCTTCACGCTGGTGTGTCAGGAAGTCGGTGTTTGGCCGATGATCGTGTCCACCCCCGAGCTCAGCATCGACGTCACCATGCCCGAATGCCTCCCCGCCGAACCGGGATCGTCTACCAGCTCCACCCCCGACACCGTGGATCCTGAGAACCCCGACGATCCCGAGAACCCCACCACCACCAGCACGCGGCCCGACCAGGCCGTGTTCCCCATCGGCGGACGGTTCGAAGTGCCCTTCGCCGGCCCGGTGCCCCCTGGCACCTACCGTTCCACCGACACCACGTGTGCCACCAGTTATGAGCTCTTCGCCAACGACCGCTGGTTCAGTGGTCAGGTTTCGGGCCAAGTGATCTCCTCGCCCTTCCCCATGCGCAACTTCCGAGCCATCCAGAACGTGCCCGGATGCCGTTTCACCCGAACCCGTTAGCCGTCACCTCACGAATCCGATGACCCAACCCGCCCCCGCATCCCCCAGCCGCCGTGACGCCCGCCGGCGCGCCGCCGCCGAACGTCGTGGGCTGCGGCGTCGGCCCACCTGGCGACGGTTCGCCCGCACATCGTCACGGCTCACCATGGCGGTGGTGATCTGTGTCCCGATGTTCGTGGTGACCGCCGGCGGCGCGGGCGCCTATGTGTTGCTGTTCGGGGGCCTGCCGGGCACGGTCCCCGAGGAGAACCCACCGGTGCAGGCCATCCCCTCGCGTGTGTTCGACGCTGCGGGGAACCAGATCGCCGAGTTCCGTCAGTTCGACCTCACCGTGCCCATGCTGAAGGAGCAGATTCCGCAGGTGCTCAAGGACGCGGTCATCGCCTCGGAGGACCAGAACTTCTACGAACACAAAGGCATGGATCCAGAGGGCCTCGCTCGTGCGTTCGTGAGCAACCAACAAGGCAACTCCGTACAGGGCGGCTCCACCATCACCCAGCAGTACGTCCGCCGGAAATACCTCACGTCCGAGAAGAGCACCGAGCGAAAGTTCAACGAGATCATTCTGGCCACCAGGCTCGAACGGGATCTCATCGACGAGTACAACGGCGACATCCGAAAGGCCAAAGAAGAGATCCTCTTCCGGTACCTCGACGGCACCTACTTCGGCGGCGGGGCCTACGGCGCGGGTGCTGCCGCCCAGACCTACTTCCGCAAGTCGGTGGCCGACCTCACCCTCTCCGAAGCGGCGCTGCTCGCTGGCATCATCCCGTCGCCCTGGAACTACGGGCCGCGTGAACAACCCAACAAAGCCAACGCCCGTCGGCTCGACACGTTGCGACTGATGCTGGAGCAGGGTCGCATCAACCAGGCCCAGCACGACGAAGCGGCGGCGCAGCACCTGTGGTACTCCGACTTCGGCTTTCCGCCTCGGCCGGCCACGAGATTCTGGCCGCTACCCGACACCGCGGCGGCGCAGTTCCCCTACTTCGTCGACTACGTGCGCCAATACCTGCTCGAGCGTTATGGCCCCGATGCGATCTACCGGCAGGGCCTTCGCATCGAGACCACCATCGATCCCAAGCTGCAGCAAGCGGCCGAGGAGGAGCGCGACCGCGGCTTGTCGGGAAGCGCGTGGCCGATCGAGATGTCGCTGGTGTCGGTGGAACCGAGCACCGGTTACGTGAAGGCGTTCGTGGGTGGGAGCGATTTCGCCCGCAGTCAGGTGAACCTCGCCCTCGGCGGCACCTACGGCATGCAGCCGGGATCGGCGTTCAAGACCTTCACCGTGGCCAAGGCGTTCGAAGACGGCTACGGCCCCGACACGGTGTACGACGCGCCGGCAACCATCACCCTCGGCGGGTTCCGGTTCAAGGGCGGCGCCGGTGGCTCCATCAATCTGGCCCAAGCCACCGCCGGTTCCACCAACACCTATTTCGTGCAACTGGTGCGCGACCTCAAACCCAACCGGGTGGCGGAGTTGGCCTACCGGCTCGGGGTCACCCGCATCAATCCCAACGCCGACTTCGGACTCGCCCTCACGCTCGGGGCCTACGAGGTGAGCCCGCTCGACATGGCGGCGTCGAACGCCGTGATCGCCAACCACGGGGTGAAAGCCGACGCCACGCCGGTCACCAAAGTGGTGAAGAACGATGGCCAGACCCTGGAAGACAACACCGGCCCGCGGGGCGTGCGCGTGCTGTCCGCTCCCGTAGCGGACTGGACCACCAAGATGTTGGCGGGGGTCACCCAAGGCGACGGCACCGGCCGCCGAGCCGCCTTGGCCGATGGCCGTCCGGTGGTGGGCAAGACCGGCTCGGCCGAGAACTACACCGCGGCGTGGTTCGTGGGCTACACGCCACAGCTCGCGACGGCGATTTGGGTGGGCGACATGAACCGTTCCACCCGCTCGCTCTACAGCTTCGGCGGGTTCGGCGGGCCGATCATGGGCGGCACGGTCCCCGCGGTGACCTTCAGTCGGTTCATGACCCGCGCCATGGAAGGGTTGCCTGTCGTGGACTTCGCCATACCCGGCGTGCTGCCCGCTCCCACCACCGGTCTTCGCAAAGCGCCCCGTGAGTACGTGCCCGAGATCGTGAAGGACTGTGGCGGTTCGTGTGTTGATCTCCCGGTGCTCACCACACCACCACCACCGCCGAGGGACGAGGACGGCGACGGCGAACCCGATCCGACCACCACGCAGTCCACCGCACCCCCGACCACCCTCGACCCGCTCGAAGCGACCACCACCACCACTCGACCGCGGCGCCCAGGATGACGGTCGACCCGCCTTTCCATCCGCCTGTCCATCCGCCTGTCCATCCGCCTGTCCATCCGGCCCTCTTCACGGCCCGTCCTCCGGAGCGTTGCGCCCCATGAGCCAGCTCGACGAATCCCCAACTTCCGCCGGCCGCGTCGACCCTGATGTGGACGGCGATCTGGACGGCGATCTGGACGGCGATCTGGACGGCGATCTGGACGGCGATCTGGACGGCGCCTTCGCCCACGGGATCGCTGCCCTCGCGGTCGATGCGCCCGCTGCCGATACTGGTACTGCCGACCCCGCCGACCCCCCCGACCCGGCTGAGCCCGCCGACCCCGTGCCCACGTCGTGGGTGGATCCGGTGGCCGACGCGGCCACGGCGCGTGCCGAAGAGGATGCGCAGATCCAGGCCGATCTCGCCGCCAGTCGCCGTCCCGTTCGCGACACCCGCGGACGCAAACGCACCGAGTGGCGACAGACTGAACGGGCCCGTCGTTACGCCGCTCGCCGGTCCGTGCGGTTCCCGATCTTCACTCGATCGATCGTGCTGTGGATGATCATCTTCGCCGTGGCCGGCCTCACCTTCGGCGCATCGGGGGCCTACTGGTGGGCGCAGTTCAACACCGAGGTCACCAAGCTGCGAGAAGACACCCGTGACTTCCAGGAGCAGGCCCTCAACGCCCAACAGGCCATCGACTCCGAGCGCAACGCCGCCCTCACCCAGATCCGGGAGGCCAACAAGCCGTTGGCCGGGTTCCTTTCCGAGGCGCTGATCGTGCAACTCGCAAAGAACTTCGAGACCAAGGTGTACTTCGTGGAGACACTCGATGAGCGGGGTGAACGTATGGTCGGCACCGCCTTCGCCGTGGCGTCCGACAAGAACGAGACCATGCTCGTGACGTCGCTCAACACCGTGCGCGCCAGCACCATCGAGCCGGCGCCGGGCATCAGCCTGAAGAAGGGCGCCGACGTCGTGCCGGCCACCTTGTGGGCCACCGATCCGTTGCACGATCTCGCGTTGTTGCGAGTGGAACGGGGCGACATTCCGGTGATGGAGTGGGCGGGCGACGACACCCAGCAACGGTTGTTGGGGGCCCGTGTGTTTGCCGTGGGAGGCCTGGGTGGCAATGGCGCGGCGCTCGTGCCTGGCCTGGTGTTCGACGTGAGCGGCGCGGGGATCCGTCATACCGTCCCGATCGACATGGACTTCCAAGGTGGCCCCATCATCAACGCAGAAGGCAAGGTCGTGGCCGTTTCGTCGATGGTCTACGAGCCGGGCTTCTTCGCCACGAGCCAAACGAAGTTCGCGCCCTTTGTGGGTTCGGTGTGCGACCCGGAAGGCGGCGTGTTGTCGTGTGGTGGCGGCAAGAAGAAGAAGGACCAGCGCACGGTCACGCCCCCCGCAATCGTCACCACCACAACCACCACCCCCCCCTGACCCCGCCCCCCCCTTTTGGGTTTTGGTCTCCCATACGCATCAGAAGTGACGCGTACCGGAGACCAGAACCCGTCATTCGCGGTGTGGCGCGGTGTGGCGCGGGGTTGTGGGGCGGAGCAGGGTCAGCCGGTGATGCCTTTGGCGGCGAAGGCCGCTTGCTGACGACGGAACTCGTCGCGAAACAGCGCGCACAGCGAGGGGTCCGCAACCGGTGGCGTGTCGGCGATCGACGATGTGGGGGGCAGCAAGGTCGGGCTTGACGGCGTACATCCCCACGCGATCTCGTAGTAGGGGAGGATGTCGAAATCTGGGGCATCCACAACTCCCGCGGGCAAGAAGCCGACGTCCCAAAACACTCGGCCCACGGGCACCACCTCTGGCGCCGGCTCGGGAACCGGGTACACCGTGAAGCCGAAGTAGGTGGCCATCGGCACGGTGAAGGCATGCCACGCGGGCGATGGTGCGACTCGCGCCCAAAGATTGGTGGGGTCCGTGAGTTGACGTGGTGGGCCGGCGTTGCGTCCGTTGGCGGGATCGAGGCGGATCCAGTCGACAGAGTGGTCGGCAAATGCCTGCATCTCGCTGCTCGTTTGGTTGTTCACTGCGTCTCGGGCGAGGTCGGCCACGACCGGCGCCATCAACGGGCGAGGGTCGTCGATGGTCCGGAAGAGCACGGCGATGGAGGCGATGAAAAGACTGCCGACGATCACGGCCACACCCCCCAGGAACGCATCGTTGGCCCGCTGGCGCGAGGTGCGTGGGTGCTCGCTCCTCGGGCCGGGCACCGTGATGGCCCGGCGTGGTAGAGCTTCGAGCAGATCGAGGCCGGTGGCATAGCGCCGATCGAGGTCGCGCGCCTGGCGTGCGGCCCGCAATACGGCATCGGCGCCGCGTGGTTCACCCCGTTGGGCACATCGTTGCAGGGTGTCGAGCACCAGCGGGTCGATCGGGTCGAGTGGGTCGAGCGGGTCGAGGAGGTCGGTCATCGGCCCTCCTCCTCGCGGATCGCCGTTCGCAGACGGGCTCGGGCTCGCACGGTCCTCGCCCGCATCGCCGTAGCCGATCCACCCAAGATGGCGGCAGCCTCCGCGTGGGTGAACCGTTCGATGTCCACCAGGTAGAGGGCGACCCGTTCGTGCGGTCGGAGCACGTCGAGTTCGGCGAGGTCCGACGGGCAGGTGTCGGCGGCAGCCTCGACGGCCAGGGCCAGGTCGGCGTCGTCAAGCGGCAACGGGGCCTGACGCCGGTAGAGGTTGCGGGCAACGTTGGCGATCGTGGTGCGGAGGTAGGCCGCGGGGTCGTCGAGGCGGTGGAGGGAGCCGTGGGCGAGGGCGTTGGCGACGGCCTGCTGC
>Ga0335397_10004909_pt1 | contig 17580 bp, 12 predicted proteins | sample MAT04_FD_205740 | JGI IMG/M metagenome (GOLD analysis project Ga0335397, IMG submission 205740) | Freshwater microbial communities from Lake Fryxell liftoff mats and glacier meltwater in Antarctica - MAT-04 (spades assembly) (version 2) ... | reverse complement strand
CGAAAAGACCGGCCCCACGGCCGCCATGACCAATTTGTTCGAAGGCCGCACCGTAGTGGTCACGCCGGGCCAAACCACGCGCGCGGCCGACGCCACGCGGATCGCGGCCTTCTGGCAATCGCTCGGCGCCAAGGTCAAGCAGATGTCGCCGGCGGAGCATGACCGGATTGTGGCCGGCTCAAGCCACTTGCCACATCTGGCTTCCGCCGCGCTTGCGGCCGCGACGCCGCGCGAATGCTTGCCACTGGTGGCCGGCGGTTGGGCGGACACCACGCGCGTCGCCGGCGGAGACTCGCAGTTGTGGTGCGACATATTACTCGAGAACCGCGGCAACGTCCTCGAATCATTGCAAACGTACGAAACCGTATTGGAGCGATTCCGCCAGGCGCTTTCGAACAACGACGCGCGCGCCCTGGTCGAAGTCTTACAGGAAGCGAAGTGTTTACGAGATGCTCTGGGAAGTTGACATATATCCGGCGTTGGGTCAGTCCGACCTGACGGCCGTTCGCCTGGCCGCCGAGGCCGCTGAGCTCGAAATCACCGACAAGCTGCAAGCCACGCTGGCGCACAGTTACCTGATCGAAGGGGACCTGTCGCGCGCGGACGTGGAGCGCATCGCGCACGAGCTGTTGAGCGATCCGGTCGTCGAGCGCGTTGTAGTCGGCCCGCCGGCCGAGCTGGCCGCGCGCCCCGCGGGTGTCCCAGCGAGCGCGCAACTGGTGCACGTTCTGCCAAAGCCTGGCGTGATGGACCCCGTGGCTTCGAGCGCGCTGGTGGCGATCTCGGACCTCGGTCTGACGGCCAGCGCCGTCCGCACCATGCGCAAGTATTGGATTACGGAACTGCCGACCGATGTGCTGAAGCGCCTTTGCGGCAAGCTGCTGGCGAACGACGCGATCGAACAAGCGATCGTGGGCCCGTTGCCGTTTGAGCGACTGGAACTGGGGGCTGCGTACACCTTTAAACTAGTGCACGTGGAGATCCTCTCGCTCGACGATGACGGCCTCGCCCGGCTGAGCCGCAGCGGACAGCTCTACCTGAGCCTGGAAGAGATGCGCACGATCCAGGCGCACTTCCGCGAACTGGGGCGAGAGCCGACCGACGTGGAGTTGGAAACCGTCGCGCAAACCTGGAGCGAGCACTGTAGCCACAAGACGCTGGCCGGCCGCGTGCAATACAGCGACGAGCGCGGCGAGCGGCGCTTTCAGAACATGCTCAAGGAGACGATCTTTGCCGCCACCGTCGAGATCCGCAGGCAGTTGGGCGCGGATGACTGGTGCGTGAGCGTCTTCAAGGACAACGCCGGCATCGTGCGCTTCGATGACCAGCAGCACGTCGCCTTCAAAGTCGAGACGCACAATCACCCTTCGGCGCTGGAGCCATACGGCGGCGCCAACACCGGCGTGGGTGGCGTGATCCGAGACTCGCTAGGAACAGGCCTGGGCGCCAAGCCAATCGCCAACACGGACGTCTTTTGCTTCGGCCCGCCAGACGCGCACGCGGCCGACGTCCCCAGCGGCGCGCTGCATCCCAAACGCGTGATGCGCGGCGTGGTATCGGGCGTGCGCGATTACGGCAACCGCATGGGCATCCCCACGGTCAACGGCGCCGTCTTCTTCGATCCGCGCTACCTGGGCAACCCGCTGGTCTACTGCGGAAACGTTGGCTTGCTGCCGGTCGACAAGGTCGAAAAAGAGCCAAAGCCGGGCGATCTGATCGTTTCGATCGGCGGTCGCACCGGGCGAGATGGCATCCACGGCGCCACGTTTAGCTCCGCGGAGTTGACCAGCGAAAGCGAAAGCCTCTCGGGCGGGGCCGTGCAGATCGGCAACGCGATCACGGAGAAGATGGTGCAGGACGTGATGCTGGTCGCTCGCGATCGCGGACTGTATCGCGCGGTGACCGATTGCGGCGCCGGCGGTTTCTCAAGCGCCGTAGGCGAAATGGGCGCCGAGTTGGGCGCGGTCGTCTGGCTCGATCGCGCGCCGCTCAAATACGAAGGGCTCTCCTACTGCGAGATCTGGATCTCCGAAGCGCAAGAGCGGATGGTTTTGGCCGTTCCGCCGGAGCAGTGGGACGAGTTCTATTCGCTCTGCGCAAGCGAAGGGGTCGAGGCCACGTCGTTCGGTGAGTTCACTGGCGACGGCCGGCTGTCGCTCTTGTACCACGACGAGCAGGTCGCGGATCTGAGCATGCACTTTTTGCATGAAGGCCGCCCGCCGGTGGTGCGAGAAGCGACTTACGCGCCGGCCCCCACTGCGCAGATTTCGCTTCCGGCCGAGCCGCGCGATTACACGGCCGAGCTGGTCAAAATCCTGGGCTGCTGGAACGTTGCCAGTAAAGAATGGATCATTCGCCAGTACGATCACGAGGTCCAAGGCGGTAGCGTCGTCAAGCCGCTGGTGGGCGCAGCGAACGATGGCCCAAGCGACGCCGCGGTGTTGCGGCCGGTCCTCACTTCGCGCCGGGGGATCGTGCTGTCCTGCGGAATGAACCCGCGCTATGGCGATTTTGACACCTACCACATGGCCGCCAGCGCCATTGATGAGGCTGTCCGTAACTGCGTGGCCGTGGGAGCGGATCCGTCGCGGATTGCGATCTTGGATAACTTCTGCTGGGGCGATTGCCAGCGCCCGCAGACGTTAGGCTCCTTGGTGCGCGCCGCGTTGGCCTGCTACGACGTGGCCGTGGAGCTGAAGACGCCGTTTATCAGCGGCAAGGACAGCTTGAATAACGAATTCCGCTACCCGGTGGCCGGGGGCGAAACGCGTTCGATCAGCATTCCGCCGTCGCTGTTGATCAGCGCGCTGGGGCAGATGGAAGATGTTTCGCTGGCCGTGACGATGGACCTGAAGGAAGCGGGCAACCTGATTTATCAGATCGGGCAGACGCGCGCGGAGCTGGGTGGTTCGCACTATTCGCTCGTCGCCGGGCTGACGGGCGGAATGCCGCCGACAGTCGATCCGGCCGTGGCGCGGCGGACCTTCGCCGCGGTCCATTCCGCGATCCAGGCCGGCTTGATCCGCGCCTGCCACGACCTGAGCGAAGGGGGCCTGGCCGCGGGCGTGGCCGAGATGGCCTTTGCCGGCGGACTGGGCGCCACGGTGGACTTGGACCGCGTCCCGCACGATACGGCGGCGGCGAGCCCAGCGGCAAAACTGTTCGCCGAATCCAACACCCGGTTCTTGTGCGAAGTGCGGCCCGAAAACGCCGTCCGCTTCGAAGCGAACTTCGCCGGATTGCCGCACGCCCGGATTGGACAGGTGACGGAAGCGACGGAACTGAAGATTACCGCGCAGGGGACAGGCGGCGCGAAGCCGGTGATAGCGGCTTCGCTCGCCGCGCTCAAGGAAGCGTGGCAAGCCCCGCTCCGCTGGTAACGGTTCCGCTGCAATTGCCCTCGCGCGCAAGACGACACACAAAAACTACTCACCAACTTTTGAGCGGCTGACCGGCCGCTAACGGATACGATGAAACCGCGAGCTTTAATTCTGCGTGCTCCAGGCACCAATTGCGACGTAGAAACGGCGCACGCCTTTGCCTGCGCCGGCGCCACGACACAGTCGCTCCATTTGCAGCGCGTGCTGGAGTCCCCCGGCCTGATCGACGATTTCGAAATCTTCTGCGTGCCAGGCGGATTCAGCTATGGCGACGATCTGGGCGCCGGCCGGATTTTTGGCGCGCAGATGCATCACCACCTGGCAGACCGGCTCCACGAATTCCGCCGTCGCGAGAAGCTCATCCTGGGTATTTGCAACGGCCTGCAAGTGCTGGCCAAGAGCGGCGTGCTGTTTGACGACGTCTCGCCAGACGCGGCAACCAATCTGCCGGCCACGCTCGCCTGGAATGATTCTGGCAAGTTCGAAGATCGCTGGGTGCGGCTGACGGTGAGCAAGACACCATGCGTCTTCTTCCGTGGGATCGAGTCGATGTATCTGCCGATCGCGCATGCTGAAGGGCGCTTCGTCCCACGTAATGAGAAGATATTGGCCGAGCTCGAAGCCCGCGGTCAGTTGGCGCTGCGTTACGCTCCGCTATCTGGCGGCAGCGAACTGGCGACCACGTATCCGGACAACCCCAACGGGTCCGTGCTGGCCGTGGCGGGCGTCTGCGACGCGACGGGCCGCGTCTGTGGATTGATGCCCCATCCAGAGCGGTACATCGACCGCACGCAACACCCGCGCTGGACGCGCGGAGAAGGCGCGTCCGAAGGGGACGGCCTGCGCGTGTTTCAAAACGCGGTGGCGTACTTCGGCTAACTGTGCTCGGCGGTCAGGACGTAATGGCGTCGCGCACGATCTCTGCGCACTCACTGTGCGAGCTGCAATTGTCGTTCGTCGTCAGTGTCGTCGAATTCGTCGTTAGCTAAACCAACGACGGCCTTCGTCTTTTCGAGTTCCACGAATAGGTCGCCAGACAGAGCGCGCCCAACCCCAATAGCACCACGGACGAGCTTTCCGGAACGAAGTCCGCGGCGGGCGCCAGGGTTTGAAACACGTAGACGATCGAAGTTGGGTCGCCTTGGAAGGGCGAAAGATCGTATCCCGGCAAGAGCATTGGCAGGTCGGCGAGAGTCGGCGTTCCTAGGGGCACGCCATGATAAATCGTGCCTGAGACGCCGATGAACTGCTCGTCACTGAAAGAAACCACGGAGGCAAATTCCGTATCGAGCCCGGTGGTCTCCAGTCCGGAACCTGTCGGGTCGAGATCGATGCCGTAGATCGTGGTCATTAACACGTTGCCCGTGAAATCCGGATTGTCGTACGCGTCGTACGCAATGCCTTTGACGTTGAGGGCGCGGCCGTGCGGATCACGTGTGCCAATTTGAATCGTGATCTTGTCCTTCTTGGCCCAGGGGGGCCAGAGGAGCGGCATCAACGTTTCAAGTTCAATATAGATATTGGAACCTTCGACCGTTTCCTTCAGATCCTGTAGCGGTCCGATGATGGTCGCCGCGTGAGACGCTTGAGCTGTCATCAGACCGGACAACAAAGCGAGCGTCACGTAGAAGATCTTCATGCAGCGTTCCCTTTATGATCGAGTCGCGATGTCGTACCCATTCAAGCGAACGGCCGAATTATCGCGACGTCGATTGACGGAGTCCAGCATTTTCGGTGTTTTTGTTTGGCCTGATCGGGGGGGCTGTGCTGCTGCTCGGTCATGGGGGGAGTCGGTTGGGTCGCGCTGCAGCGAGTTGAGATGCCACGCCGGCGATCGAACACAATCCATTACGCGCGAACGTCAAAATCCTAGCCCGACACGTCAGTCAGGGAGAACGGCCGGCGGAGTCTGCTATGCGAATTCGACGGGCTGCTTGCTCTCTCGACGCGAATAGGGAACGACAAGAAATCCTTCACTCACGTGTCGGGTTAGGAAGGACCGGGCGTCACCGCCATATTGCGGCGCGCCCCTACTGCGTATCGACATCGCGATACGACGAAGATCCGTCACTTACGTGTCGGGCTAGTAAGGACTTGGCGCCGTCGTTGATTCTTCGCTTTAGCGATTGAACAAGAACGCTGGGCTGTTCAGTAGGGCCCAGGTCAGGTCTTGTGCGCCTTGCAGACGGTACTGCTCGTGCGCGGTCTTCGCCTGTTCGACGATGGCCGTCAGGCGAACCAGGTCGCCGTCCAGACCTCGATAGTGCGCCGAGATGGCCGCTTGTTGCTCGGCAGATCGCTTGTCCGGCGCGATGGCCAGGATCTCACCGATTGCCGGTGGAAGCGTATCGAGCTTCACCGGGCGTGGGGCGCTGGTGACCGAGACGCGCAGCCGGCCGATCGAATGGCCAGCCCCGTGTTCTTGATCCATCACGAACGACAGTGCGGCGCCAGTGGCAAACCCAACGTCCTCGGCGGTTTCGAAAATCGCCATGTGCGGTTTGCCAAACTGAGGCTGCACGGCCCAGCCTGTCCCCGGATTGCCGTCCACGGCCGAGGCAACCGCATAACCTTCTTGGGAGAAGTCCGCTTCGCTTGCTCGCAGCGCGATCTTCTTGCCGGCGGAGAGATCGTCTTGCGCGGCCGCGGACAGCCGCAGCTCGCTCAATACAAAGTTACCGTTTTGAGCGCGGCCTGGGCCTCCGCTAGGGAGACTTGGGTCCGGCAAAACCTCGACGCGGATGGCCGTGATGCCGGCCTGTTGGGTCGCGGCCAATAGGGTGTAGCGATCCTTGTCCGGCGCCGGTTTGCCTGCGCCGATCAGCACAGAGCCATCTGGTTGCTTGGCGCTTTCGGCGCCGCTAGCGGCCGTGACACTCGCGATGTCGAGCGTGGTCCACTGCACGCTGCGCTGCTCTTTCTCCCAGGCGGCTTGCCGCGCGGGGAGCTGTTCTTTCTCGAACTTGGCCAGCTCGCCGGCCAGACCTTCGAGCTCGACCTTGGCGGCCTGGATCGCCTGAACGCCCAGGGCGGATTCCTCCGGCTGGGGCGAACGGCAAAGGACGGCCAGGAACAATTCATCCACCAGCTTGGCGTCGTCCGGCTGACTCTTCACCAGGCTGGCGATCCGGTTGTTCGGATCACTGATCGCCTCGGCCAGCGTCGGGCCATTCACCAGGTTGAGCGCCTGGCCCAGCATCACGCCGGTCGATCGCTCGCACTCGCAGGCGCTCTCACGCGGCGGACGGCCGAACAAACTGAGGAAACCATCGGCCAGCTCAACGCCGCTGTCCGGTAGTTGCGACGCCATGAAACCAGCCGGCACGCCCGGCAAGCGAACGGTCGATCCCGTCGCCACGTGGACGGCGTCGTACAGCGTCTCCGCCGGCAGGCGGCGGGCGATGGCGTGCGCAAAGTTCGAGTCGTCGTCCTTGTTCCACTTGTTCGTAACGATTGATTGTTGATAAACGCGAGACTGGCAGATCTCGCGGAACAATGCACGGACGTCGAACTTGCTGTCGACGAAATCGGTCGTCAGCCGGTTCAACAGCTCCGGATTCGAAGGTGGGTTGCCGGCGCGAATGTCATCGATCGGCTCAATCACGCCCACGCCCAACAGGTAGCTCCAAATGCGGTTGACGTAGCTCTTGGCAAAGTAGGGATTATCCTTCGAAGCGATCCAGCGCGCCAGTTGCTCGCGACGCGAGGCCTCGCCTTCGGCGGCGTTAGGATACGTGTAGGGGAACGATGGTGGCGATACCTTGCCGGTCCGATCGTGCGTCACTTCTCCGGTCCCCTGGTCGTAGATCACTTCCACGGCGGGCAGTGCCTGCTCAACCGCGGAGCCACCCAGCGTCTTACCGGCCGACTCAGGCGACGCCTTGCGACCGACGTGGGCAAAGTACGCGGACAAGTTGTAATACTGGTCCTGCGTCCAACGCTCAAACGGGTGATCGTGACACTTGTTGCAACTAAACCGCACGGCCAGGAACAACTGCGTGGTGTTCTCCATCGCGTCGACCGGCGTGCGCAGCACCTTGTAGTACGAGGCGGGCGGGTTTTCCAATGTCGAACCGCTGGCCGTCAGAATCTCGTAGACAAATTGATCGTACGGCTGGTTCTCGGAGAGGGACTGGCGAATCCAGTTGCGCAAACTCCAGGCGCCTTCTTCCCCCAGGAACTTGCGATTCACTTGCAGCAGGTCGGCCCACTTATTGGTCCAGTGGTCGACAAACTCCGGACTCCCAATCAAGCGATCGATCATCTCGTCGCGCTTGACCTTGACGTCGCGCGTGTCGGCCAAAAATGTGCGGACGTCTTCCGGTTGCGGCGGCACGCCCAGCAGGTCCAGATAAAGACGACGGATGAAGTCCGAGTCGCTGCACAGATCGCTCGGTTGAACCTTGATCTTTTTCAGTTTGTTGTAGACCAGCTCATCCAGATGATTATTGGTCGGCACGTCTTTCCATTCGAATCCGCTGCGATCTCCCATCACTACGATGGTGGCGGCCGCGTAAGCCCCTTCATAGCGGGCGAGTAGCGAAGCCTCGCCGCGGCGCAGCCCAGTCGCCAGTCCTTGCTTGTCGACGATCACAACGTCCGTCAGGCTGCTTTCCAAAAAGGCCTCGGCCGTGACGTCGCGAGTTTTGCCATCCGCAAACGTGGCGATGACCACGACCTGCTGCTTCATGTCCGGCAGCGGAATTTGCGCGGCCTTGGGGAAGACTTCGATCTGCGTGACGCGCGGCGCGTCGAGATCCAGCTTTACGCCGTTGGCGATCCAGGCACGGAGCAGATCGTAGTACGGCTCGCCGCGCTTGGTCAGCACGCCGCCGACGTGAGGAGCCCCGCCGGACGGCTTGAGTAACATCAGGCTTTGATCCGGCGCGGCGCGATTGAAGCGCCGGCCGGCCAGATCGTCTGTCAGAGCGCGGTGATCAAAAATCGGATCGTAACCGCGGAGCGAAAGTTTGAAACCATTCTTGCCATTCGCCGAGCCGTGGCAGGTGCCGGCGTTGCAGCTCATTTTCGACATCGCCGGTGCGACGTCCTGGATGTAGCTGACGGGATGTTCTACTTGCAGACCGTTGACCTTCACGGGGACGGTGGCGGTCTGCCCGGCAAACGTAATCTGCAAGGCGCCTTCGCCATCGACAGTGGGGCGGACCAGGCGGTGGGGCGAAATCGCTACCGACGCCGGCGCTTCGATTGTTGCCATCCGCGTCACGTCAACGCGCTCGCCGGTGCTCAGCACGGCGGTAATCAGCAATTGGGAATACACGTATTTGTGCGCCAGGTCGATCTTGGCCGGGATCACTTCAATCGAAGTTACTTGCGAACCGTCTGGCAGCTTCTCCGGCGCGAGGGGCTCCTCCGCGCGGGCCGTCTGTGCGCTCACCACCAGGGCGCCAACGATCAGGGCCATCGTCGCGGCGACAAACCAGCGTCCATTCTTGGGTCGAACGTGCAGATTGTGGAGCATGCGTTTTTTCCTCACCGCTAGGGCGGATAATGCGTTCAATTCGGGGGGCGATGGACTCAACAGCTCTGCACATCATCTCACTAGTGCAGAACGAATATATCGGATTACTTAGTCGCTGGCGGGGCTGCGGCCGGGGCCGCGACAGGAACCACCGGAGCCGCCGCAGGCGCCGGGGCTGCCGCCGCAGGCGCCGCGGATTCCATCGGCGTGGGCGAAAACTCTCGCACCAGCTTGCCGGTGTCTGGTTCGTACATGCGGATCGTCCCGTCGAAACCGCCAATGGCGACTTCTTTACCGTCCGGCCGCCACGCGACCGAGTAAATGGCGCCGTGCTGCTCCGCGAAGCGCGAAATCTGCTTGGCGTCCGCTTCTTGATAGACGCGGGCTTCGCCTTGGCCGTCGCTGCTGCCGCCCGCCAGGACGCGCGTTCCGTCAGGGCTGTAGCGAACCGTAAAAATGCGGCCAGGCATCGCCTCGAAGGCGCGGATCAGATTGAAATCGTCACCAATCACGCGGGCCTTGGTGCGGTGCATCTGGTAAATCTTGGGCGCGCCATCCGCGCCGCCGACGAGCAACTCTTCTTTCGTCGGATGACGATCGACCGCGATCAGGCCCCCTTTGAGGGCGCCCGGCGTGATGCTGGTGATGTTGTCGACAAATCGCTCCGTCGCCACTTCATTCAGCTTCATCGAACGATCTCGGCTGACGCTCACCAGGTGGGCGCCGTCGACGGAGAAGACCGTGTCCAGCACCCAATCATTGTGGGCGCCTTGGAAGAAGACTTGCTTGCCGCTGGCAGCTTCTATTGCGCGGCAGGTGTTGTCGACGCAGCCAAACGCCACTTTCGTGCCGTCGGGTGACCAACTAACGCCGTAGACGGTGTCGAACGTGACGGGAATCGATTGCGTGAGTTGCTTGGCGGCCACGTCCCAGATTTGCACTTCGCCAAAACGTCCTGGCGATCCGCCGGACACCGCCAGCAATTTGCCATCGGGCGAAAACCGCGCGGACTCAATTCGCTCCGACAGTCCGACCAATCGGCCCGCCAGTCCACTGCCATCCGCGCGATGGAGCAAAACTTCGTGATAGCCGGAAACGGCCAACAGCGTTCCGTCCGGCGAGTAATCCAGCGATGTCAGCACCGGCGGCGCGGTGTACGTCGGCGGATGTTGCATATCGATCACCGGCTCCGTCGAAGCCGGCGTGTCGTCTGTTGCGCCTTCGGCAATCCAGCGACGAATCAGGTCTACCTGACCGGACGTCAGCGCCGTAGCCCCCTTGGGCATGGCCGGAGGCGTGTCGCCGCTCGGAACGATTTGCGAGAGGATTTCACTCTCGTCCGGCTTGCCGGGCGTTACGCCTGGCGCCGCGCTCTCGCCCCCTTTTTTCAGAGAGTCGAAATTCGTGACGACAAATCCGCCCTGCGCTTTGGCCGGCTGATGGCAGCCTTGGCAGCGCTCCTGAAAGATGGGGCGAATATCGCTGAAAAAGCTCACCTTGGCGACTTCCGCAGGCTTCGCTCCATCCGCCGGCTTGGCGTCGTCCGCGCGCGCAGATGTCACGGCGCACAGCGTCAGGCAGAAGGCAATCAAGGGACTGGACCAATAGGACAGAGTCATCGTCGGGCGCGACAATCTCATCCGCACTCCTCGCAGGCTGTAACTTTGGGGCGGGCGCTGCGGCACACGCAGCACAACTTGGGCGGGATCAACTGGGCAGGCTGGGAATGAAAAGCTCCCAGTCCCTCAATATAAGCAATCCGGATTGTGCGAAGCAAACAGATTCCAGCCATCCAGAGTGGGGCCGCGGCCTTTTCTGGCCATACGGCAAGTCCAAACGCTTAAATAGGTTGTGAACAAACGGTTGGTCCCCTCCGCCGAAGGTTCTACCCCGGAACCAGCTCGATTCGCCCCGGCGCCATGGGATGACGCGTTTGGCAGCGCTTGGATTGCGGACGAAGGACCCACCCACTCAGGCGTCGCGGACGATGGTGAAGCGGCAAGCGGTCGTTACATTAGAAGCGTTACACCGCCGCCCATTCACTTACGGTCCGTCGAATTGGAGCGTTTTGATGCTTGCCTGGCTTCAGCAGATTGTGATTTGGGTCGTCGGCGGGGCGATGGCCGCGTTCCTGGGCGTTTTCGTATTTTCGATGTGGATCACGCTCACCAACCGCTATCGTCCGAAAGTGGCGCCCCGCGAAGACGAGAAGCCCAAACAGCACTGACAGCGACTGCGCAAACTTCACAAGACGCTAGCTGCCAGGGTGGCCTACCACGGCTGTGGGCGGCTCGATTAGACTGCGGTGCAAGTCGAATTCTGACCACGGAGGGTCTCCTGATGGCTACTGGCCTATTTGTTCCGCGCATTCTCACGACCAGCTTGATTGTGATACCGGCGCGGATGGCGTCGACTCGGCTGCCGCGCAAAATGCTGTTGCGCGAGACCGGCAAAACGCTCATCCAACACACGTGCGAAGCCGCCAGTTGCGCGCGCCGTCCGCTAGGCGTCTGCGTCGCGACCGATCACGAGGAGATTCTGCACGAGGTCCGCGCGTTTGGTGGGCAGGCCATGATGACCAGCGCCGACTGCGCCAGCGGCACGGACCGCGTGGCCGAAATCGCCCGGGCCCGGCCAGACATTGATATCTTCGTCAACGTGCAAGGGGACGAACCGGAGTTGGCCGGCAGTTCGATTGACCTGGTGGTGGACTTGCTGGAGCGCGAACCGGATTTGCAGATGGCGACCTTGGCCACGCCCATCCGCCGCCGCGATCAGTTGCAGGACCCGGCCTGCGTGAAGGTGGTCTTCGACAGCGCGGGGCGCGCCCTCTATTTCAGCCGCAGCCCCATTCCGTTTGTCCGCGATTGGGACGACCAGCTGTTGGAAGAAAATCCGCCGAACTTTTATCAACACGTTGGGCTGTACGCCTATCGCCGCGAATTCCTGCTCGAAATCGCCCAAATGCCCCCCGCCCGGCTGGAACAGCTCGAAAAACTGGAGCAGTTACGCGTGCTGGCCGCGGGACACGCCATTGCGGTGGGCGTCGTGGATGAACCGACCGTGGGGATCGACACGCCCCACGATTATCAGGCGTTTGTCAGTCGGGCGCTATCTCGCTAAAATGTGGCTCCAGGGTTGAGACGTCGGGAGACCCTGGCTCTCTTCCTCTCAGCTCGCGCAGCGCGCGAGCTGTTTCGTTTTATCGCCACACGTTTTCATATTCGCTCCGTGGCCGCTCTCGCAGGGTCGCGGCGGCGATGCCGTGAGTTCACGCCAGGCGATCGAAGCGCTCGCACGCGCAATACATCACAACTGCAGACCTTTTTGACATGGATGGCGGGAACGCATGACTAAACACATTTTTGTCACGGGTGGCGTGGTGAGTTCGCTCGGCAAGGGACTGACGAGCGCCTCGGTCGGCATGTTGCTAGAGCGGCGCGGTCTGCGCGTGCGAATGCAAAAGCTCGACCCGTATATCAATGTCGATCCCGGCACGATGAGCCCGTACCAGCACGGCGAAGTCTACGTGCTGGATGACGGCAGCGAGACCGATCTGGATCTGGGCCACTACGAGCGGTTCACCAATAGCCCGCTGACGCGAGATTCAAACTACACGACCGGTCAGATTTATTTGTCGGTTATCAACAAAGAGCGGCGCGGCGAGTTCCTGGGCAAGACCGTGCAAGTGATTCCGCACATCACGAATGAAATCAAGAGCGTGATCGCCAAGTTGGGTGGCGACGACGTCGACGTGGTCATTACCGAGATCGGCGGCACCGTTGGCGATATTGAAAGTCAGCCGTTTCTAGAGGCCATTCGCCAGTTCTCGCTCGATGTCGGCAAGGATAACTGCCTGTACATCCACCTGACGCTGGTGCCGTACCTGAAAGCGGCCGGCGAACTGAAAACCAAGCCAACGCAGCATTCGGTCGGTCAGTTGCGACAGATTGGTATCCAGCCGGATCTGTTGATCTGTCGGACAGAGCGGACGATCAGCCGCGAGGATCGCGAAAAGATCGCGTTGTTCTGTAATTTGCCGCAAGAGGCCGTGATCGAAGAGAAGGACAAGGACTTTTCAATCTACGAAGTCCCATTGAGCCTGGTCGAAAATCAATTGGACGAGCTGATCGTCAAGCGGTTGGGGCTGCAGGCCGGCAAGCTCGACATGCAGGATTGGCGCAACCTGTTGCACAATTTGCGCAATCCAAAGCACGAGCTGAGCATCGCCGTGGTCGGCAAGTACGCGGAACACCGCGACGCGTACAAGTCCATCTACGAGGCGATCGATCACGCCGGCATCGCGCACAGCGCGCAGATTCGCATCCAGCGGATCCAGAGCGAAGAAGTCGAGCACGATGGTCCGGAACGTCTGTTGACGGGCTACGACGGTTTGCTGGTCCCCGGCGGATTCGGCGAGCGTGGCATTGAGGGGAAGGTGGAATCCATCCGCTTCGCCCGCGAGCGCAATATTCCGTTCTTTGGCATCTGCCTGGGAATGCAGTGCGCGGCGATTGAGTTCGCCCGCAACGTGGTCGGCCTCACCGGCGCGCATTCGACGGAATTCAACAAGGACACCCCACATCCGGTGATCTGTTTGCTGGACGACCAGCGGGCGATCACCGACATGGGCGGGACGATGCGGCTGGGCGCCCAGGAAGCAACGCTTGCCCCAGATAGCCGATCCGCCGCTGCTTACCACAGTTTGCATATCCAAGAGCGGCATCGCCACCGCTATGAGTTCAATAACGTCTACCGGCAGCAGTTTGCGGCGCATGGGATGTTGTTCGCTGGCCTGAGTCCAGACGCGGCGCTAGTGGAAGTCATCGAAATCCCCGCGCATCCCTGGTTTGTGGCAGTGCAGTTCCACCCGGAATTCAAGAGCAAGCCGACGCAGGCGCACCCGCTATTTGCAGGCTTTGTTGGGGCAGCCCTGGCCAAGCGCGCCCTGCGAGGAGAACGACTGCGCGAAGTCGAAACCCCGTAAGCGGCTCGCCGTGAGCCTGCCCGTTGGCATGGTGCGTAACATTGGTAGACGCGCGAGTTTGCGTGCCAGCACTTCGGCGTCAAAAACTTGCTTCGGCGTTGCTTCGTCCTGCAAAGTAATCGCCATTGCGGCAAAAGGTTGCAATAAGCGCGAAAGCTTAACTTGACGCACCCATCTGAATTCTCCAGAATTCAATCTCGCCGCGGCGGCAGCGCCGTTTTTCTGAGGGTCGCGCTGCGCGATCGGCGCCACATACTCAATAAATCCTGCGCGATCTCTGGAGCGTATCGGGAAGACCCCGACTCCGGCGTTGAGCGTTCTGTAGAAAGCGAACACCGTGTTTCGTACCGTCGGCCCCTATTACGACGATGGAGATGCGGTCGTCATCACCGGAATCGGCATGATTGCCTCGGTGGGACGCGATCGTGAAAGCGTCTGGCGCGCCGTGCGGCGCGGCCAGAGCGGCGTTCGTTCCATTCGTGGGCTCCCCAACATTCCGGACGATCTGCTGATCGGCGCCCCGGTCGATATTCCTGGCGTGCAGCGCGGCGAACTGAAAGCCATCACGCTATTGCACATTGCCGCGGCGGAAGCCATGGCCGACGGCCGCGTGAATCTGACGCGCGTCGATCGAGACCGCTTCGCCTGCGCGATCAGCGGCCACATGGGAGACACCGGTTTCGTCACCGAGCAGATGGGCCGCTTTGATCTGATCGATCCGGCCGCCGTTCCCTGGTGGCAACAATGGATGCCCAATACGGGCTGCGTATCGGTCGCCAATCGCTACGGCCTGGCCGGCCCGCGGATCTGCCATTCCACGGCCTGCGCCAGTGGACTGGTCGACATCCTGGCCGCGGTGCGGTCGATTAAGGATGGCCAGGCGGATATCGCCCTGGCCGGTAGCGCCGAGGGATTCCATCCGCTCTTCGCGGCCGGGTTTCATCGGATGGGAGTTCTCGCCCGACATTCGGATCCGGCCCAGGCTTGCCGTCCATTTGATAGTCAGCGGAGCGGCTTCGTCATGGGCGAAGGCGCCGCGATGTTCATCCTGGAAAGTCGCTCGCACGCGTTGGCCCGCAACGCGCGGATCTATGCTGAGATCGCCGGCGGCAAAATGCTGGCCGAGGCGCATCACGTCACCGGCCTCGATTCCGAGAGCGACGCGCTGGCGCAGTTGATCTCGATCACGCTCGACGATGCTGGAATGAACCCGACAGATATCAACTACATCAACGCCCACGGCACCGGCACGCTGCAAAATGACGTAGTCGAGTCGCGCGGGATTCGCCGCGCTTTGGGACCGGCCGCGGATAAGATCTGGGTCAGCGCTACCAAATCGATGTTAGGGCATCTGGTAAACGCTTCCGGCAGCGTGGAGCTGGCGATTACGGCGCTGGCGCTACGCGATGGATTTGCGCCCCCAACGTTGAATCTCACGCAGCAAGATCCGCAATGCAATCTGGATTGCATTCCGCTGATTGGCCGCAAGATGCGCTTTCAGGCAGCGCTCAAACTCTCCGTGGCGTTTGGCGGGCATCTGGCCGCCGTGGCTTTGCGCCGCTGGATGGACGCCGGGACGGGGTTTGCGTACCCGGAAGCTCTCGCCGCCTAGCTGCCTGTTGAAAAACGGCGTCGTGGCGTTTTTCAACTTCGCCCGGCGCAAAGCAAAGCTTCGCGCGGCTTGCAAAATAACGACTTACGTCGCTATTTTGTCCTCACATCCATGTGAGGTCGCAGCCTGTCGAGAAAATCAACAGGCTGCTAGGCGATCTCTTGGCGGCGCCCCGTGGATGGAAGTCGACCGCGGCGATGGACGCTGCGTGTCAACTCTCGCTTTGTGAACTCTGCCTCTCGCTGCGCGCACAAAAAAGCCTGCCCGGGAAAGTTTCCCGGGCAGGCTTGATTTGCACTATTGTGCTCGTCCCACTTCCGTCTTAGCGACGGGCGACCGCACTGGTGCGGACAACACGACGCTTGCCCTGGATCGAAGCCGACTGGTCGGCAATCGGAGGGGAAGGAGGAACGTCACCAGCAGCGTCGGCAGCAGCGGCCGGAGCCGTTTCGCCGCAGCTGTTGCAGCCACCGGCACAGCTGTTGCAGGCGTTGGCCGAGCAGCAGCTATTGCAGGTGTTGCAAGACTTCTTGCACTTGAACAGGCCTAGCAGACCGCCGCACTTTTTCTTGCAGCAGCCGCTGTTGCAGCTGTTGCAGCTGTTGCAAGGATCACAGCAGGAAGGAGCAGCTTCGCAGCAGGTCGGTTCGCAAGCTGCTTCGCAGCAGGTTGGCTCGCAAGCCGATTGGCAGCAGCTCTTCTTGCACTTGTGGCAATCGAACAGACCACCGAGGCCACCGAACAAGTGGCACTTTTTCTTGCAGCAGCCGCTGTTGCAGCTGTTGCAAGGATCACAGCAGGACGGAGCTGCTTCGCAGCAGGTCGGCTCGCAAGCCGAAGCTGCACAGCAGGAAGGTTCAGCGCCACAGCAGGTGGGCGCCGCTTCGCAGCACGTTGGCTCAGCCGAGCAGCACGATGGCTCGCAGCAGCTGCTGCCACCACCACCACCGCCGTAACCATTGATACCGAGCATGCGGTCCAGAAGTTCGAAGCCGAAGCTCTGGCTACACAGGCCCACGCTAACAACTAGCGCTCCAAACAACATGTTCCATTTCATCGACCATCGTCTCCTGTGAAAGAACTGCGGGCGGCAGCGCATGCTTGTCTGCAAACGAACGAATACCGGGTGCTTTGATGAGCGAGTCGAGTCGCTCCGTTCCGTGGGTGGGCTCTACCGTGGGGGAGAACCAGGACGCGGTGGGTAGTCGGGCGGTTGCAGTCAGGCAGCTTGGGGTCGAAACCCGTAGTTCAAACCATTTTCGCAATGAACACCGTCGAGCCATTCCTTGGCTCGATAACACTAGCGGCGGTTCAAAGCTTCCCTGACTTGCCTTTGGATGGCAGGTGTTCCTCATTGAGGACAAGTAGGGTATCGGCCACGATTCGAACAACCCTTGAGGAGTCGGAAGTAATTTTCAGCAAATGGCTTAAGGCTCTTATGGCGCAAACCTTGACGCGCCCATAAGCTGGCGAAACCTTGCCGACAAAGCCATGCGATCCAATCGAGAACTCCCCGTAAAACCAAGATCGTCGCCCGAGACGAGCCATTCAGCGCCGTCCGGCTTGGCCCCTCGGCTGGGGACGTGGTAGGCTGCAATCGGTCCTCGCGGAACACGCTCGCCGCTCGCGGTCACTCAGGAGAATTCTCGAATGTCACAATCCACGGCTCGCTGGCAGGCGGTAGACTTTGCCGAGATTGCCTCAGTCGACTGCCCGTGCGGTAAGGCCCGCAGAGCGTTTGCCGAAGTGGCGGATTACCCGGCGACGATCCACCAGACCGAGATCTCAACCGATGCGCGGGTCCACTATCACAAGCGGCTGACTGAGACTTATTACTTTCTCGAGTGCGGCCCAGACGCGCGGATGGAGTTGGATGACGAGATCATCCCGGTCCACCCTGGGATGTGCGTCCTGATCCGCCCCGGCGTCCGCCACCGCGCCCTGGGACGAATGACGGTAATGATCGTCTGCCTCCCCAAGTTCGACCCATCGGACGAGTGGGAGGACTAGCGGCCTGTTGATTTTCTCGACAGGCTGCGACCTCACATGGATGTGAGGACAAAATAGCGACGTAAGTCGTTATTTTGCGAGCCTCGCGAAGCTTTGCTTTGCGCCGGGC
>Ga0335397_10004906_pt1 | contig 17582 bp, 18 predicted proteins | sample MAT04_FD_205740 | JGI IMG/M metagenome (GOLD analysis project Ga0335397, IMG submission 205740) | Freshwater microbial communities from Lake Fryxell liftoff mats and glacier meltwater in Antarctica - MAT-04 (spades assembly) (version 2) ... | reverse complement strand
GCACGCCTCGACGAGCTCCGCCCATGACCCGTACGCGTCGAGCAGGTTGGTGTCGGTCGGGACCAGATCCGCTTTCGCGATCTGGACCGTCCGCTCGACCCCGCCCTTGGTTTCGGGGTCCGCCGGCACGCACGTCGCAACGGTGACGCCGTAGTGGTGGCCGACCTGGACGATCAACGGATGACGGACCGCGATCCCCGCGACATGGCCGGTCGACACCGTCTTTTCGTTGTCCGTCAACCAATATGTCGGGACACCACCGAACGCGCATCCAGCCGTGCCACACACCCGTCACCGGCGCCGCCCGCGTCGGCGTCTGACGCGCCGCCGGCTCCGGCGACATCAACGCCGCCCTCACCTCCCGACGATGCACCCTGAACCGGGCCGCCAACGCCCGAACACTCAACGACTCGTCACGCCGAGCCAACCGGATCTTCTCGTACAACTCCACCTTGGACAATCGCTTTCCCCTCACCTCGACAAACGCCAGGCAAGGTACGGAACACAGGACCAGGTGGGGCCAACCCAAGCCGTCGTTCTCACCGATATGGAATCGTTGTTCTGTCGCCGGCGAATCTCGATAATGCCTTCGATGTGAAGATACGCGGAGATCGGAGCCAGACCAGCACCAACGACGTACGCCTCGCCGAACGGTGCGCGATCGTCCCTTAGCCTCGATCCACCGATCGGGTGGTGGTGAGGTAGGTCGCGTATCCGCGTGAAAGGTCTCCTGGGCTGGGACGATGTTGGTCTTCTACATCAACGTCAGACCGAACCACAGGAGACACTTTCAGTGACCTCAGTATCGCGCTCCATCGCCCGTCTTGACGTGTCATTCGATGATCCGAATCTGGTCGCGAACGCGGGCTTGTTGTTGACCGCGACGGTGGCGGAGCGGCTCGGGTTGGAAGCCATGATCGACTCGACGGTCCGTCTCGGTGGCCGCGCTGGTGGCGCCCGGCCGGGCCGCAAAGTGTGGACGTTGACACACGCGATGATCGCGGGTGGCACCCACATCGATCATGCCGACATGTTGCGTTCCGGATCAACCGCGGGTGTGTTGGGTCATCGGGTGATGGCCCCGTCGACGTTGGGGACGTTCCTGCGCGCGTTCACGTTCGGGCATGTCCGCCAGTTGGAAGCGGTCAACGGTCAAGCCTTGGAGCGGGCCTGGGCGACGACGGTCGGACCGATCGATGATGTGGTGGTCGATGTCGATTCAACGATCTGTGAGGTGGTCCCAAAGCCAAGCAGGGTGCCGCATACGGATACACGCACAAGCTCGGATATCACCCGATCCTGGCAACACGAGCCGACACCGGTGAGGTGATCCATGCCCGGATGCGGAAAGGATCAGCGAACACTCAACGCGGGGCCCGACGATTCGTCGACGAGCTCGTCGCCCGCGCCAGACGCGCCGGCGCAACGGGCGGGTTGACGATCCGGTTCGATTCCGGGTTCTGGTCCGGCGACACGATCCTCGCGTTGAACCGGTTGAACGTGCGTTACACGATGGCCGTGAAATGTTCCAACAAAGGCATCAACAATGCCATCTCCCAGATCCCTGACACTGCGTGGACGCCGATCGAGTACACCAACGGCGGTGAAGCGGAAGTCGCCGAATGCGCGTACACGACCGGCGCCGGCAACAAGAAAGTGACCCGCCGGCTGATCGCGCGTCGCACACGCCTGACCGACAAAGCACAGTTGGAACTGTGGCCCGATTGGCGTCACTTCGGTTTCCTCACCGACCTCGAAGGCACCGCTGTCGAGGTCGACAAGTTCCATCGCCGCCATGCCGTGGTCGAGCTCGCGATCCGCGACCTCAAACAAGGAGCCGGGCTCGAGCATGTCCCGTCCGGAAACTCCAGGGCCTTCTACTTCAACGCGCCCCAACCATCGACAACACCCGCTCCGACACGCTCTCCACAACAGAACCACCGACACCCCTCGCCCAAAGACCCGGTCGGTGGATCGAGGCTTAACCTGTCCTGCTCGGAGTAAATCCCCACCGTTCCCTTGCCTAGCTCAGTTGCAGCCCGAAACACACGAATAGCGATCTCACCACGGTTGGAGACAAGAATCTTGTCAAACTCAGCCATTGAGTTCACCACCCCAAACCGACCCGCGTCGATCCTTCTCCTCCAACAGTTGCCTCGCCCACGCGCCGGCAAGTGCGACGGCCAGCTCGGCCGTCGACAAGTTGGTGAGCGCGCCGTGATGATCAGGGCCGGTAGAGATGTTCAGTCCCACACGGCGAGGTGCGTAGTGGGATCGAAGTAGTGCATGTTCTCCGTGGCGACCGCCACCGTGATGCGGTCTCGCATCTGGACTCGTGAACGTGGGCTGAAGCGGCCGATCGCATTCGCACGTGCTTCGGATTCCTTGACTGCGTCTCGGTCGCCGGCGTCGACCGTTCGGGCATCGATGTCGAAGTGGACCATGAGTTCTGAGCCGAGTGCCTCGATGAGTGCCACTTCCGACGTGAGTTGTTTGCCCGAGGTGTCATCCTTGACGATCGCAGCATCCTCGAAATCCTCGGGACGGATCCCTATCAGAACATTGCCGACATGGTTCTTCAACGCAGGGCGCGCCATGAAGACCTCGCGCCCGAGAGTCAGTTGGTGGCTTCCGAGCTGAAGGATGCCACCGTCACCAACGAGGTCGATTGTTGCCTCATAGAAGTTCATCGACGGCGAACCGATGAACGCTGCCACGAACACATTCTTGGGGCGGTCGTACAGGTTCTGCGGCGTGTCGACCTGCTGCAAATACCCCGCCTTCAGAACTGCCACTCGGTCTCCCATCGTCATTGCTTCTGTCTGATCGTGGGTGACGTAAAGGGTCGTGACCGCCAGGTCACGTTGGAGCGTTGCGATCTCGGCACGCATCTGGACTCGCAGTTTGGCGTCGAGGTTTGACAATGGCTCGTCCATGAGGAAGGCAGCGGGCTGACGAACGATGGCGCGCCCCATCGCCACGCGCTGCCGCTGTCCACCCGACAGCTGCCCTGGCTTGTTATGCAGATTGGCGTCGAGCTCGAGGATCTTGGACGCCTGGCGCACTCTCCGATCGATCTCGCTCTTGGGTACTTTCGCCAACTTGAGGGCGAAACCAATATTGTCGTACACGCTCATGTGTGGGTACAACGCATAGTTCTGAAAGACCATGGCGATATCGCGGTCTTTTGGCTCGACGTCGTTGACCAGTCTGTCCCCAATCAGTATCTCGCCGCCGCTGATCGTCTCGAGTCCCGCAATCATTCGAAGCGCCGTTGACTTACCGCAGCCCGACGGCCCAACGAGGACAAGAAACTCCTTGTCCTTGATGTCCAGATCGAGGTCGTGGACTGCATGGAACCCGTTCTCGTAGACCTTGTTGACCTTGTCCAGTGTGATCGTTGCCATTTGTCGTGGTATCCCTTGTCTCGGGTTGTGGTGATGTGTGGGTGCATCGAACTGACCCGTTGCGTGCCAGTCGACGGTCGATTGACGAAACAGTCTCGACGGAGTGCTGTTCAGCGAGTTCGAACGACGTTCATAGGCCGGCTGGGATTGAGGTTCAGTAGGTGCTTGTCGGGACCTTCGAACGAGCAGAGCAGTCCGAAACTGTAGTGAGCCCCTACCGTGTTCAAGGCCGATGAGAACCAGGGTCAGGGAGGCGTCGGGGCTCCGTCCGTTGACCTGAGGAGGGCCCATGCCGCGTATCTCACTGGGTCGAAGTTTTCCAGGTACTTTGCCGCCTTGGTTTCGTCGAAGTCGACGCCGAGGCCGGGTCCGCTCGAAGTCTCGTAGTGTCCGTTTGCGGGCACATGCGCACCGGGAAAGACCTCAAGAACGTCATCGCCGAAGGTCGAACTCTCCTGGATGCCGAAAGCCAGTGACGATGCGTCGATGGCCAAGTTGGCGGCGTGTCCTATCGGCGAGACATCAGGGGGACCGTGGAGCGCCAGGCGAACACCAAAGAGCTCACACAGCGAGGCGAGCTTGCGAACCGGGGTGATCCCGCCGAGCGCTGAGAGCCTCGCTCGCGCGAAGTCGATCACTCGATCCGCGACCAGCGGGACGAATTGCTGCAAGTCTGAGAACGTCTCACCCATCGCAATCGGGACCGAGGTCTGCGCCCGCAGCGTTCGGAGCCATTGCATGTCTTCGGGGGCTACCGGGTCTTCGAGGAAGAAGAGGCCCAGAGTTTCGAGCTCCGATGCCAGACGAATCGCGTCGATTGGTGCGAGCCGCTCGTGGGCGTCGTGTAACAACTCGATCTCGGAGCCGACGTGCGCTCGAACGGTAGCGAGCGCTTCGGGAAGGGTTCGAAGGTACCTTTTGGAGTCCCAGGGAATCTGTCGCGCGGAGCGTCGCGCAGCCAGATCCGGTGTGGACAACTTGGCTCCGTAGGTGTCTGAGCCGGGTACGCCGACCTGGCAGCGCACGTGTCGGAATCCGCGATCGACGTACCGGTCGACATCGTCGAGCAGTTCATCAATGGATTCGCCGCTCGCATGCCCGTAGGCGGGGATCTGACCTCGGACGCGCCCGCCAAACAGATCGTGGAGCGGCACCCCTGCACGTTTTGCCTTGATATCCCAGAGTGCGATGTCGACGGCCGCCAGAGCCGCGTTAGAGATACTGTCGCCACGCCAGTAGCCACTGAGCGTGAACAACCGGTGGATGTCCTCGATGTCGTCGACTCGCCGTCCCACCGTCATCGGAGCAAGGTAGGAATCGAGCACCGTCCGGATTGCCAGGATGCGTTGTGGAGCACTTCCGCACCCGAGGCCGTACAACCCTGGTTCGCTCGTCTCGACTCGGACGATCAAGAGCGGTATGCCGTCTGGCGCTGTGACGAAGGTTCGTAAACCCGTCACGCGCGTCGAGTCGAGCTGCTGGTCGTCCCATGGGGAGATCGCGAGGATGCTCGACGGGTCAATGTCTATGTGCGTCGGGTCGTGATCGTGTCTGTGAGCCATTGCGGGTCCCTTTCAGCTTCCTATTTAATCGAGCCGCTCAGGCCCGCCACGAAGTAGCGCTGGAGCACGAGGAACACGGCGACCACGGGAAGAACGACGAATAGCGCGCCGGCCATCACAACGTTCCATTGGACGACCGAGGTGCTGAGGAGTTGTTGCAGACCAAGCGGCAGCGTGAACTTTTCTGGGTCGGAGAGCGTGACGCTCGATAACACGTACTCGTTCCAGATCCCGACGAAGTTGAGCACGGCAACGGCTACGAGCGCGGGGCGTGCGAGCGGAAAATAGATGGTTGTGAAGACCTTGAACTCGCTGCACCCATCCAGTCGGGCAGCCTCGTGGAGCTCGCGAGGAATCGACTCGAAATATCGCCGCAGCAACACCAGAGCCACAGGGGAGGCGCCGTTGACGAGAGGGAAGATCACACCCCACCTGGTGCCGAGGAGGCCGAGTTTGTCGTTTAATAGCACGATCGGCAGTAGCACGGTGATGGCGGGGACGAACAGCAGAGCTACGAAGAGGCCGAAGAGAACCCTGCGGCACGGAAACCGCAGCAGCGCGAACGCGTACGCCGCAAGCGGGAAAATTAGCAGGATGGCGAGTAACGAGATCACCGTGATGGCGATGCTGTTCCGGACGTACACCAAGAGGTCGAGTGACGTCCAAGTCACCTTGACCGCCTGGAGGGTCGGGTTGTGGGGAATCAGTCCGACATTGCTGGTCACTTCGCTATCGTCCTTGAAGGCCGCCGATACCATCGTCAGGAACGGAAACACGCTAAGCGCGGCGTACGCCAAGAGAGGGAGGTACACGAGAAGTGCGACCAGCGCGCGTCTCCCGTCCAGTCTTGAGCGGAACCGGCTTGTGGAAGGGGCGCTAAACACGGGAGCGCAGACTTCGGAAAGTGATTGCGGCGAGCAGTGCGGCGATGATGCACAGCGTCCAACCAATGGTGCTCGCGTACCCGAGATCGGGGGATCCGCCCAGTCCGAAGGCGAGCCGGTACGTCTGCAGCGCCATCGTGTTCGTGCTGTTGAGTGGGCCACCTTCGGTCATCAGGAGAAAGATCTGGAACCCCTGAAACGCCTCGCGGATTTGCAGGATCACCAGGAGCGCAGTCACGGGGCGCAACAGTGGCCAGGTGATCGCCGTGAGCCGGCGAAGCGGTCCTGCTCCGTCGATGCGACTTGCCTCGACCACGGACTCGTCGAGAGTCTGAAGGCCGGTGAGATAGATCAATACGCCGAGCGGCACGTTGCTCCACACGAGAACAGCAATGAGTGCTGGGAGCGCTGTGTCGGGGTTTCCGAGAAATCCCTCAGGTTGCGACAGCGAACCCATCCCGGCGGCTTGGAGAATCCGGTTTATGCCACCGTCGGGCTCGAAGAGAAAGCGCCACGCATAGAACACTGCGATTCCGGAAGTGACGTAGGGCAGAAAGTAAATCGTTCGCAGGAGCGCTCGGAACCGAGTGATGCTATTCAGCATGACAGCCAGCGGGAGACTGATTGCGATTGTCAGAACGGGAAGCGCCACCGCGACGATGAGCGTGTTCTTTACAGCGCCTCGCACCAAGGGAGCCAGAATCGGATCGTCGAAGAACAGCGTCCGAAAGTTGCCGAGGCCAACCCACGTCCAGTCCGGTGATATTCCGTTCCATCGGTAGAAACTGAGGACGCCTGCGTAGCCGAGCGTGTATACACCAAACACTACGAAGAGGAGAACCGCTGGGGCGACCATCGCCAGACCCGTGACCGATTCGCGCCGGCGTCGAGCCCTTGCTCCGGCGGTCATTGCGTGTCGTGATCCCATCTACCCCTCCTTCGTCGAGCGCCACGCAGGACGGGAACCGGACCGTTGTCCGAGACCCGCCCTGCGGTTCGCTGAAGCTTGCCAGCAATCAGGATGCAGCCCACGCGTCCGCGTACAACGCCGCGAGGGTTGCGCCCAGGTCCTCCGGGGAGGTCTGGTCGGCTACGAGCTTGACCAACTCGCCCGCCGTTGCGCTCGGGATGCCCGTCGTTCCGGCACCCGGGTCCGCAGAGAAATCATTGATCTCGAAGGCGTCGTCACCCGAACCCACGACACCCAGGAGTTGCTGCACCAGTGGGTCGTCGATCGCCAGTTCACCCAGCTCGGTTGCCGGCACATCCTGTGCTACCTGTGCAAAGAGTGCCGCTCCTTCGGGGCTGGTGAGGCACTTGATGAACTCGAGTGACTCGTCCGGATGCTCGCTCGCCGACGTAACGCCTGCCGATATGAGCGGTGACGCTGCGAACGACACGTCCGTCAACTCACCCGCTTCCGACATCGGAATTGGGAAGACCATGACGTCGTCTGGGTCGACACCCTGTTGCGAGAGGAACGGAAGCGTGAATGTGCCACCGACGTCCCACGCCGCCTTTCCTTGAGCGAATGCCACGTCGGCCTCGTCGATTGCGAGGTTGAGAACGCCCGGGCTCCAGTATGGGGTCAGTTGATCATAGAGTTCGAGACTCTCAACACTGGCGGTTGCATCCCAGGCCGGATCGGGATTCTCACCCTGGCGGGAGTAGAACGCATCACTTCCGAGGTAGCCGTATGCCATCGGGCGATAGAGCCAGAAGTATCCGGTTTCGGGAACCTTGAGCCCGGTCACGATGCCACCGGTCGATTCGTCCGCTTGGTGGGTCTGTTGGATCGCAGCGATCCATTCCTCCCACGTGGCGGGAGGAGTCTCGGTGTCCACCCCGGCTGCCTCGAGAATCGACTTGCGGGCGAAGACGACTCCAGGCGTTCCGGCCAGGTATGGAGCGGCGTACCAGTTCCCAGCCACCAGGTCCTCGAGCGAGTTGGCGGGATCCGCTGCCGACCCGTCGATGGTCTCCTGTGAGAGTGTCGCTGACTTCAGGACGGACGGAATGATATTCGATTGTGAGGCGTCGTCGAATCCCTCCGTGATGTCGGTGAGAATCCCCGCCTGCGCGAACTGCCACTCCTCGCCGCCGCTGTGCGCCGAGACGATATCCGGTAGGTCACCGGTCTGATTGGCGGACCGTACCTTGGTGGCGTAGGCGTCGTCCGGGGTGTACGCCTCTACGGCCACCGTGACACCCGTAGTTGCGCTGCACTGCTCGCCAACTGCTTCGAGCGCCTCGACGTGAGACTGCTTGAAAGTCCACATCGTGATCTCGTCAAGCTCCACCTCAGCGCCGGAGTCGATCGACTCTGTCGATGAGTCGCTGGTGCCGTCCGGACTCGATGAGTCGGAGCCACACGCAGCTAGCGACACGAATGCCATCGCCGTCATAACACCGACAGCCGGAAGTCGTGATTTCTTCATATTGATCCCCCTGAGGATTGAGAACGATCGATACGGTCCTGAGACCCTCGTGCGTTCACGGAGCCGAATCGCTTTCGGATACGTGAACGGTACAGAATCCCGATACACCTTGTCAAGCGCACCCGTTCTTGCGTGATTCATGGATGTGGAGTATGTTCCCATCCGTGAATGAGGGCTGGTTTCGGTTTCGGCCGTCGGGACCTCAGCTCTTGTACAGCATCTCAAGCCCGGATTTCCATCAGTCCAACGAACACCTGTCGCGCAGGAATGAGCGAAACCTCAATGACAAGTCAAAGACCGGATCAACAAACTGCGATCGTGACGGGGGCTGGTGCCAGTATTGGACGCGCCACGGCGCTGAAGCTGTCTTCGCAGGGATTCCGAGTCGCGATGTTGGATCGCGACGTCGGCGGCCTGACCGATACCGCCGAACAGATGCCCGGTTCGACCCTCGAAATGGTCGTCGACATCACCGACTCGGTTGCTTTCGCGGACGCTATCGCCGATGCGATCTGTGAACTCGGCAACCTGCAAGTCGTTGCAAACTGCGCAGGCGTGGCCAGGTACGGAACAGCTGAGGAATCGAGCTTGGAGGACTGGCACCTCCAGCTCGACACCAACCTCACCTCGATCTTTCTCATGGCAAAGCACGCCAGCGCTGCCTTGCGCCGGTCGCACGGTGTCATGGTCAACCTCGCATCGGTCCAAGCGTTCGCCTCGCAGCTCGGCGTGTGCGCCTACACAGCAACAAAGGGTGCTGTCGTAGCGCTCACCCGCAGTCTGGCACTCGATCTTGCTGCCGACGGAGTGAGAGTCGTCGCAGTCGCCCCAGGATCCGTGGACACACCGATGCTCCGACACGCTGCGGCCATGTCCGCAACCGACGATCGGACCGTCGACGACGTCGTGGCCGGATGGGGATTGAACCACCCACTTGGACGAGTCGCCAGCGCCGACGAAATCGCTGATGTCATCGTGTTCCTCGCATCGCCGCAAGCAGCGTTCATCACCGGTACGACCATCGTGGTCGACGGCGGGCTCACCGCGCAGATCGCCGTTCGACGATGATCGGCCGCAACAGGAGCATCGGTCGCGATCTTCGCCGACTGCTCGGACGCGAGGCCGTTCTGGACGACGTTGCGACGATCGAGGCCGTCTCACGCGATGCGACGCCCGACTTCAGCGGGCGCCCCGACGTCGTCGTGAAGCCCCGCGACACAACCGACGTGGTCTCGGTCGTCGACTATGCCCGACGACGGGGCATTCCGATCGTCCCGCGCGGAGCTGGTTCGAACCTGTGCGCAGGAACGGTTCCCATCCGTGGCGGGATCGTGATGTCGACGGCCAGGATGCGTTCTATCCGAGAGGTTGCACCGGGCGAAATGCTCGCCGTTGTCGAGCCCGGTGTCACCACTGCGGAACTTGACGAATCAGCCGCTGCTCACGGGCTGATGTTCGCTCCCGACCCGAGTTCCCGCAGCGTGGCGACCGTCGGAGGAAACGTCGCCACTTGCGCTGGCGGGCTGCGCGGTCTCAAGTACGGCAACACCCGACACCACATTCTCGGGCTCGAGGTGGTGATCGGCACTGGAGAGGTAATACGCACAGGTGGGCGACTGGCGAAGGACGTTGCCGGATACGACCTCACTCGACTGATGGTGGGGAGCGAGGGGACCCTCGGGGTCATCACCGAAGTCACCGCCGCCCTTGTTCCCAAGCCGGCATCGAGTGGATACGGAGTTGCCTACTTCGACGATCTGTCCGCAGCAGGCGCTGCAGTAGACGGCATTATCACCTCCGGGATCGTGCCGGCAACGCTCGAGTTTCTCGACAGCGTCTGCATCTCGGTCGTCGAGGAGTACGCACAACTCGGACTCGACACGGACGCCGGGGCATTATTGCTGTTCGGAGACGACGGCCACCCAGACGCCGTGGCCGACACCGTCGAGCGTATGCGCTACCTGTGCAGCGCATCCCCGGGCGCTATCTCTGCCGTCGTGGCGCCAGACGACCGAACCGCATCGGCGCTTTTGCACGCGCGACGGTGCTCGCTTCCAGCTCTAGCCCGCCACGGTTCACACACCGTGCTCGAGGACGTGTCGGTTCCCCGCCAGCTGATTCCCGAAGCCGTGCGACGAATTCGTGCGATCGGCCATCGCCACGACGTGCTGATCGGCGTGTTCGGCCACGCCGGGGACGGCAACCTCCATCCCACTGTGGTGATAGATGGAGCGGACTCACGAGCGCGGGAGCGATGCCGTCTCGCTCTGGACGAGATCTTTCGGGTGGCGCTTGATCTGGGCGGTTCGATCACCGGCGAGCATGGCGTTGGCGCAGCAAAACTGGGCTATCTCGAAGAGCAGTTGGGGTCCGCTCAGGTTGAGTTGATGCGCCGAGTCAAGGCCGCCTTCGACCCCTGCGGAGTGATGAACCCAGGCAAGGTCGGCTCATGATGACCGGTCAGACGGCAGGGGTGCCGTTCTCGGAGGACAAGTTGGCAACCTGTATCTCGTGTGGGTTCTGTCTACCAGCCTGCCCCACGTACGCCATGACGGGCGATGAAAAGTCATCGCCACGCGGACGGATTAACCTCATGCGCGCGATCCAGCGTGGAGACATCGATATTGACTCGGCAGCCTCGCGCGATCAGTCCTCGGAGTGCCTTGGCTGTCGGGCGTGCGAACCCGTGTGTCCGGCCGGCGTGGAGTACGGGCACCTCTTGGAGGAGTGGCGCGACAACTCCTGGAAGGGTCGTCGTACGCCAGCCGCAGCTGCGTTGGCCCGGCGGGGCGCCGAGTTCGGATCCGCCATCCGCTGGTTGGGACGGCGGCGGGGCGCCGCGCGGACCCGGCGTCCCTCAGGCACCGACCCCAGACATTCGCTCATGCTGGGCTGCGCCGAACGGGTGCTCTTCCCACAGGTCTCCCGGGCCGCCGCGCACGTCGAACCCAACCTCGATGTCGACGACAACCAGGGCTGTTGTGGCGCGCTACACGCCCACAACGGTGACGCTCGTCGGGGCGCCGAACTCGCACGCGAACTCGGCGATCGGCTTCCCGAAGTCATCGTGACGACGTCGGGAGGTTGTAGCGCCCATCTCGCTGCCATACTCGGACGTGATCGTGTTCTCGAATTCAGTGAGTACCTTCTTCGACGGCCCACCGAGACCGATGATCTGGCAGACACTCGTCGGCGCTTGAATCGACTGGAGGTCGATGGCCGCCCAGCCCGGATCGGACTTCAGGACTCGTGCCACGCCAGGAACGCGCTGGGGATCATCGAGCCGCCACGCGACCTGATTCGTGCGATCGGCGAGTTCGTCGAGGTTCCGGGCGCGGCTGGTTGCTGCGGTGCAGCGGGCACCTATTCCCTGATGCGCCCACGCGAAAGCAAGGACATCTTGGCGCGCCGAGTTGAGGCAGTGGTTGCCGCAGAAGTCGACATTCTCGCAGTACTGAATCCGGGCTGCTACCGGCAAATGGCGAGTGGGCTCAAGCGAGCCAAGTCCCGGATCCAAGTCCTCCACGTCGCTGAACTCGCAGAGCTCGCTCTCTCGGAGCCACAGCAGACAACCCTCTGACAACTCCCACCACAACGAGAAGGCTGCCCCATGAAACTTGCCCGCATCGGCTCTCCCGGCTTCGAACTCCCGATTGCGCTGCTGAACGACTCCACCTTCGTGGATCTCGCGGACCTCACCGACGACATTGGCGAGGATTTCTTCGCCACCGGCAGACTCGACTCCGTACCAGAGTTTGTAGCACTACAGGTTTCCAAAGGAAACGTTGACGACCTGCCGCGCGTCGTTCGGTTCGGGCCCCCGATCGCGCGGCCACATCAAATCATCTGCATTGGTCTCAACTACACCGACCATGCACGCGAGAGCGGCATGGCGCTGCCCGACGAGCCGATCATTTTCACGAAGAGTCCGAACACGATGGTCGGTCCGAACGACGATGTACACATCCCTCGCGAGTCGTCGACAACCGATTGGGAAGTGGAACTGGGCGTCGTCGTCGGTACCCGGGCGCGCTATCTCTCAACGCTGGATGAGGCGACACGATGCATCGCTGGCTACGTGCTCGTGAACGACGTAAGCGACCGACACGCCCAGCTCGAACGAGGGGGGCAATGGTCGAAGGGCAAGAGCGCCGAGACCTTCAATCCATGCGGGCCGTGGCTCCTGACGCGCGACGAAGTCAGCGACGCTGGATCTATTGACCTGTGGCTCACCGTCAATGGTGAGTTTCGCCAACGCGGTTCCACCTCAGACATGGTTTTCGGCCCAGCCGAGGTCGTCCGATATCTCAGCCAGTTCATGGTGCTCGAGCCGGGCGATCTCATCAATACCGGTACCCCCGCTGGTGTCGGGCTCGGAATGAACCCGCCCACCTATCTGCGGGCAACTGACGTCATCGAACTTGGTGGCACAGGTCTTGGTCAGCAGCGTCAGACATGCGTACCCGCACCGTGACTCCCGACTCGGAAGCTGCGAGCCACCAAACCTCGGAGAAGATATGAACTTCACAGGAAAGCGAGTCGTCGTGACCGGAGCGGGCTCGGGAATTGGACTGGCGATCGTCTGCCAGTTCCTCGCAGCCGGCGCACAGGTGAGTGCCGTCGACCTTGACACGCGTCACGTGCCGGATGAGGCGGAGGCACTCCAGTGCGACGTCGCAGACGCAGACCAGATGCGCGAAACGTTCGCCACGATCCAATCGGGCGGACCAATTGACATCCTGTGCAACAACGCTGGCGTCGGAAGTACCAACGATGTGGTCAACTGCGATGTCGAGGAGTGGGACCGCATTTTTGCAATCAATGTGCGCGGAGTCTTCCTCGGCTCCAAGCTGGCGCTCCCCGGAATGCTCGAGCGCGGGCGCGGCGTCATCGTGAACACTGCCTCGGTGGCCGGCATGATCGGGCTCCGGGATCGTGCTGCCTACTGCGCAAGCAAGGGTGCTGTGATTGCACTCACGCGCCAGATCGCCGTCCAGGTAGCGGGCACCGGAGTCCGATGCAACTGCGTGTGTCCCGGCACGATTGACTCGCCGTGGGTCGGCCGATTGATCGAGGCTTCGGACGCCCCAGCGGACATGCTCGCGAAACTGATCGCACGACAGCCCGTCGGGCGACTCGGTCGGCCAGACGAAGTCGCGTCGGCAGTGCTGTTCCTGGCGTCAGACGCAGCAGAGTTCGTCACCGGTGCCGAGTTCGTCATCGACGGGGGCCTCGTTGCGGGCTAACGACGGCGGCTGGCAGCCCTGGTCGCTGCACACCCTGCCCATCCACGAGTAGCGTTGATTTATGCACCTTTCATTCTCATACGGACAGCCTGATGGTCGATAGGGTCGTGGTCACGGGAGCCGCTGGCACGATCGGTCGTGCCGTGGTCGATTTGCTCGTGCGGCGCAGCATCGACGTGGTCGCACTGATTCGGCCCGACGAGCAACTCGACTCGTTGGCGACAGTTCTCGCTGGAGACTGTCGCGACGAGAGCTTCGTCGCCGCGGCCATGAGGGATGCTGATGCGGTGATCCATCTCGCCGCCATTCCGTCACCTGGGGCACATCCAGCGGCGGAGCTGTTCGAGAACAACACGGTTTCGACTTTCGTCGTGCTTGACCAGGCTGGTCTGGCTGGGGTCGATCGGGCGCTCGTCGCCAGCAGTCTCTCCGCTCTCGGCTTCCCCTGGTCTCCGACTGCGACGTCGCCGCAGTACACGCCTGTTGACACTCGACATCCACTCGTTCCGACAGATCCGTACGGGCTGTCCAAAGTCGTCGACGAGTGCACCGCAGAGATGATGCATCGACGTCACGGCATCAACGCATTGCTGTACAGATTTCCCCAGGTCACATCGCAGCCGGAGTTGGAGCAGCTCGCCACGGCCTGGGCCGTGAACCCAGCCGCCGGAGCGAGGACCCTGTGGTCATATCTTGAGACTCGTGACGCCGTGGCCGCGCTCGCGGCGGGTCTCGAGTGCTCACTGGCAGGCGTCCACCGACTCATGTTGGCGGCGCCCACAACCGTCATGTCCGAGACGACAACATCGCTGATGGCCCGGTTCCACCCGAGCACCCAGATCAGGTCGCCCCTCCACGGCCGTAACACCCCGATCGACGCCGAACCTGCGAACCAGATGCTCGGCATCCGACCGGCGCACGTCCATCCATTTACCGGCACGGATCCATGACGCGGCACAAGGCAAAGCTCCTCTGGGCGGCTGCTCACGAGGTCGCTGAGGGTCCGTTCTGGGATGCCCACGGCGCGACAGTGTCGTGGGTAGACATCACCGGCGGTGAACTCTGGCAATCGCAGCTCCATCCGTGGGAACCGTCGGTCGTCCGATTTGACGGAACGCTCGCTGCGGCGATTCCCAGAAGCGCCGGCGGCTTTGTGCTGTGCCTCAGTGGAGAGATCGTCTTGACGGATCCGATCGGCGCCGTCGTCTCGAGAACCACGGTCCTCACAGATGCCAGTCTCAGGTTCAACGACGCGAAGTGTGACTCGGCTGGCCGACTGTGGGCGGGCACGACCGCCGTCGAGTTCACCGAGGGGGGCGGTGCGCTGTACCGCCACGACGGTACGACTCCTGAACTTGTCGCAGAAGGACTCGTGCTCCCTAACGGGTTGGGCTGGAGCCCCGACGACACCAGGTTCTACCTCGTGGACAGCATGCGGAATCAGATTCTCCACGCCGCCTTCGACGCCGAGTCCGGCAAAATCGGTGAACTGTCCGTGGCATTCAAGACGACCGGCGGGCTCCCCGATGGGCTCTGCGTCGACAGTACTGGAATGCTGTGGGTGGCATTCTGGGGCGGTGGAGTCGTGCGGCAGTTCACACCGGGCGGACGCCAACTCGCCTCGATCGACGTTCCGGCCCAGCAGTGTTCGAGTTGCTGCATTGTGAACGACACCCTGTGCATCACTACCGCACGCAGCGGCCTCAGCGCCGAGGAGATCGCAGCAGAACCGCTGGCCGGCTCGCTCTTCACCGCCGCCGTGGACGGCCTTCAAGGCGTTCCACTGCATCGCGCAGCATTCTGACCAACCCACAACTTCACCGAGGATTCGATGACCATTCGCCTATCACTTGGCCACGTAGATCACTACGACAACGTTGCACTGTCCGAGCAACCTCAGCGCCGCCGACGGATTCTGGCGCCTCGATGAACTGAAGGCGCTGCGCGAACGTTGCGAACGAGACGGGCTTCAGCTGGAGGGACTCGAGAACGTTCCTGCTGAGCAGTTCTACAAGATCCAACGTGGACTCCCGGGTCGCGACGAGCAGATCGAGAACTCCAGCGCACGATGCGCAACATGGCGGCCGCCGGCATTGACCTTCTCGGCTACAACTTTCTCGCCACCAATGTCTGGCGAACCGACATGGAAGCGGAAGGCCGTGGCGGCGCGACCGTAACCAGCTTCGATCTCGACGAGGCGCGACGCTCTGGCAATGCTCTCGCCAACTACAAGTTGACGCCCGGCCAGGCGGTCGAGGAGCCGATCTCAGCAGATCAGATTGTGGGCCCACCACCGATACTTCCTCGATGCGGTTCTCCCCGTCGCTGAGGAGTCCGGAGTCCGTTTGTCGCTTCACCCTGACGATCCCCCGGTCGAGGAACCACTGGGAGGTGCCGCTCGCATCTTCAGCTCACCTGACGGTCTTCGACGTGTTCTCGAGGAAACGCGTGACTGCCCGTTCTGGGGTCTCACGCTGTGTCTTGGTTCCTTGTCCGAACTCGCCGGCAGCAAAACGGTGAACGAGGTCATCGACATGTTCGGACCCGCCGGTCGGATCTTCTATGTCCACTTCCGCGATGTCCAGGGTGTCGTGCCGACGTTTCGAGAATGCTTCCTCGGCGAAGGAAATTTCGACCCCGCCGACGTCATTCGGCGGGGCGACACCTCGTCAACGACGTACTGCAGCCGCGGTCGCGCCCATGCGATCGGCTATCTCCAAGGCACACTCAGGGCGCTCGGACACTGACCGGCTCCGCCTTCAATGCAGGGTCAGCGGGGCCGCGGACTGTGTCCTGCCCATCCCGACGGCGAGCCTCCGCTGCGCCTCGAGCAGCGAACTTCGCACGCGATCCTGATGCTCCGCGGTCAATCGCACCATCGGCACGGAACAGCTCATGGCGTAACGGGCCGGATGGGCGTGATCGACCTTCACAGCGAAACAGTGCACCCCCTCCGTGCTCTCGCCGCGATCTTCAGCAAATCCATCCCGGCGCGCGAGTTCCAACTCCGCGTGCAGAACGTCGCGATCCGTGATCGATTTGGTCGTTCGTGGTACGAGAACGGAGGGAAGCACACCGTCGACGTCGTCGCGCGAGAGTTCGGACAGCAGCATCTTGCCGAGAGCCGTGACGTGCGCTGGAAGTCGGACGCCAATCGCCGACACCAGCCGAAGCGGGTGTGTCGACTCCCGCTTTGCAACGTAGACAATCTCGGCTCCTTCGAGGCAACCGAGGTGTACGGTCTCACCTAGTTGCTCACTCAACCAATCGAGCACTCCGTCGCTGGCTGCGACGACCTCATCGGCAGCGAGATAGCCCGCACCCGGCAACAGAGCCCGCACGCCGAGGCCATAAAGCTGGCCTGTCTCGTCCGTAGATAGCCAATTGCGTGCCTTCAACGTGCGAAGCAAACCATGAAGGCTGCTCTTCGGATATCCCAACCGATCGGCCAACTCACCAAGAGCGAGACGTCTGCCCGCAGCGGCAACGGTTTCGAGAATGGCGATGGTGCGGTCTGCCGACTTGACGAGCGGGACCGAGTCGCTATCGGCACTCATCGCCGCTCATCTATTTGTCCGCGGCGGAACCGCCGAGGGCACCTGTCGGTATCGTGAAAGCTGGTCACAATTGTGAACGCTACACGCTTCTTCCCAGACGAGCAGCGACCTGCAAGGCGGAGGCTCGCCTCGAGATCGTCGAGTGACTGACTTGATACAGCCACGGGCGACGCCGCACCTCGTAGCAATGCAACCACCAGGCCTCCACCATCTCACATCTGAAACGTGCTGCACGTGGTTTCGGGGGCCCTCTCGGTTCGGCGGAACCGCCTCAGCGAGTGATGGCGGCGAGCCCGAGACGAAGCATGTCGCGCATTTGCTCGAGCTCGGACTCGTCAATGATGAGTGGCGGTGCCAGGAGCAACACGTTGCCCGGATGGACGCAGATGCCGATGAGGCCTGCGTCTTTGAGAGCCAGACGAAACCTCGTGCCCGCCGCCTGGCGATCACCGAAGTCGACGTCGGTGTCACGATCGACGCAGATCTCG
>Ga0335397_10004905_pt1 | contig 17588 bp, 9 predicted proteins | sample MAT04_FD_205740 | JGI IMG/M metagenome (GOLD analysis project Ga0335397, IMG submission 205740) | Freshwater microbial communities from Lake Fryxell liftoff mats and glacier meltwater in Antarctica - MAT-04 (spades assembly) (version 2) ... | reverse complement strand
CCTATGTCATGCCTTCCAAGGGAGAAGTAATCTATGAACAAAACGGAATTATAATAGAACCGGAATCTGTTTTTACGCATATTTCTTTCTGCGCCCCCTATCTTGAATTGATTGAAGAAATGACCTTGACTGAATTTCTCGCCTACCATTTTACATTTAAAAAACCCTTAATCCCTGTCGGGGAAATGATCCGCAAAATAGGTCTGGAGAATGCGGCTGATAAATGGATCGAGAAATTCTCGAGCGGTATGAAACAACGTGTAAAACTGGCCCAGGCCATCTTCGCTGATGCCCCTGCCCTTTTTCTGGATGAGCCTTGCACCAATCTGGATGAGCAGGGTATTGCATTATATCACGATCTGATTGAAGACTTTTGCAGGCAACGAATTCTTATTGTGGCTTCGAATGATGTAAACGAATTTGGGGTCTGCGAGCGCCAGTATTCACTTGAAAAGAATCTCGTAAAATCTAACGTGTAGAACTTACATTCAAATAATAATGATCAAATCATTTTCAATTTACTTTTGAGGGATTAACTTTAACGCGTTGATACATTGCAATACCGACGATACATTGTAGGTAGTCCAAAATTATTATCAGAATACTATGTATTGCGGGAAAAATATATGCAATGATCTTATAAAATAAAAAATTACAATGAAAGGAATTATCCTCGCAGGCGGCTCAGGCACTCGTTTATACCCAATTACCAAGGCCATCTCTAAACAATTGATGCCCATTTATGACAAACCCATGATCTATTATCCCTTGTCGGTGCTGATGATGGCCGGGATCAATGAGATTTTGATTATCACCACACCGGAAGACAATGAGCAGTTTAAACGATTACTCGGTGATGGTGCTGAGATCGGTTGCAGGATCAGTTATGCCAAACAGGAAGTTCCAAACGGACTGGCGCAAGCCTTTGTGATCGGGGAATCCTTTATTGGAAAAGACAAGGTTTCTCTAGTTTTAGGTGATAATATTTTTTATGGTGGAGGGCTTGGCCGGCAATTGCAAACCCTGAATGATATTGAAGGTGGCTATGTGTTTGCCTATCCTGTTTCTGATCCTGAACGCTATGGTGTGGTGGAGTTTGACAAAAACATGAAAGCGATTTCGATCGAAGAAAAGCCGGAGGAACCTCGTTCCCATTACGCCGTACCGGGTTTATATTTTTATGATAATTCGGTGGTGGAAATTGCGAAGAACTTAAAACCATCAGCCCGTGGTGAATACGAGATTACCGATGTCAACAGGGTTTATCTCGAACAAGGAAACTTGCATGTAGCTGTTCTGGACAGAACGACAGCTTGGTTGGATACCGGCACCTTTGAAAGTCTGCATGATGCGAGCGAATTTGTCCGCGTAATTGAAAAACGGCAAGGCACCAAAATAGGATGTATTGAAGAGGTCGCTTATCGTTTGAATTATATTGATCGCGAGCAACTGATTTCATTGGGAGAAAAATTGAAGAAAAGTGGTTATGGTGATTATCTGTTGAGTTTGGACTAGGAGTTACGGGTTAGCAGGTTGCGGGTTAGCCGGTTACGGGTTAGCGGGTTTAGATATTTTTCCTTAATTTCGCCCGCGAGTATGGAAATTAACTATAAAGCAGACCCGACTGCCGTTATTGATGAGGGTTGTGAGATCGGTGAAGGTGTCGTAATCTGGCATTTTAGTCATATCATGAAAGGTTGTAAAATCGGCGACCGGTGCAGTATCGGGCAGAATGTAGTTATTTCCCCGGAGGTTGTCCTTGGTCGTAATGTCAAAATTCAGAATAATGTATCTATATATACGGGCGTAACCTGCGGTGATGATGTCTTTCTCGGACCATCCTGTGTGTTTACCAATGTTATGAATCCGAGAAGTGGTGTAAACCGTCGGGGGCAATATGATAAAACCCATGTCGGCGACGGTGCCTCTATCGGTGCGAATGCAACTATAGTGTGCGGAAATGATATCGGCAAGTTTGCCTTTATTGGAGCTGGGGCAGTCGTTATTAAAGAGGTTCCTGATTATGCATTACTGGTAGGCAATCCTGCCAGACAGGTTGGTTGGATGAGTGAACATGGACAACGTCTTCATTTTAATCAGGAAGGGATCGCCATCTGCGAAGAAACAAAACAGGAATATAAATTAGAGAACCAAAAAGTGACACGAATCAATTAAGACTATGAGTAAAATTAAATTCGCCGTGGTAGGTTGCGGACATATAGGAAAACGTCATGCAGAAATGATTGTACGAAATGAAGAATCTGAATTGGTGGCATTGATCGATATCAAACCAAAAGAATCGCTTGGTATTGAATCATACGAGGCTGAATTCTATTCATCGATTGAAGAATTTTTACAAAGCGGTAGTTTAAAGAACGTTGATGTTATTAATATTGCATCTCCAAATGGATTTCATGCAGAACATGCCATGAAAAGCCTTGAGGCAAAAAAACATGTGGTCATCGAAAAGCCAATGGCGTTGAACAGACAGCATGCAGAACAGGTTATTTTCAAAGCCTTGAATGTTCATAAGCACGTCTTTGCGGTCATGCAGAACAGGTATAGTCCGCCAAGTGTCTGGGTGAAGGAATTGCTGGAGAGCGGAAAACTGGGTGAAGTCTTTATGGTTCAATTGAATTGCTATTGGAATCGCGACAGTCGTTACTATAAAAAAGACAATTGGCATGGAAAAAGTGATCTTGATGGAGGGACTTTATTTACACAATTTTCTCATTTTATCGATTTGATGTATTGGTTGTTCGGAGATATTGAGGATATCCAATCCAGGTTCAGCAATTTCAATCATGCAGATCTGACAGAATTCCGGGAAGACAGCGGGATCATCAATTTCCAATTTGTAAATGGCGGGATTGGTTGTATCAATTTTTCTACCTCCATCTGGGATAAAAATCTTGAAAGTTCTATGACCATCATTGCCGAAAATGGCAGTGTAAAGATAGGCGGACAGTATATGGACAAAGTAGAAGTTTGCCATATCCGGGATTACGAAATGCCTGAATTGGCACCTACAAATCCTGGGAATGACTATGGCTCCTACAAAGGAAGTGCTGCCAATCATCATTTCATTATTGAGAATGTGGTAGATGTTTTAAAAGGGCGGGCAACAATTACCACCAATGCGTTAGAAGGCTTGAAAGTGGTAGACATTATTGAACGTATTTACGGGGCTTAAATCTCCTTACTTAATCTCCTTACTTATCTTCCTTTGTTTGATAAAATGCAATCCTTTGATGAGTATTTCTGGATATTCTTTTTTTACGAGAAAGAAAAGAAAGACAAGGTAAAAAATAAATAGTAAGGTCTTGATTAGTAAACCATCTACAATGTCTGTATGCGTACTGAATAACATGGCTGCAATATAACAAGCTATAGCAGATAGGAATATCAAGATGGTCATCATGAATTTATAAGGAATGAACCAATATTTCTGTGACCGATAAAAAAGGTAAACAGGTACTACCACATAACCAATGGCCGTGCTTAATGCGGCACCTTCCTTCCCGAGTACAGGAACCAATACAAAATATCCAGTGGCAGTCACTACAGCTGCGATTAAAATGGAGATCGCAAGAGGATGATTCTTCTTTACAATACTGCAACCCATCACTGCTATATATGCATAGCCATATATAATGCCATTAAACGCTAAAATGCCTGAAACAATGAATGCACTATGATACTCAGGTGCTGTGAAGATCATTAAACCTTCTTTGGAAAACAACGCAACTAACAGTGCCAGCGAACACATAAGTAGACTATAACCACTTAACACCATTGAATAGGTTGATTTTGCTTCGGGTTTATTGATAATAGAAAAGGCAAAAGGGCCCCATGCCATCTGGAAGGCACCCGTTATCATGGCGACAGCGGAGGCTACCATAGCCCCGATCGAATACAAACCCACGTCATCTTTTCCATGAAAATATTCGATCACAAATGAGGACGAACTGTTTAAGATCCAGAACGCCAAGGCTGTTGGTAATAATGGTAGTCCGAACTTCAACATTTCTTTGATACGTTGCATTGAAAAGAAAGAAGGTTTAATCCATTCCCTCATTAATCCAATCACATATAAAGTAGCAAGACTATTTGAGATCAGCAGGGCCGTAAGAATTCCCAATACGCCCCATTTCAATACCAACACAAAAAATATATTGAGCGATACATTGACCAGTATATTAAAAATTGTAAAAAGCACCGTAAAAACGGCTTTGCGTTGGAAGCGCAGCCAGTTAGTTACAATACCGGGTAAGATTCCACTCAATAATCCACAGGCAGGAATGATAAATAAAATAGGTTCATTTACTTTTAAAATCAACAAACTAATTGGAGATGAAAGTAAAATGATGACAATGCATAAAATGAGAGATGACACTAACTGAAACCAAAACCAACTGGCGATTGTTGTTTTCCTGTCATTTATATCATCTGTATCATAATACCATCTGGCGGATGAATTATCTAATGCAAATACTGCGAGTACCAATACAAAATAAAACGTAGAGTTCACCAGATTCAAGGTGCCATACTCTGCCGGAGCAAGAACCCTGGTATATAAAGGCACGAGAAAAATTCCAATAAATCTCGACAGCATACTACTGATTCCGTAGATAGCACTTTCTCCCAGCAATTGTTTTATGAGATTTTTCAAGTGCGGTGTTGTTTCATTTGAATTTCTTTGAATACCTCGTAGACATCTTTAGCGATCTTATCGGCATCATGATACTTCTCTGCATACTGTCGGCTTTTGATTCCCAGTTCATGCCGAAGTGCAGGATTTGAAATTAACCTGATCAATTGTTCTTTCAGTGTATCTCTGTTCGTGTTGAAAATTGGGCATTCTGAAGGAAATCCGTTTTCAAAGATTGCCGGCATCAGATAGCACATAACAGGTTTGCCAAAGGCCATTGCTTCTGTACTTGCCAGTCCATGCGCACCTATAATAATCTGGTCTATAAAAACATCACATTGTTGCATTCGCTCAAGTACTTCTTCCCTTTTCATATTCTGAAGTAATATAAAATCAAATGAATACTCTTTTTTTAATTCTTCAATCACTGGTAATATATAATTGGTCCCCTTTGCTATTGGGGCAGTCGGAGAGTGAATAATCAGGGGACGGAAATTTGAAGCCGAGGGATAAACAGGTTGGAAGACTTTCATATCCAGACGTTGAAACGTGATATATCGTGAAGGGAAAAGTGTCCTGTCAATATAAATATTCAATTCAGAAATCGCAATGGCCTCAAAGCCGTTTCGTTTAAACTTCTCCTGAATGGCTAATGAATTGGTTTTGCTTTCAAGACCTGCATATTCATATCCATTGTCATATGCCTCTTGAATATATGGATTCAGTTTCATAGCAATTTCCGGAATCCTGATCTCGCTTCCCATCCACTCCACCAATCGGGGTTTATGGAGCCAATTCAGAATTTTCAGATCGATACCACATGGCAGAAAACTATTCCACACATAATAAACTGCATCTGCCCAAAGAACGGATCGAATGAACCAAAACGTGCGTTTAAAAAGTGAAAGGATACGACTAACTATATTGGTCTTTGAATTCGCCTCGATAAAGAAACTATTGGGTCCTTCAAAATGATACTTATGTCTTCCTATAAAAAGACCTCTTGCTTGCACCCCCTTGATCCGGTTAAACGCCTCAACGGAAATCGAAGGCATTGAGGCAACATTATGTGGTAGTACGAGAATCTTCATAATAAATATAACATTACGTCTCTTTCCTTTCTCTATATGAAGAGATGCATACAGAATTCGTTTAACTTACGATGTGGTCAAATCCAGATCGTCATTCATTTCTTCAATACACGCATCCCATATTATGACCTTTTTATTATTGATAATTGTGAATGCTCCGGGATAAGGTTTTGTTTGAGCCCTGATAAAATCATTGATTTGCTGTATGCTCAGATTCCAGTCTATCAATCCGTCTGCAGGTGTTCGTTTCGCAAAAGAGGTAGCCTCTTCATGGTTTTGCTTCCGGGGAATCAGTTGCCCATCAGCCAGCAAAGGCAATGTCTCTTTCAGAATCTTTACGGAGGCAACTTCCGCTTTTTCCAGAATATGTTTGATGGTATCGGTCTTTTCTATTGGAATAGAAATTTGTGCGGCAATATTACCTGTATCAATCCCGTCATCAAAATAGAAAAGACTTACTCCAGTTTCTTTTTCTCCATTAATCATGGCCCAAACAAATGGAGCGTTCCCTCTGTATTTCGGTAGTAAAGAACCATGAATACCGAGCGAACCCAAACGAGGAATCGAAAGGATTTTTTCTGGAATATTGTAATACCATCCAACAACCAAAATAAGTTCCGGATCATATTCCTTAATGAGTTCAAACTTTTCAGACAAGTTTCCTTCGACCGCGATCACATCAATATTATGTAGCGTCTTAAAATTGCTAAAATCGGCAAATAATACATTGGTCACCTTTTTTCGTTCGCTGTCACCTTTATATTTAATACTGAATTTCTGTGGAATGGTAATAATGGCTACTACTTCATGACCTGATTCTATAACGGCCTGGCAACATTTGTAACCTAGTTCTGAGGCGCCAAAGAACATGACCCTCATGTGAGCAAAGAATTTATAGTAGCTGCTATATAGTGAAGATCATCACTATTCAGTTTTTCATAAAGAGGCAATACAACTCCTTGTTTATATGCGTTTAGCGCATTTGGAAACATGGCCTCTACATTGAGTTTGTATTTTTTCTTAAAAAAAATCTGAGAAGGCATACATTGAGCGCCATAATTCACACCTATCTGATGTTCATTCATTTTTATGAAGAATTGATCCCGGTCAATTGTATCATTCAGAAGTATATGAAATGATTGCCAGGTATGCACTTTATTGGCTGCTGCATAGGGCAGGCTTAGGTTTGCATTGGAACCTAGATCTTCAAAATAAATTTCAGACAAACCTCTTTTATAGTCTAAAATATCCGGCAGTCTCTTTAATTGGCTATGAACAAGAGCTGCCTGAAAATCGGTCATCCGGTAATTATATCCTGCATCAACAAATTCCATCTTTCCATCGATCATATCAATGCCGTGATTCCTTAGTATTCGTATCTTCTTCGCCAAATCATCATCATTGGTAACGAGCATACCACCTTCACCACTGGTAATCGCTTTTCGCGGATGAAAGGAAAATGATCCGATCTGTCCGAACGTTCCCGCAAAGCGATCATTTTCTTTTGCGCCCAAGGCACATGCTGCATCTTCAATCACAATAAGCTCATGTTTCTTTGCGATCTCACAGATCTCACTAATATTGCATGCAAGTCCAAATTCATGTACGGGTATGATCGCCTTCGTCTTTGAAGTGATTGCCAACTCCAATAAATCTGTGTTGATATTGAATGTTGATCGATCGATATCCACGAAAATAGGAGTTGCACCAACAAGTTCTACCACATTGGCGGTGGCTATATAGGAAAAGGCAGGTACAATAACCTCGTCGCCCTTTCCTATACCATAGGCAAGCAAGGCAAGATGCAGTGTTGCTGTTCCATTTGAAATTGCTATGGCATGCTTCACATTCAGATAGTTGGCAATAGAATGTTCAAATTCTTCCACCTTCTTTCCTTGTATTAGCATACCAGATCGCAATACATCAGTCAACGCATCAATATCCTGTTGCTGTATATCCGGGATCATAAGGGGTATAAACCGTTCCTTTAGCATTGAAAATTACAGTTTGGTCTTAAAAAAATCTGCCGTACGTAGGATGCCTTCTTCTAAATCTACCTGTGCCTTGAATCCCAGTACCTTTTGTGTTTTTTCTACAGACGGAATACGTAATTGTATATCGGCAGAAAGTTCATCTCTAAACAAAATTTTTGAATCTGATTTCAACACCCTACACACCATTTGAGCAAGGCCAAGGGTCGTCATAATAGCACGGGAATTGCCCAGGTTAAAGCTTTCACCTACAGCTTTCGGGTCTTCAATACAACGCATCAGGCAATCGACAAAATCATCGACATAACACCATGCGCGTATTTGCGCACCATCTCCATTTATAAAAATATCTTCGTTCTTCAAGGCCTTTTTAATGAAGATCTGTATGGCTCCTTCTCCTGTTTGTCCAGGTCCATATACATTGAATGGTCTCACCGTAACGACAGGTAAGCCATATTGTTTAAAGTATGCATGCGCCAGATGCTCTCCTGCCAGTTTACTTACAGCATAGACCCAGCGAGCTTCCCCGGCAGATCCTGAAACCGTACTATCACTTTCCGAAGAGCGGTATGCCATGGGGCCAAATATCTCTGAGGTGGAAAAATCAATGAACCTGTCACTCACTCCATTCTGATGGGCTGCTTCCAAGGCGTTTGCGGTTCCTATCATATTGACATTCATTGTTTTAACAGGATCTTTAATAACAGTGTCGATGCCCGCAATGCCTGCTGCATGCACAACAATATCGGCACCCTTCATCGAATTTTGAAGCATTTCTTTGTCCAACACATCACCTTTTACAATGCGGATATTCTGATGTGAAGCAAAGCCACTTTCAGTTAATGTATCCCGGTGAAAATTATCGTAGACAGTAATATTATTCTTCTCAATCAGATTTTTTATAAGCGTATTTGCTATAAATCCGGCACCTCCGGTAATAAAAATATGTTTGCCTTCTACCATTTCTTGAATTTTTGCAAATGTAGCGATTCAAACCTTAATAGAGTATATTTGCAACTCATATTTTCGCGACCTACACATGAGAACACTACTACTTTTTTATCTGGTTATTTTTTCTGGATTTTTCTCAGCAAAAGCACAATTATCTTCAAATGATAGCTTGTTTTTTAATTCGGTTTTCACAAGTCAGATGTATATGGCGAATTGGATTTACCCTGGTACGTTTTACCTGAAGACTGATATTCAATCAAGAAACGAACTATTTTCAACACTTGATACTGAATTTAAATTTTCGTCCGCAGATTATACGGGTAGCTATAAAAAGATAAAAACCGATACATCTTTACAACCACTCACCACCATAAATAATGCACTTAATAATTTATATGGAATCAATCCAAACTGGGGTTACAGGCAAACGAATCCATGTTTTAAACTACCATTTATGTTAAAAGATAAGTCTTCTAACGCCTATACTACGTTTACTCCTACAACGGCCACTGTGACACCCACATCGGGACGAACAGCCTTTCTGATATTTCCTGGTTCCGGAGATAATATGACCACTGAAACAATACAGGGGGTCGGATATAATAATCTCCAATGCCAGGTTAAGAATTACCTGCTTCCTTATGGAGATGTCTTTATTCAAATAAGGCCATTACAAGATATTCGTTCATATAACTGGAACCAGAAACGATTTATGTGCGAATTTCCAACCCCTTCACAAACTGTAGGTTATCTCGCTTCTAAAGATAAATTCTACGGTATCAATGTGTTGATTGAAAGTATCGCACTAACCAAATACCTTAAAAAAAAATATGACAAAGTAGTGATTCTGGGACTTTCTTATGGGGGTGAATATTGCCTTATGAACTCGTTCGAATCACAACCAGATGGCGTGCTTGTTTCTGGAGGCTATACGGTAGAGATTGACGCTTTGTATGAAACCAATGCGTATCAGTTGCCACATTTTGGAAGTTTATTTTATAGCCTATTTCAGCGGGATACTATACTGGCTAAGGTGCAGGCTTCCAATTCAGAGTTTTTATTCTCCTGGGGTACAGGGGGAGATATAGAGGAAGAAACAGTTAATCATGCCACAGAGAACTATTTTGCCGGACTTACCAATACACAATATTATTACAATTACACAGGTCATACGTTTCCCTCATGCCCTGCATACAACAAGTTGATGGACAGTATTAACAAACGTGCGAAACCTGTTATCAGAGAACTGTCGTCTACCTGCAATCCTCCTGTTGTAAATCTTCTAGTAAAATTCTTTGGGAAAAAACCGTTTACATTTGATTTATACAGAAATAATGTATTGCAAAACAGCTACGCTTGCCCAACCGATTCTATATTCCTGAATGTAAATAATACAGGTACTTTCCAAATACGGAATCTCTTGGATAGTACTGGCAACGTCGGCTTTAAAAGTGATGAATTTGAATTCAACCCGAATGAGAACATCAACATCCAACTGGCTTCTTCTGAATATATCTGCGATTCAAATAAGTACCTGCAAACGTTCAGCCTTGATGGAGATCCGTATTGGGATATCACATATTCAAAAAATGGTATTCTGGATACCATCAAAAATCTTTACTCCAATTCTCTGATAGCCATGTGGGAACCAGGTCAATATATTATTCATAGTATAAAAGATAATGGCGGGTGTATTAAACCTATCGGAGATACAATCAATATCAAGGCAACCTTAACCTCCAATGATATCTTCAAATCTGTGAAGTATGATTGCGATTCGAGTAAAACAAAATTTGAACTGTCATCGGCATTCTCCAATTCCGTGCGAATACGGTTTCTGAAAAATGGCGTAGCAGACAGTATTCCTCTTAGCAGCCCTGTGATATACCTGGGCAATGGTGACTATACATTTACCCGACTGGTATCTGGCAATGGTTGCAACAAAAATATATTTATTCCTTACCTGGTGAACGAAGCACCATTATCCATCACAGATCTTGGCAGCAAATTTATCTGCGATTCCAATTCGACTGAGCTTACCTATAAAATGACAGGAAAATCGCCTTGGCAGATTTATTATAAAACAGATGATAGTGTATTAAGTGTTTCAACCTTAACAGATACCGCCAGATGGCTTGTGTCAAACGGGTTAAAACTGATTCATACCGCTTTTGATAATAATGGATGTGTCATTGCCCCGTTTATTCAGAAAAATATCTATGATACATTATCGACATGGACATTGAATCAAAAGCTATTTTATTGTGATAGTAACAAAACAAAATTTGTAACCACCCTCACAGGTCGATCACCATGGAAATTCTATTTTACCCGGAATGGTCTTTCCGATAGTTTAGAATTCACTCATCCGCAGCCTGTTTTCTTTCTTGCTAACGGGAATTACATGTTTAATAAGCTTGTTGACTCCAACAAATGCGAATTTTTAATAAACACACCATATACATTAATGGATTCTGCTATAACCTATCAGTTTATAGGCGAACAATATAATTGTCTGACAAATCATACAGAACTTACTTTGATTGTAAGTGGCAGAAGTCCCTATCTACTTAGTTACTTTTCGAATGGCCTGGCAAATACCCAATCTTTTACCAGTAGTCCTGTGCAATTGGATCTTAGCAACGGAAATTATTTTATTTCCAATATAAAAGATTCAAACAATTGCCAATACAGCATAAATGAACAGCGCCTGATTCATTATGACCCGATTCAGGTTAGTGCAAGCTCACCGGTGTTCGATTGCGATACTGTAAAATCAAGGATCGATTACCATTTCGAAGGCAATGCCCCTTTCACAGTTCAGTATGTAAAAGACATTGTTCCGATGACGTTCACTTCTGCCGTAACAGATACTTCCTTCTATTATAGTAATGGCCTCTTTAATATCGAGACGATTTCAGACGAAACAGGTTGCACAATGCTCTTAAACAACAGCTATCTGTTCAATTTCGATACCCTAAAAATGGCATTCGGCCCCCCATTATATAACTGCGATTCCAATAAAACGAAAATTCATTTTGAGCTGGAAGGAAATTCGCCATTTACCATCTCATATTACCGTGATCTTTTAGCACAACAGATGACAGTAAATCAAAACTCGTTTGACCGGTATTTTGGAGATGGCAATTATTTCTTTTATAAAATAGTTGATAACACAGGTTGCAGCATTGATACCAATCTTATGTATTCCTTCAGTTTCCAGCCCATGTCTGCAACTATTATCCAGCAGGCCTACAATTGTGATTCAAATAAATACGAGATCCAATTTGCATTCACCGGAAATGCACCATGGGAACTGGAATATACAGATGGAACCAATGTCTTTACAAAAATGTCCACGGTTCCCACAATGAAATTATTCCTGAACAATGGCAACTGGATGTTGAACAATGTTAGTAATAATGCCGGATGTATCGATTATCTGAATACGCCTTTATCACTTGCTTTTAATCAGATCAGTGCGGCTATTGTGAACCAGGTGTTTGATTGCGATTCGAATAAACTTCGTGTGCAATTTTTACTTACAGGAAATTCTCCCTGGTATATTCATTATGTAAAAAATGGTATTATCCCGACCTATTATTACGACACAACCTATAACACAAATCACGCGGTCTATCTTCCGAGCGGTTCCTATACATTTCTGAATGTGATAGATTCCACAGGATGTAACAATGCAGCGTTATTCCAGACCGCACTGAATAACTACAATAATCTGGGCATACAAGAGATTAACAGGACGTTTGATTGTGATTCTGTTAAAATCAGAATAGACTATCAACTGAATGGAGACGCTCCATGGGAGGTGTCCTATCAGAACAATTCTTCAGGAATTGTTTCAACCATTCAATCAACAAATTCATTGCTGAGTCTCTTTCTTTCGAATGCAGATTATTCACTTCTCTCAATTCAAGATGCAAATTGTTTGCATGCACTCAGCGATACCATACAGGTTAACTATACAGCCCTTACGTCTGCAATCTCACCAATGGATGTCCTTTGTGATTCAGGGAAAAACAGAATCCGTCTGATTAGTCATGGTGGTGAGAAACCATACTTGTATGAGTACTATTTCAATGGTATATCGGGTTCTATAAACACCTCTAATGATACCATCGAATTTATACTTACCAACGGAAATTACCTCTTCACAAAAATCACGGATGCGAATGGATGTTCAATCATATTCAACCAGAACCTCATTGCAGACTATGATCACTTTACCCTGAATAACATTTCATCCAGCTATTCCTGTACGAAAGACAGTACGGAAATTAATTTCGACCTGATGCATCAAACTCCGATATGGTTGACCTATACCAAGGACGGCGGTGCGGAAGACACATTACTTATTGACCTCACGCATTCATTCTTTTTTGGCAATGGCACGTATCAATTCCTGAATGCATTTGATGGAAGATGCACAGATACCATCGGCCAGAAAATTGTAATTGATAACGAACCTGTTTCTTCCGGACTTATTTCCATTGAGAAAAACTGTGAGGACAGAACATATAGGTATCATTTTTCATTGGAAGGAAGTGCGCCATGGAGTCTATATTTTAATCTGAATAATATCTTTGACACCTTGCTCATACCAACCGCTGAATATTTCTGGACGGTTCCTGCAGGAGCCTATTATTTGATTCAGTTAAAAGACGCCAACGACTGCGAAGAATTTATAGGACATTCGGATTCATTAGTTGATTTTCTTCCGGAAAGTCCATCATTACAATTGATCAACAATCAATTTATAGCTATAACAGACGGTTATAAATATGTCTGGTACCGGAACGAGATATTAATTGACTCCACCACAAAAAATTCAATGCCAACTATGGGCGATGGCGAATATTATGTTGTGATCTATGATGAGGCCGGTTGTATGTATGCAACCAACAAAATCAGTGTCAGTTATCCATCACTGATCAATGCGTTCCCAAATCCTACAAGCGATGTCTCCTCTGTATTAATCGATGGGAATTTCGGAGCCTACTGGGGTTATGAAGTAAGCGATATGCAGGGTAATACCATTCTTCAGGGCAAAGAAACAAAGGCCTATAAAGAACTGGATCTGCGATCTGCTTCCCGTGGTGTGTACAATCTGATCATTGTGTTTGAACTTGATAAGACCAAGCATGTAATGCGGTTGATTAAACAATAGATGAATTCTTTTTCATCACAACAACTACATTCGAAGTGAATTTCGTTTCGTCCACAACCTTTAATTCAAGTCTGTTTTTTAATGCAAAAGCATTGATACCCGCCATCGAAATAAAATGAAGATCGTTACTAGTTTTATTGAAACCGAACATGGTGGTTGAGAAAAATTCAGTAAGCCTCGTACCTTTTATCTTTCTGCTCATCTCTGTAATACCATCGCGAAGAATGAATACGCCATCCTGCGATAAAAGAGAATAAATCTTATTCAAAAGAATTTCCTGTTTCGTCGGAGTAAGATAATGGAGGACATCCATCAATAAAATGCAGTCATATTTTTTATCTGTTGGAAGAGCGAGTGCATCCATAATTGCAAAATTGATACGGTCTGTCTTTGAGAAATTATGAGCAGCAACTTCAATCTTTTCTTCATCATAATCGATGCCAAAAAGAGTTCGTTCTTTAGATGTAAATGATAGCATATAGGCAAGAAAACCATAGCCGCAACCAATATCCAACACGTTTGCTTTTTTGGGCACAAGACCTTCGATCAATTCATAATTATTTTCAAGTTTTGTTTTGATCCTGCAATACCATTCCAACACGGGGCCTTTATACATATAATTTTTTACCAGTTGCTCTCTGAAATAATGAACGGTCTGCCTTTCGTTTCTCAACGTATCATACTCCTTTCTGAAATAACGTCCTATATGTTTAGCACGTTCACTGTAATTGATTCCAAAGCTTGTATCTGTTGGCGGAATGCGTGGCAAGTATTTACTATTGACTTCTCCGTTCTTTAATAAAAAATCACCTTTACGCATCGTATTGCCTATCCCATGAAAAAGGATAGGTTGAATATCGAGATGCAATTGTTCGGCGAGGTAAAAAGCTCCTTTATGAAAGCGTTTTACTTCATCGTCATAACTCCTCGTTCCTTCCGGAAACACTGCGATCGAATAGCCACGATCCACCCAATACCTCAATTTGTTTATACTAAATTCAGCACCTTCTTCTACGGAATAATAATCTGCCATACGAACCAACATGCCAAATACAGGCGAACGCCAGACCCATTTATTGGTGAGCAATAAGAGTTTTGGGTGTAACGAAATTATACGTAACAGATCTAAAAAAGAAGCATGGTTAGCGATAATCACAGCCGGTTTATTCCAGTTTGCATGCTCTTTTCCAAGGATAGTTTTCTTCGTATTGCACATAGTATAAAGCAAGGTCCACATGCCTTTACAAATAATAACATGATACAAATATTTCATTTTATCTTTTGCAAAAGGAATGCATCTGGTTAGTATGAATCCGATAATAGTAATGAGCGTGCAACCCAACGCATAAAAAGTAAAGGCAAATATCGTTTTCAGAAAACTCCACAATGTAAATGGATGTTGCTTCTTCTCAGTTCTGTTCTGTATCAAAAAATTGAACAATAATGGCTGAAGGGTTTGAGATACCAACAGGATAGAAAAGATCCCGATCACCGATACCAATGCAATAGAACGTAATGCAGGATGTTTGGCAAAAATCAGGATACCCAGACCTATTATGGTGGTTATGGCAGATAAATAGATGGACGCTTTAATCGAATTGATCTTCAATTTGCCATACTTATATTTTTCGAGCAAACCGTCCGTAATAAAAATACTGTAATCGTCTCCCAATCCGAAGATGAGTGTAGAGATAATGATATTGATAATATTGAATTCGATATGTAGCAAACCCATCAACCCAAGTATACAAATCCAGGTTACCACCATCGGAATAAATGAGATCAAGGCCAGTTCAATTCGTCCGTAAGAAACTAAAATGGTAAAGAAAACAATGAAAGACGTCAGGAATAATATTTTATAAAAATCATCTTTTACATAACGTACAAACTCAGTCGTGATTAGTTGCCGGTCTGTGAGATAACCTGCTTGAACATGTTCGAAACGCCGATACAATTCGGCTCGTTTATCCTGCGAGGTTTTAATAAGGACCATCAGCTTATAACCATGAGCATCCTTTATGATAAAATCCTTGAACAGATCATTGAAGGTATTCCTGTATGCCTCATCGGTTTGTGAATACTCTTTTTGTAAAATGGTCGTAATACCCTCAAAAGCACTTTTATCAAAACCGATATCTGCACCCTCTTGCTGAAGCATATTGAGAAGCTTCAATTTTTTTTCCGTCGTCCAGTAGCTATTCCATCTTTCCAGCTTTTCGTGTTGTACACTATCTGCCAGAATATAAGAACCAATACTACTATACTTCCTGATAATGCCTTCATGTTTCAGTTCATCGAGTAACTTGTTCGATGCTGCATTTTTCTTCAAAGCCTCGTCTAATGTACTGCCTTCATTCACACAAAAAACACTGTTCAATGATTCTGCGTTTTGTGCATTAATCACTGCTTGCGAATGTTGTAGTTCAGGTGTCATGAAATTCATTTTCATCATGTCCTCGTTAAACCGTACATTATTAGAATGGTATCCTAAAATAATGGTCACAAGACAAATTCCGATCACAATCCATTTATTCTTATTCGGCGAGAAAAGAGAAAGTTTGTCGAGCCAGTTTGTACGATGTCCGCTTTCTGCTGCGTTATTCTTCACTGCCTTTGGTTGTATAAAATGCGGAAGAAAAATCAGTGTACAGATGGATGATCCGATCAGGTTAAATGCCGTAAACAATCCCAGTTCCTGAAGAACAGGTGTGTGCAATAAGGTCAAACTGAAAAAGGCAAAAATGGTTGTAAAACCACCGATCGTCATCGGCAACGAAAGTTCACGTATCGTTTCTTCCTTGTTATGCGAATGCCTTAAATGCGACAAAAAGTGCAACGAGTAGTTGACAGCAATACCTAGAATCACACTCGACGCGCCTAAAGAAATCATACTCACTTTCTCTCTCAGTAAATACATCATGGCCATCCCAAACAGGCCACCAAAGACAACAGGAATCATAATCTGAAGCGGAGCAAAAAAACTTCTAAAGAAAAAGACAAACAACGTGAGTAATAAAAGGATGGTGATACTTAGTGTGAGAATAGTATCTGCCCGCATCTGCGACGCATTTCCTGCGGCAACCATTTGCCCGCCAAAGGCATTGAAATCGATTTGCTTGTATGCTGACTTTTGTTTCAACTGTTCGGCAGTGGAATTAATCAGTGCAGCCAGCCCTTCATTTCGTTTTGTATTAGAGGAAGGATAGACACTATGGATGAAAAATGTGATCGTCTTCTGATCGTTCGACATAATATGACCATCATACAAACTAGTGTTTTCATCTTGTTGGAGATCCTTCATTTTCCGTAACGCCAGAAAGGATATTCCCACAGGATCATCGGCGATAAGCTGTTTCATGGCAATGCCCCCGGGAGATGCGAGGGTTCGATAATTGGATGCAAGAGTAGACCGTATTTGCTTCAGACTAATCATACTGTCAATCTTTGTATAATCATGTTCATCCAATAAGAAAGGAAGATTATGATGAATGGAAGTGAGCACATCGAGGAAACGTTCCTCATCCTGTTTGTCCTCCACTCTTGAAATAATCTTAGTACTATCTCTGGCTATCAACAGCTCGCTGAATTCATCTACAAACGACACCAGCAGTTCCGGATCGGCGATTGTTGTATCCTGTATCGAAACGGACGCGATGATCTTATCAAGTTGTTTATTATTCGTCAGGATACTGGTCACATCTTTCTTTCCTTGATCTTTT
>Ga0335397_10004904_pt1 | contig 17590 bp, 19 predicted proteins | sample MAT04_FD_205740 | JGI IMG/M metagenome (GOLD analysis project Ga0335397, IMG submission 205740) | Freshwater microbial communities from Lake Fryxell liftoff mats and glacier meltwater in Antarctica - MAT-04 (spades assembly) (version 2) ... | reverse complement strand
ACGCGAGGAGGCGGATCGTGGGTCGCACCGGCATCACCGCGCAGGCGGCACCCAACAGCACCACCCGCAGCAGGAACCAGGCCATCGTCGCGGCGGGCAGGCTGACCGCGGTGAAGGGCACCACCACCACCGCGAGCGGTGGTGGGTACATGTAGTAGCCGTACATGCCCGGGCTGAACGGGTCCATCATCCAGGACTGGTAGAGCTCGTTGCGCGGGATGCGCTGGGCGGCACGGAAGTACGCCTCGAAGTCGTAGCCCCAGCCCGCCTTGCCCAGGACGATGCTCAGCGCGAGCCCCAGGAACGCCACGCCCACGAGCGCGAGTGCGACCGCGACGACATGGTGTCGCGCCAGCACCCTCCGCGTCCGTTGATCCATCCACCGGATGATAAGGAACTGGTGAGCGAGGGTCGTCACCATCGCGTCGTGCGCGTTCTGCTGGACCTCCTGCTCCCCCCGGTGTGCCCCGGCTGTGGCCGGGAGGGACGGATCCTGTGCGAGGACTGCGCGGCATGGCTGGCTCGTCGCCGGGACGAGCCGCCCGGGGTCCCCTTCGGGTTGCCCTGGCCGCTGCCGCCGGGGCTGGTCCAGCTGGAGTGGTGCGCGGCGTTCTCCGGACCGGTACGCGCGGCGATCCACGCCCACAAGTACCGCGGCGAGCGGCGCCTCGCCGGTCCGCTGGGCGAGGCGCTTGCGGACCGGTGGCGCCGGGCTGGTGCGGGCGGGGACTTCGTGGCGCATGTGCCGGTGCACGGGTCACGGCACAAGGAGCGCGGCTTCGACCAGGCGCAGGACCTTGCGCGTGCCTGCGGGCGCAGCCTGCACCTGCCCGCAGAGGCAGTGTTGGAGCGGGCGGAGCGAACGGCCGCCATGCACGCCCTGGGACGCGCGGAGCGGGCGGCGAACGTGGGTGGTGCGTTCCGCGTGCGCCCCGGGCTGGAACGGCTGGTGCGCGGCCGACACGTGGTGCTCGTGGATGACGTTCTGACCACGGGCGCCACGATGGCCGGGTGTGCCGCTGCGCTCCGGTCTGCTGGGGCACGCGCGGTGGCCGGGCTCGTGGTTGCGCGGGAGCGCTGAGCGTGATCGATCCGCCATCTGCTCACGCCGGGCCGTCACGCGAGGCGACCGGCCCGAAGTTCGGTCCGCGCGGCATGGTGGGCGTCAGCCGGTGGGCTGCTAGCATCGGCGGCACAGTCCCAGGAGGCCGACCGATGCGCACGACCGTCAAAGGCAAGAACCTCGACGTCCCGGAGGAGGATCGCAGCTACGTGGAGCAGAAGATGCGCCGCGTCGAGCGGTTGCTGGACGACCGGAGCGAGGCGATCGTGGAACTCTCGAGGGAGCGCCACAAGAGCGCTGAGGAGAGCCGGATCGTGGAGGTCACCCTGATCATCGATGGTCGGACCCTGCGAAGCGTGGCCGGTGCCGCGACATTCCGGGCCGCCGTGGATGAGGTCGTGGACAAGCTGGAGCGGCGCGTCGTGGACCACAAGGAGCGACCCCGCGAGCGCGGCCGGAGCGGCGGCGCCCGGGATGCGGTCTCCGCAGCCGGGCCATCCGCCGGGCCATCGGCCGCTACGGAGGACCTGCCCGTGCGCCCGGGCCCGCGCATCGTCAAGGTCAAGCGCTTCGACATCGAGCCCATGTTCGAGGAGGACGCGGTCGACCGGATGGAGGAGCTCGAGCACAGTTTCTACGTGTTCGTGAACGCGGAGACGGAGCGCCTCGCGGTCCTGTACCGCCGCAACGACGGCGACTACGGCCTCATCGAGCCGACCGTGGGCGGCACCAGCTACGCCAAGGGCCAGACGCCGGCCGCTCGCTCCTGACAGGCCGCGGCGACGCGGCGCGGGGCACGACGGGCAGCGCCCGGGCTGCTGGATCCAGCCCGGTCAATCCTCAGCGGTCGTCGCCAGAGATGGCCAGGACGTCTCGGGCAGCATCCGGTAGACCCCGCCGGGGCGTTCCATGTACCGGTTCTCGACGAGGTAGCGGCGCAACGATGCGACGTCCGGGTGACGCAGCGCGAGGCGCATGTTCACGTCCTTCTCGAGCAGGTCCTCGCCCGGCCGGAAGTCCGAGCGGGCGAGGAAACGCAGGATCACCTGGCGCTTCTTGTGCTGTGCCGGAATCCGCTCCAGCCGGCCATCCACGAGGAACGTGCGCAGCACCTTGGCCTCATAGGCCGGGAGCACGGCGCCGTCCGGTCCCGGCAGCTGGTCACCCGGCTCCGCCTGCCGCCCGATCCGGTCCAGAGCGCCCCCGATGGACGCGAGGCGGTCCAGCCGCAGTTCGTGTTCCACGTAGGGTGGCCGTGGGTGGGCCGTGACGAGATCCGCGTCCCGCAGCCGCTTGAGGTGGTGCACCACGGTCCCCGGCGCCAGGCCGAGTGCATCCGCGAGCTCCTCGCCGGAGAGGCGGCGGCCTCCGGCGAGGAGCCCGACGATGCGTAGCCGGGAGGCGTCCGAGAGGGCTTTGAGGGCGAGGAGCAATTCTGGTTCCATGATCGTCGAAGTCTAGCGGATTTCATGACCATCGCATCGGCAGCGGCGGCCACCACCGCTAGCATGTGCGGATGCCCGATGCCGCGCCCATCGCCCCGCCGGTCCGGATCGACCCGGAGGGGGCCCGGGAGGCGCTCGGCGGCCGTTCCATCGGGCCGCATGTCGCCCTCGCCCACGGGTTGCCGAGGGCGCTGGAGCGGATTCGGATCGTGGGCGCCCGGGCCGTCCAGGTGTTCGCGGACGATCCCACCGCCTGGCGTCGCAGGACGGACCCGCCACCGGGCGTCGACGCGTTCCGGCAGGGGCTGACGGACGCTGGCGTGGGCCCGCTCGCGATCCACGCCTCCTATCTCGTCAATCTCGCCTCGCCGGATGCCGGGCTCATCCTTCGAAGCACGGAGGTGATGGTCGCGGAGCTCCAGATGGGCGAGCGGTATGGTGCGCGGTTCGTGAACGTGCACATCGGCTCGCACCGCGGCGCCGGTCTCGCCGCCGGCCTGGAGCAGGCGGGTGAGACCGTGGCGCGCATCCTGGACGCGGTGCCGCCGGGACCCGAGGTGCCGATATTGGTGCTGGAGGATTCGGCAGGGCAGGGCAACAGCGTCGGCGTGACCATGGCGGAGCTGGGCGAGATCCTGCAGGCGGCAGCTCGGCGTGGTGCGGATCCGGCGCGCCTGGGCATCTGCCTGGACACGGCCCACCTGTGGGGTGCGGGATACGCGGTGGACACCCGGCAGGGTGTCGACGCGCTCGTGGCCGAGCTGGAGCGGGAGGTGGGCGGCGAGCGGCTGGCGATGCTCCATCTCAACGACTCGCGCGCGGCTCTTGGCTCCCGCGCGGACCGGCACGCGCACATCGGTGGCGGCACCATCGGGGCCGTCGGCATGGCTGCTCTGCTGACGCACCCGTCGCTGGCGCGGGTGCCCGCCTACCTCGAGACGCCGGGCATGGACACTGGCTGGGACGCCGTCAACATGGACCGGGTCCGACGGCTGCTCCATGGCGAGCCGCTGCCGGACCTGCCACCCGGCGCCGATCTGGCCCGGGGCGAGCGGCGGTAGACCCGGGCATCCGGGGCGTACGGGGTGCCTCCCGGCACCGGCGCCAGGTGGTGCGCGTTCCAGCCGCCCCCGACCCCCGCGGACCATACCGGACCATCCGTCTCTGCTGCACCGTTCGGTTCCGGAGCCCGGTACCCCCGTCCTATATCGGGCACCACCGGCCCCATCGATGATGACGTCGCCGCACCACCGAATGGGCGGCCCGACGACGGACCAGCCCAGCCGTCGCCCGGTGATCCGGTCAGTCCAGGAGCCACATGAGCGTCCAGAACGGTCGAGCCTTCAACGAGTGGCTGCGGGCCCAGCTCAAGGCCAAGAAGATGTCGCAGCGGCAGCTCGCGCAGCAGTCCGGTGTCGACCATTCCACGATCTCGCGCCTCGTGCGCGGGGACCGCACCCCGTCCCTGGGCACTGCCACCAAATTGGCGCGCGGCCTGCGCGAGCTACGGGACGACGCCGACTCGCCCCAGTACTTCGGCCTCATCGCCAACGGCGGCAGCCACCCGACCGCGCGGGTCGAGTACGCCCTGCGCGCCGACGACCTGCTCAACGAGCCACAGGTCCGCCAGGTCATGGAGTACTACCTCGCACTGCGCATGCGTCGCCTCGCCACCCGACAGCCGGGCACGGGCGTCAGCGTCCGTCCCGTGGGTGCCGCGGCCTCCATGGTCAAGCGCAACTAGCCACCGCGACGACGGGGCGCGGGCACCGGGCAGCCAGCGTCGCACCGCCGTTTCCGCCGCTCAGACGCCGGGTCACAGGACCCGGCGTTCAGCCGTCCTGCGATCCGGCGTCAGGCCGGGGCGTGACTCCGAGTGTCAGGGTCCGCCGCGGCCGCAGCTTCCGCCGCGGCGGCGAACGCGACAGCCTCGGGTTGCACGCGGCCCTTCGTCTTGGCCGAGAGGACGTACGCGATGCTGCCGAAGAGGATGACCGAGAACACGCTGATGGCGCGGTCCACCAGGGCGATCGTCAGCGCCTCGTTCTCGGGGACGTTGTAGATCGTCACCAGGATCCCGACGATGCCGACCTCGACCAGCCCCAGCCCGGCGGGGGCCAGCGGCACGGCGGTGAGCAGCGAGGCGACCAGGGCCACGAAGAAGGCGCCGCTGATGCCCAGCAGGACGTCGTCGAAGCCCAGCGCCTGGACCACGAACAGCAAGCGCATCGCCTCGGTCGTCCAGATGAGGCCCGTGACGACCAGGATCTTGGGCAGCGTCCGCCGGTCGACCGAGAAGATGCCCTCCTCGAACAGGTCGTACAGCTCGACGATGCGCTTCGGGACCGGCAGCCGGACCAGCAACTGGCGCCCGAAGTTGCGCACCAGCAGCAACCCGACCACGAGCACCGCGACGACCACGAGACCGATGAGCATGATGATCCGGACCTGGTCGGTCATGCCTTCGCGGAAGCTCCAGAACGCCGCACCCAGGCCGAGCACCACGATCGCGATGAGGTCGAACACGCGCTCGATGAACACGGTGCCGAACGTCTTGGACAGGGACACCAGGTAGTTCACGCGCAGCAGGTAGGCTCGGTAGACGTCGCCCAACTTGGCCGGGACGACGCAGTTGACGAGCCACGAGATGAAGATGATCTCCGTGGAATCCTTGGTTCGGAGCGGGTAGCCGACGCCGCGGATCAGGAGTGCCCAGCGGTAGCCGCGGAGGGGGAAGCCCAGGTAGTAGATGCCCACCGCGGCGAGCAGCCACCAGGGGTTCGCCTGGGAGATATACCCGGGCAGCTTGCTCAGATCGAAGCCGGGCAGCGCGACCACGAGGAGCAGCAACACCAAGATGGGGACGACGAACGAGATGAGCGTCCGCGGATCCCGGAGCCGCTTGCCGAGCGGCACGGCGCCGGCGTCGGTCTCGGTGACCATCGGAAGGTCCACGGCCCCCGCCGCCGCTCGCTCCTCAGCAGACATCTGGAGGCGCAGGTCGCGCTGAGCGAGGTCGCGCACCCTGGAGGCGCCCTCGGGCGCGGTGGCCGGCGGTGGCGGGGACTGCGGCGCGGTGGGCGGATCGGGCTGGCCGGGCCGCGTCGGGTCGGTCATGCGCCCTTCCCCGAGGCCGCCACAGCGGGTCGGACCCGCCCGTTGCCGCGCAGGCGCTGCACGACCTTGGCGGCAGGCGTCCAGAGGCGGATCAGGTAGGAGGCGCGACCGGTCACGAGGTCCACGGGCGGCAGCAACGCGCGCAGCTCCGCGGCCGTGGAGAACGGCCCGGCGAGCACGGTGTAGGCGACGGCCAGCTCCATCACGGCGTGCGCGTCCGACGATGCGACGCCGGGCAGGCCGTGTCGCTTCGCGAACTCAGCGGCGAGCGGGTTGGCGTTGCCGTACGCCCGGGCGTTGTGGATCTCGACGTAGTCCACCGCAGCCGCGAGCGCGGCGATCCCGGCGTCCGCCGCAGCCTGGTCACCACCTGACGAGCGATAGCGGTCGAACGGGTGGGGCAGGCCAACGAGGCCGCCCTGGTCGTGGATCGCGGCGGCGGTCTCCACGGGCGACATGCCCGGTGGCACTGCGCGGTCCAGGAACAGCCCGATGAGGTCGCCACCGCTGGTGCGGACCTCCTCGCCCACGATGATGGTCAGCCCGGCCGGCGCGAGATCCCGGGCGCGCTGGGCACCGTCGATGCGTTCGTGGTCCGTGATGGCCAGGTGCGTCAGGCCGATACGCCGCGCCTTCGCGATGAGCTTGTCCGGCCGGCTGAGCGAGTCGAACGAGGCCGAGCTGTGACAGTGCAGGTCCGCAAACGCCCGCCCAGCGCCGATGGCCACCGGGTCAGACGCGCTGCACGAGCGACTTCCGGAAGAAGTCGAAGTGCTCCAGCGCGAGGCCCGTGCCGAGCGCGACGCAGTTGAGCGCGTTCTCCGCCACGTGGCAGGGAACCCCCGTCACCTGCGTCAGGAGGCGATCGATGTTGCGCAGCAGCGAGCCTCCGCCGGTCATGACCATGCCCTTGTCGATGATGTCGCTCGACAGCTCCGGGGGCGTCTCCTCCAGCACCTGGCGGACGGAGGCCACGATCTGCTGGAGCGGCTGCTCCAGCGCTTCCATGACCTCCGAGGAGGTGAGCGGGATGGTGCGAGGCAGGCCGGCGATGAGATCGCGACCGCGGACCTCCATGTGCAGCTCGCGCTCGAGCGGCAGCGCCGTCCCGATGGCGATCTTGACCTCTTCCGCGGTTCGCTCGCCCACCATCAGGTTGTACTTGCGGCGGATGTAGCTCGCGATCGCCTCATCGAAACGGTTGCCGCCGACGCGCAGCGAGCGGCACACCACGATGCCACCGAGGGAGATGACGGCGATCTCCGAGGTGCCGCCGCCGATGTCGATGATCATGTTGCCGGCAGGACCGGAGATGGGCACGTTGGCGCCGATGGCGGCCGCCAGGGGCTCCTCGATGAGATACGCCTCGCGCGCCCCGGCCTTGAGCGCCGCGTCACGGACCGCGCGCTTCTCCACGCTCGTCACGCCCGACGGGACGCAGATCATCACATCCGGCTTGGAGAATGACCGTCCGGCCTTCTTGATGAAGTAGCGCAGCATCGCTTCCGTGATCACGTAGTCGGCGATGACGCCGTCCTTCATGGGCCGGATCGCGGAGATGTTGCCGGGGGTACGGCCGATCATCTCGCGGGCTTCCTCGCCCACGGCGACGATCATGTTGTCGTCGCTCACCGCGACGACGGAGGGCTCGCGGATGACGATCCCCTTGCCCTTGACGTAGACAAGGACGTTCGCCGTCCCGAGGTCGATACCGATCTTCATGTGGTGAGGGAGGTCATCCTTCCGAGACGTGCTCGATCCGGGCACCCAGATCGAGGAACTTGCCCTCGATGTTCTCATACCCCCGCCGAACCTGGTGCGCACCATGGATGAGACTGCTGCCGTCCGCGCGCAGGGCGCCCAGGATCAGCGACGCACCCGCGCGCAGGTCGGACATCCACACCTCCGCACCGTGCAGGCGGGCCGGCCCGCTGACCGTGGCGTGATGCGAGTCGGCGATGTCCACGACCGCGCCCATCTTGCGCAGCTCGTCCATCCACTCCAGCCGGTCCTCGAAGATCGCCTCGTGGATCGTGCTCTGGCCCTGCGCCTGCGTGAGCAGCACCGCGGTGGGCGGCTGAAGGTCCGTGGCGAGGCCAGGGTACGGGGCGGTGGTGATGTCCACGGCACGGTAAGCGGCTGCATCGGGCGGTGCGCCCCGGACCGTGATCGTCTCACCGTCGCAGCTGAGGTCCACGCCCATCCGGTGGAGCACGTCCAGGAACGAGCCCAGCGACTGGGTGGGCGCGCCCGTGATGGTCACCTCGCCACCGGTGATGGCGCCCGCCACCACGAACGTGCCGGCCTCGATCCGGTCGGGCATGACGCGATGTTCGGCACCGCGCAGCCGCCGTCGACCCTCCACCTCGATGACGTCGGGGGCGGTGCGCTGGACGTCCGCGCCCATCGTCTGGAGGAATGCGATGAGGTCGTCCACCTCGGGCTCCTGGGCGGCGGGTCGGATCACGGTGTGGCCGTCCGCAAGGGTCGCGGCGAGCATCGCGTTCTCGGTGCCCATCACGGTCACGTCCGGGAACGTCACGGGGCCGCCACGCAGCCGGCCGGGCGATCGCGCGAAGTAGTAGCCGTTGCGGTACTCGATCTCCGCGCCCAGGGCGCGCATCGCGTCCACGTGCAGGTTCACGGGTCGGCGGCCGATCCGGTCCCCACCGGGGTTGCTGATGATCACCCGCCCGAAGCGCGCCAGCAGTGGCCCCAGCAGGATGAACGAGGCACGCATCTTGGCGGCCGCCTCGAGGGGCACGAACAGCCAGTCGACGTCGCCCGCGGAAACCTCGTAGGTATTCGGCGCCGGATGGTCCACGACCACCCCGATGTCGCGGAGCGTCTCCACGAGCACCTTGATGTCCGCGATCTCAGGCACGTTCGTGAACCGACAACGCTCGCCGGTGAGGATGGCGGCCGCCAGCAGTTTGAGCGCCGCGTTCTTGGCGCCGCTGATGGGCACGCTGCCTCGGAGCGGACGCCCGCCATCGACGCGGAATGCCTCTCGCTCGACGGGAGGCTCGGAGTACTCCCAGTGGAAGGGGCGGGCGTCAGCCATGGGTGACTACGGCCGCGACCGCGGACCCTCCCGACGCCGGCGCTCGGCGACGCGGATGCGCATCAGGGCGCGCTCCATGGACGCCCGGGCGCGGGCGAGGTCCGCCGGCTCCGAGAAGCCCTCCGTGAGGGCGCGCTCAGCTTCACGTCGGGCCTGCTCGGCCGCAGCAAGGTCGATCTCCGAGGCGAGGTCGGCGGTCTCTGCCATCACCACCACCTTGTCCGGACGGACCTGGAGGAAGCCGCCCGCGATGGCGAAGTACTCCTCCTGGCCGCCCTTTCGGATACGCAGCTCGCCGAGGCCGAGCATTGACAGCAGCGGCGCATGGTGCGGCAGGATGCCCAGCTCGCCGTCAATGCCGGGGCAGACCACGCTATCCACGGTATCCGCATACGCCAGCCGTTCTGGCGTGACGATCTCCAACTGGAGAGGCATCTCGCTCCCTCGGCCTACTTGGCCAGCTTGGCGGCGTTCTCGCGGACGTCGTCGATGGTGCCCGCGAGGAAGAAGGCCTGCTCTGGCAGGTCATCCGCCCTGCCCTCCAGGATCTCCTTGAACGACGTGACGGTGTCCTTGATGGGCACGTACTTGCCGGGCCGGCCCGTGAACACCTCGCCCACGAAGAACGGCTGCGACATGAAGCGCTGCAGCCGGCGGGCGCGGGCCACGAGGGCCTTGTCATCCTCTGAGAGCTCGTCGATGCCCAGGATCGCGATGATGTCCTGGAGGTCGCGATAGCGCTGGAGTTGACGCTTGACCTCCTGGGCGATCTCGTAGTGCTCCACGCCCACGACGAGCGGATCGAGCACGCGCGAGGTCGACGTCAGCGGGTCCACGGCGGGGTAGATGCCCAGCTCCGTGAGGTACCGCTCGAGGCGGATGGTGGAGTCCAGGTGGGCGAATGCGGTCGCGGGAGCAGGATCCGTGTAGTCGTCTGCGGGCACGTAGATGGCCTGCAGCGAGGTGATCGAGCCCTTCTTGGTTGAGGTGATGCGCTCCTGGAGGCCGGCCATCTCGGTGGCCAGGTTGGGCTGGTAGCCCACCGCCGAGGGCATCCGGCCCAGCAGCGCGGACACCTCGGAGCCCGCCTGGGTGAACCGGAAGATGTTGTCGATGAACAGCAGGACGTCGCGGCCCTCCTCGCGGAAGAACTCCGCCATCGTGAGGCCCGTGAGCGCCACGCGGAGGCGCGCGCCGGGGGGCTCGTTCATCTGGCCGAAGGCCATGACGGTCTTCGCGATGACGCCCGACTCGGTCATCTCGTGGAGCAGGTCGTTGCCCTCACGGGAGCGCTCGCCGACGCCTGCGAACACGGAGTAACCACCGTGCTCCTGGGCGACGTTGCGGATGAGCTCCTGGATGATGACCGTCTTGCCCACGCCGGCGCCACCGAAGACGCCGATCTTGCCGCCCTTGGCGAAGGGGCAGATGAGGTCGATGACCTTGATGCCCGTCTCGAACACCTCGGTCGCGGTGGTCTGGTCCTCGTAGGACGGGGCCGCGCGGTGGATCGGGTAGTAGGTGTCCGCCTCGACCGGGCCCTTGCCGTCGATGGGGTGCCCCAGCACGTCGAACACGCGACCCAATGTGGCGGGGCCCACGGGCACGCTGATGGGCGCGCCGGTGTCCACGGCCTTGGTGCCGCGCGCGAGCCCGTCCGTGGTGGTCATGGCCACGGCGCGCACCCAGTTGTTGCCCAGGTGCTGCTGGACCTCACAGGTCAGCTCCGCGACGTTGGTCGGCTTGAGGATGACCGCGTTGAAGATGGCCGGCAGCTGGCCCGGCGGAAACTCGATGTCCACGACGGGGCCGGTGATGGCGATGACCCGGCCTTCGGTTCCGGTGGAGGGCTGGGGTGCGGCGACAGCCATGGGGTGGTGGTCCTCCTTGTCGGTGAGCTAGGCGGTGGCCGCGCCGGTCGCGATCTCGATCATCTCGCGGGTGATGTTCGCCTGGCGAACCTTGTTGTACGTGAGTGTCAGGTCCTCGATGAGCTCCTGCGCATTGTCCGTCGCGTTGCGCATGGCGACCATCCGGCTGGATTGCTCGGAGGCGGTGGTCTCGAGGACCGCCTGGTAGATGCGCGTCGCGACGTAGCGCGGCAGGAGCCGCTCCAGGACCGTGGAGGCGCTGGGCTCCCACAGGAACTGGTTGCCGGGGATGCCGTCAGTCTCGAATGCGGCCACGATCGGCAGCAGACGGTCCACGACGGGTCGCTGGACGAGCGTGGACACGAAGCGCGGATGGACCAGGTCCACCGTGCTGTAGCCGCCGGCCAGGAAATCGTCCGTGACGAGGCGGGCCAGCGGCAGCACGGAGGCGAACGCGGGCTTGTCCCCGAAGCCGTCGAACGCGGCGGCGATGGGCACCCGGGCCCGGCGCATGGCGGAGGTTCCCTTGCGGCCCACGGTCACGACGCGCAGGTCGCCCTGGTGTTCGACGACCTCCTTGCTGGCAAGGCGGATGGTGTTGGTGTTGAGCGATCCGGCGAGGCCGCGGTCGGTCGTGAACAGGACCAGCAGACGCGTCCCGCCTTCGCGGCGCGCCAGAAGCGGATGATCCTCATCCGACAGCACCGCGGCGACGTCGGCGAGGACCTCATCCAGCTTGTCGCGGTAGGGACGTGACTGGAGGGTCGCGTCCTGAGCACGCTTGAGCTTGGACGCAGCCACGAACTGCATCGCGCGGGTGATCTGCTTGATGTTCTTGACCGAGCCGATACGGCGTCGGATCTCGCGCTGGCTGGGCACGAGTGGGTCGGTGCCTCCGTGTGGGGTCGCGGTGGCCGGTCGGGGGACCGGCTTACGCGGAGAAACTCTCCTTGAACGCGGTGACGGCGTCGCGCAGCGATGCGCTCAACTCGTCGTCCAGCGCCTTACGCTCGTCGAGGGTGGAGAGGACCTGGGGCCGCTCCGACTCGAGGAACCGGTAGAACTGGATCTCGAACTCCTTGACGCGCGCCGTGGGCACGTCGTCCAGGAAGCCGTTGGTGACCACCCACAGGATGGTCACCTGCTTCTCCACCGCGAGCGGGGAGTACTGGGGCTGCTTGATGACCTCGGAGATCTTCTCGCCCCGGGTCAGCTGGTCGCGGGTGGCCTTGTCCAGATCAGACGCGAACTGCGCGAACGCGGCGAGCTCCCGGAACTGCGCCAGGTCCAGCTTGAGCGGACCGGCGACCTTCTTCATCGCCTTGGTCTGTGCCGCAGAGCCCACGCGCGAGACCGAGATGCCCACGTTCAGCGCGGGTCGCTGGCCGGCGTTGAACAGGTCGGACTCGAGGTAGATCTGGCCGTCGGTGATGGAGATGACGTTGGTCGGGATGTACGCCGACACGTCGTTCGCCTGGGTCTCGATGATGGGCAGCGCCGTCAGCGAGCCGCCGCCGTTCTCATCGGAGAGGCGCGCGGCACGCTCCAGGAGGCGGCTGTGAAGGTAGAACACGTCACCGGGGTAGGCCTCGCGGCCGGGCGGCCGGCGGAGCAACAGGGCCATCTCGCGATATGCCCAGGCGTGCTTCGTCAGGTCGTCATAGACGCACAGCGCGTCCTTGATGAGAACCCCATTGATCTCGACGCCGTTCTCCATGACCTCCTCACCCATCGCCGCACCGGCGTAGGGGGCGAGGTACTGGACGGGCGCCGGCATCTCCGCGCCCGCCACGACGACGATCGTGTGCTCCATGGCGCCGTACTGCTCGAGCACGGCCACGGTCTTGGCCACGGTCGACAGCTTCTGGCCGATGGCCACGTAGATGCAGACGAGGCCCTTGCCCTTCTGGTTGATGATCGCGTCGATGGCGACGGTCGTCTTGCCCGTCTGGCGGTCACCGATGATCAGCTCGCGCTGACCGCGGCCGATGGGGATCAGGGCGTCGATCGCCTTGATGCCCGTCTGCATCGGCGTGTCCACCGACTTGCGCGTGATGACACCCGGCGCGACGCGCTCGACCGGCCGGAAGGCGGAGGCCACGATGGGGCCCTTGTCGTCCAGGGGGCGGCCGAGCGGGTCCACGACGCGGCCGACGAGGCCGACGCCCACGGGGACCTCGACCACGGTGCCCGTGGTCTTGACGGTGTCGCCTTCCTTGATCTGGGTGTAGTCACCCAGGATCACGGCGCCGACGGTCTCCTCCTCGAGGTTGAGGGCCATGCCCTTGACCCCGTTGGGGAACTCCAGCAGCTCCGAGGCGAGCGCGCCCGCCAGGCCGTAGATGCGGGCGATGCCGTCACCGACCTCGACCACCGTGCCGACCGAACGGGTCTCGACACCGGCGTCGAACTGGTCGATGGCGGACTTGATGATCTGGGTGATGTCGTCTGAGCGGATGGCCATCGATTCGGATCCTCGTGGTGCGCTACAGGGCGCCGGTGGCGAGCTTGCTGCGCAGGCGTTCCAGGCGACCCCGGACGCTGCCGTCGATCAGTCGGTCCCCAAGGCGGACCTGCACGCCGCCCAGGAGCTCCGCGTCGACGGAGAGGGAGACCTCCACGCGCCCGCCGGTCATGCCGGTGAGCTGCGCGGTGAGCGCCGCGACCTCCGTCTCGGTGAGCGGAGTGGCGCTCGTGATGGCGGCCTGGGTGATGCCCTCCCGCAGCCGGTGGAGGCGGCGGAACTCGCGGGCGACCTCCGGCAGCCGCTCGATGCGGCCACGTGTCACCAGCAGCTGGAGCAGCCGCCGCGGCCCACCGGTGATGCGCTCGCCCGCGACCTGCTCCAGCAGGGCGTGGCGGGACGCCGCGGGGATCGCGGGATTGGCCAGCAGGCGCGTCAGGCCGGGCTCGGCGAGCAGGGACTCGGCTGCCGTGAAGGCATCGAGCCATGCGTCGACGGCCCCGTCACGCTCGGCGATCTCGAAGGCCGCCTCGGCGTAGCGCCGAGCCGTGCTGCGGTTGCCTGCCATCGAATGCCCCTAGTTCCGATCGCTGCCGGACGGCGCGGACGCCGTGACCTGCGCCAGGAACTCGTCCACGAGCCTGCGCTCGCGCTGATCGGTCATGGTCTCCCCGACCACCTTGCCGGCGGCCTGGAGTGCGAGGTCGGCGACCTGGGCACGGACATCGTTGAGCGCCCTCTGGCGTTCTGCGTCGATCTCCGCGACAGCCTGCGCGCGCAAGCGATCGATGTCCGTCCGGGTCTGGGCGACGCCCTGCTCACGAGTCTCGTCAGAGAGCCGCTGAGCACGCGCCAGGATCTCGTTGGCCTCACGGCGGGCTTCCGCGAGGACAGCCTGGCGCTGGTCCGCCGCCGCCTCCCGGTCACGGCGAGCCGCGTCCGCATCCTTGAGACCCTGCTCGATGCGCTCACGGCGGGAGTTGACCGTCGCTCCCACCGGCTTGAGCACGATGTAGTACGCGAGCGCGAAGAAGAGGAGGAAGTTGCCGGCCGCGACGATGATCCAGAACAGATTCACCGTCAGGCCGCCACCCTCCTCGCCGGCCTCCGCGGCGAAGACGAGAGCGTCAGCACCCACGCCTCCGGCGACCGCGAGTAGATCCACGACGTGCTCCTGCCGTCAGCGACTAGAGGAAGAGCGACAGCAGGCCGACCACCACGGCGAGCACGCCGAGGCCCTCAGCGAATGCCGCGAGGATGATGGCCAGGCCGCGGATCTGCGCAGCGGCATCGGGATTGCGGCCGATGGCCGAGGCGGACATGCCGCCGAGGATGCCGATGGCCAGGGCGGGGCCGAGCACAGCGAATGCCGCGAGGCCTGCGCCGAGAGTATCCATGTGGTGACTACCTCCTGTTGCCCGGGCAGGGTGCCCGGAACTTCTGGGCCGAAATGGGGATCGCGGGCCTCAGTGGCTGGCGCTGGGGGCGGGACGGAGATGGGTCGCATCGCCGACGGCTGTGGCGGCCTCGTGACCCATCTCTCCCTCCTCGTGGTGGTGGCTCTCGATGGCCGCGACCACGAACATGAGGGTAAGGGTGGAGAAGATGAGTGCCTGGACGAAGGTGAGCATCACCTCCAGGCCGTAAAGCGCCACCGGAAACACGCCGATGGTCAGCGCGGTCATCACCGCGAGCGCGGTCTCGCCGCCGTAGATGTTGCCGAAAAGTCGCATGGACAGCGTGACCGGCTTGATGAACTCGAGCAGCAGCTCCACGAGACCCACGAACAGGGCGATCATGCCTGCCGCGACGCCGTTCCGGAACTCGTAGAAGGGGAAGAATTTGGACAGATAGCCACCGCCGCCCAGCCGGCGGAAGCCCTCGAAGTGGAAGACGAAGAACGACACGAGCGCGAGCCCGATGGTGATGTTGAGGTCCGAGGTGGGTGCGCGCAGGAAGTCCACCCGACCCACGAACGGCAGCAGGCCGCTCCAGTTCATGGCCAGGATGAGCACGAAGAAGGCGGCGAACAAGGGGACGTAGCGCTGTGCGGCCGGACCGCCCATGCCCTTGGCGAAGCCTTCCATGGCCTCCCAGGACCACTCCACGAAGTTCTGGACCCGCCCCGGGATCTCCAGGCGTCGACGGGTGGCCACGATCATCAGCACCAGCACGATCACGCTGATGATCATCATCGTGAACAGAGAGTCCGTGATGGTGACCTCGAAGAGGGCACCGGTGCCCTGCCCGCCGTCCGCGGCCCAGATCACGTGGGGTGCGGGCAGGTGCAGGTTGCCCTCGATGAAACAGACCGGGTACGCGCACTCGCCGCTGTCGGGGGCCTTCTTGTCGAAGGGCGGCACGAACAGCAACGCCAGGATATCGATGACGATGACCGCGACCACGATGAGCAGCAGCACCTTGATGGGGCTGCGCTTCTTCGGGGCCAGAGCCTCTCCCAGGACCTCGCTCGGGCTTTGAACGCTCGTCACGGTCGCTCCACACCGAAGCGCGGCCGTCGGGCCGCGCTCACTCGTCTTCGTCCAGTCGTTTCAGGAACCGCGTCACCAGTCGGTAGTCCGCGACCGCTCCCAACAGGGCCCCACCGAGGAACCCGGAGATCACGAGGAGCGGGCTGATCTGTAGCTGCTGGTCAAGCCAGTGACCCGCCAACGCACCACCCAAGGTGGTCACCAAGAGGACGAGGCCGATCTCAGTGAAGAGAGCGAAGTACCCGAGGGCTCGCGTGTTGCCTTGCATGGGCGGGGTCAGGGCTCGGGGAGTATATCAGGGGACAGGGGCATCAGGCTGGGCTCCCGCCGGAGGCGTCCGGCTCGTCATCGGGATAGCTCCGGGCGTCGAGGGCTTCCTGGGCTCGACGCGAGAACAGGTACAGGATCAGGCCGCCGGCCGCCACGATGCCCGCGAACACGTACAGGGTGCCGGCGCTCTCGGCGAGCACGATACTGGTCACTGCGAGCGTGGTGCAGATGGCATAGATGAGCAGTACCGCGTTCCGGTGCGTGAGACCCAGGTCCAGCAGCCGGTGGTGGAAGTGGCCCCGATCCGGCGTGAACGGCGACTTGCCCTGGGACACGCGCCGGATGATGATCCAGAACGTGTCGATGATGGGCACCCCCAGAACGAGCAATGCGACCGCGATCTTGGCGGTCCCCAGGATGGACAGCGCCGCGAGCGCGAAGCCTACGGCGTAGACCCCGGTCGTGCCGATGAACACCTTCGCGGGATGGAAGTTCCAGGGCAGGAACCCGCCCAGCGCTCCCGCCAGCACCGCGCATAGGAGCCCCACCATGGGCTCCACATTGAACGGGATGCCGGTGATGGAGATGACGCCCAGCGTGAGCGCCGCGATCAGCGAGACGCCCGTGGACAGGCCGTCCAGGCCGTCGATGAAGTTGATGCTGTTGATCATGCCGATGATCCAGAGCACCGTGACGAACTCCGCGAGCGGGCTGGCACCGGGGTCGATGCCCAGTCCCAGGAACGCCAGGGGGTTCGCGTTCCAGGAGATGATGATGCCGCCACCGATGGCCAGGAAGGCCATGATCAGCTGCTCGATGAGCTGCCAGCGCGCGCGCACCTGGTAGCGATCGTCGATGAACCCGAAGACGGCCGCCACGATGACGCCGCCCATCAGCCCCAGCATCTGCGGCACGTCGATGCGCAGGCTCTCGAACCAGACGTTGGGCCAGTTGAGGAAGATGCCCCGGCTGTCGGCGAACCACCAGGCCAGGGAGCCCACGACCACGAACGCGGTCACCACGGCCAGCCCGCCGGCGCGTGGGATCGGCTTGCGATGAACGCGTCGCCCGGAGTCGGGCTGGTCGATGGCGCCAGCGCGGATCGCGACCCGGATGGCGATGGGGGTCAGCAGGAAACTGAGGACCGCGGCGGCGGCCAGCGCTGCGACCAGATAGCCCAGCTCGCCGAGGCTGAACCGCTGGTCCTGGCTGAAGCCGAGTCCCGGGGGCACTACTGGGGCAGGCCCGGCACCGGGAAGCGGGCGCAGATGTCGCGCACCTCCGCGGCGATGGCGGCCTGCGCGGCCGTGTCATCACGCTGCGTCAGGGTGCGCACGATCAGCTCCCCGATCGTCCGGTACTCCCCTGGCCCGAACCCACGGGTGGTCGTGGCCGGGGTGCCGATGCGGATGCCGGAGGCGGTGTTGGGGGGCAGCGGGTCGAACGGGATCGCGTTCTTGTTGACCGTGATGCCCACCTCGTCGAGGAGGTGCTCCGCCTCCTTGCCCGTCACGCCCAGGGCCGTCACGTCCACGAGCATGAGGTGGTTGTCCGTGCCGCCGGACACGACCGCGGCGCCGTTCGCCGCAAGCGTCCCGGCGAGGATCGCGGCGTGCTCGATGGTCCGCCGCTGGTCCTGCCGGAACTGTTCCGTCGCGGCCAGCTTGAGCGCGACCGCCTTGGCCGCGATGACGTGCATCAGCGGGCCGCCCTGGGTACCCGGGAAGACGGACCGGTCCACGGCCTTGGCCAGCTCGGCGCGCGAGAAGATCAGCCCGCCGCGCGGTCCGCGGAGCGTCTTGTG
>Ga0335397_10004903_pt1 | contig 17590 bp, 20 predicted proteins | sample MAT04_FD_205740 | JGI IMG/M metagenome (GOLD analysis project Ga0335397, IMG submission 205740) | Freshwater microbial communities from Lake Fryxell liftoff mats and glacier meltwater in Antarctica - MAT-04 (spades assembly) (version 2) ... | reverse complement strand
CCCCAACTTGCACCCGGATCCCATGTTCCGGAGTGCGGATAGAAGAGCGGTACAGGGGAAGCGGAGCCGATGGACCAGCCACAAGGGCACCACGGTGCCCTTGACAGATAAGCCTTTCTCATAGAAAAGCGCGGAGCGGAGCCGGTGGGCATAGGCCATGCGCGTGAGGGGAGCTGCGGAGCACAAATCGCAGACGAGTGGCGACGCCCAGACATTCGACGGGATGATTTTTTGTCTGTAAGTGCACTCGGGAATGCGAATATCATAAGGAATGCGACGTCGCACAGAAGCTTGGTGTAGCGAGGGTCGGTCCCAAAGAATTCAACATCGACATCCCTCTATATCTTGTCACTTCCAGCGCAGTTTCCAAAGAATGCAACTTTGTATGAATCCGAACCGTCGCATCCCGAGGGCAGTTCGCCGCGGCTCCCCTCACGCGCAAGACGAATGCACACCGGCTCCGCTCCGTGTCCTCCGCGTGAAATGCTGTTGCTGTTCGGCTGCAGTTCCCGCCTCATTCATCGCGCCGAAGTATTGCATGATGGCCCGTCACCAACCCCTCCCCGCCAGTTTCTACAATCGCGAAGCCGAGATCGTCGCACGCGAAAGCCGCTGCCTGCGGTGTATTTGTGCCGACTTACGACGCTACGCCGATTCGTCGACCGTGCTCGCCTTTCGCAACAACGCAGCGATTCGCGGGTGACCTCTATGCTCGGTCCAGGTCAGAGGAGCGGATCACGATGCTCCCGCAACCCACGGTGTCCTGGTTCAGCGCAGTGTTGAATCAATAGTTCCACCATCGCGTGTTGTCCGAACGAGCGGCAACACCGAGGGGAGTGGACCAGTACTCCCCGTCGATGGCGTCAATGTCCGCACCGTGAGCGAGCAACAGTTTCGGGCGGGCTTGCCGCCATTTCGCGGGTTCGTCGCCAAGTTTTTTAGCTTCAGGAACGTCGTCGTGGCTGGCGACGCGACGTATGCGACGATTGGGCTGATGGCAGTTATCTGGACATCCATTTCTATCTGCGCGTTATCATGTTGATGTTCACGAACGCTGGAGATGTGGCGCCGAGTGAGCGATTGCCGCGTAGGCTCGCGCGTAGTGCGAGTCTGTTGTGTCTCGCGGCGGTGTTGTTGATGCCGATTGTGCCCGGGTGGGTGATCGGTCAGTTCTGGGGATTGGCTGCGACTGATTCTGCAGATGCTCTCACCCTAACAAACTCAATGAGGCAGGTCGACCGTGGCTCGTTCGAGAACCCATCGACCGTCACCAAAACGGCTCACCAGGTAAACAGCCCCGTTAGCGCCAAATCCAATCACTGATCGCCCAAGCGGCAACCGTACGCGTGCGAATAGAGACAAAGCCGGATTGACCAAGTCGTACACTAACTCTCCTTTGCGGGAGTCAGCGGCCGCCCTTGGCAGTATCCAGATATTTCCGACGCGATCTGCGCGTGCGGTGCTACTGCTGATTGAGGGATAGAAGTCGGGCATCTCATCCTTAGCGATGGCTTCGACAAGAATCGACGCGCGTTGTGACGGATCGGGCGCACCGGAGGCTCTCGACGTGGGCGTTTGCGTCGGCACTCCGCCATCGGTGCCAGTCGTTGCCATTAGCGCGTCTCGAACAACGGTAAGTGCGGTTGTAGCACCGCTCTTCGCTATGGCTTCATCCTGGAGGGCCTTCCACGTGCGATTTGTGGAATCGCGCAATCTGACTTTCTCAACGTCTGTGAGGCGCTGCCACAGATACGGAAGCTTTGACGATTCTCGACGCGCTCCAACGGGATTTAGAAGATCCACGTGGTAGTCGCCGCCGCGAATCAACGCAATAGTGCCGTCAGGCAAAACTGTCCAATCATCAACGTTCTCGATGGGGGGAACCTGAGCACGAAGCGTTAGTCCGCTCGTGGAAATCTCCATCGAAATTCGAGGACCTCGATGCTGCTTTACGCGAGCCAACGAATCAAGCGCACGAGTTTCAAAACTGTATCGAACAAGCACTGCGGAGTCAGGCCGAGCTACCGTGACCTTGCGACCAGCTTGCGCATCGAGCAACGTGACCGTTTGAGCCGGGTCGGTCGCAACTCGTAGGATGAGAGTTCCTGACGGTGTGGCGAACACGGCACCGGAGTACAGCGCGCGGAACGCTGGCGCACTCGTCGGTCCAGCAAACTTTCTGCTAATGCGCCCCTGTGGGTCGATCATAACAAGTGCAGTTGACAATCGGTCCACAAAAATCGACGAGTCGCCGGTGTAGGAAATCAGCGAACTGGAAAGGGGCCCGTAACTGTTGTCACCAACGCTGATCGAATCAAGAACGATCAACGCCTCAGTCATCTTCGCGTCCAGTCGCAAGAGTCGTCGGGCAATCGGGTCGTTGACGAGGACGCTGCCTCCCACGAGCTCATGAACCTGCAGTATGCTCGCGAACGTCGACGAGGCGGTCCCCACGATTTGAATGTCGCGAACTGGTATCGCGGGTTGGAGTGCTTGTCGATGAGCATCGTTGCTCATCATGCTCAGGCACCAGAACGGCAGCAGCTTATATAGGTTGGACATCGACACCATATGTCAGGAGTAATATTCTTGCATGGCAGCTGAGCTCTAAAAGAGTCCGCGTTCGGATTTCCGAAGATCGCTTGCAGCATGGCGGGCCGAGGCTTCAAAAAAGGCACGAAGTCGCGGCCCGCGGTAGCGCTTCGCGGCGATCAGGTCTATTGAAAATCGTGTGGTCCACACATGCCGTTGCAACCCGACAGCATCCACCATCCGCAACCCAGCCAGCTTTGATCGCACTGCTGACCGACCGCGTTTACGTGACACCAGTTCTCATAGCTCCCACACGCTTCTCGTGAATCCTGTCCAGTGGAACAGTTACAGTCGCTTACTATCCGCGGATCTGGGACTCCTTCCTTCGCGGTCGCCTCAGTGATCGTTGAACCTAGCTTGGAGAACATTATTGCCGCGAGTTGCACACCAAAGAGCTCTTCGCCACGTCGCGACATCCGACGAATCGTGGAATCAGCCTTGGTTCCAGGGAGAACCTCCTGATTCGCAGAAACCACGTCTTCCAACATGAGCAGCGTGGAGTCGAGGAATGCTTGTTGAGAGAGAGAGAATTTTGAAATCTGATTGAAGCTCTCATAGTGCTCACGCCACAGCTTCAGCTTGGACGCGGTCGGAAGCGCCAAATAGATTGCTGTTCGGTACGCCGCGTCGAAGACCGCGTACTCTTTGATGGTGCGCGGCAACTGATCCGGATGTTGCGAAACCCATGATTTAGCAACTTGGCACGGCAATAACGCACGGGGCGGCGGCGCCGCGGCAATCAGGACGCACATGCTGATCGATAGGCCTAAGAAAAACGGCTTCTTCGCTTGCATCAGTCCTCCAAGAGTTAAAGTGGCGCCGACCGGTCGGTCGGCAGCTTGGTACGGCCTCCGTCCACTGACCTCCGGAGATCGGTGGCGAAGGAGTCTCAATTTCTTCAAACGAAAATTGTCGATGCGAGTGAACTCGAGCGATCAGACTCACACTGTAACTAAAGCGCGGCATCAGGACGCCAATGCGAAGTCGCCCCGATCGACGGGTGTGAAAGTTCGATATCACCGTGGTGAAGCGACCGCCGCCGTGCTTACACTCCCGGAGCGAAGCGTGCCACGCAGACTTCGGTTAATGATCGTGTCTAGCTCGCTGGGAGTTGGCAAAGCGCTCACGTACCACCCGTTCACTACGACAGTTGGTGTTCCCAGAATGTGCAAATCGTCTCCCAGCGCGAGCCCGTCCTTTATGCGTTGCACGGTGTCTCGCCGCGCAGAGCATGATGCGAATGCACCAGCGTCGGCGACTCCGGCCTCCTGAGCGAACTCTGTATACGGCTTTAGACCGAGCGAGTCTTGCTGCTCGAACAGCACGTCATGCATCCGTGTGAATCGACCTTGCACCGCTGCGCATTCCGCAGCGCGCGCGGCGGAGATCGCAAATCGGTGATAGCTCAAGGGATAGTGAACAAAAGTGAGGCTGAGCGAATCGCCGTACCGTTTCTTCACGCCTCTCAATACACTCTCAAATCGCCTGCACACCGGGCACTCGAAGTCCGCAAACTCAACGATTTGGACCGGCGCGACTACAAGGCCGTCGCGCTCTCCGCTTGACGTCATTCTCGACCACTGCGACGCTGGCGCAACCGACAGTTGGTTCCTCGAAGGGGGTTCTTTGGAGATCAGCGCTTGAAAATAACCTTCGCGCTTCACGAACAAGACGACCGCCAGAGTTGTTGCGATTACGATGCAGATGTTTACCCGCGATTCGAAGCGAGTAAAACCCTTATAGCGCGACGCAGTAGGCATGGTGTTGTTCTCTGTGGAATAAGCTTGATTGCGACTCGGCGTGCATTGAAAGGGTCAACGGCGTTCAGAAAACCTGATTGTCGCGAAAATAATTTCGCTCGACTATGTCCGCATCGAACACCGCAGGATGTCAAGCTTCTCACCACCATGCTGCGCACAGCGAGGAGAATTTCTGAATCGCGACGACGCCAGCTGGGATGCCGCCTTCAACGGATGGCGCTGGCACACTCACAAAGAAAGCTGCCACTCGGTCAGATCCTTCCGGCCGCGACTTCGTTGCAGAAAAAATCCGAAGCGCCGTTGGGGCTCCGTCTGCTGTTCGCAATCGAATCATGATACTTCGCTTGTCGCGGGAGACGTCGCCTAGCTGTACTTGGTTCGATATCGTGCCGACATCAACAATGAAGTGGTCACCAAAAGCCAGTGTACCTAGCGAATCGCGCTGTTCTCGAAAGATGTGCACCATGCACATTTTGTTGTTGCCAACACTCTGTCGAATATCCTCAGCCTTTACCTTCAGCAGTGCCTCAAACTCGTCAGCGGCTGCCGAAATTTCTGACGCTGAGCCTTTTCGGAGTAAAGCGTCTTTGTATTGGCTGAAGCTTTGCGCGTTTCCCAGATTCGGTTCGCTTGCACCAAGTGCGAAGAAGATTATGAGGGTGATGACGTTACGGCGGCTCACAAGTGTCTCACGTTATAGGTTGGGTGCAGGCGCAACTAGGTTTCGTCGGTCAAGCACTGCTCTCGACCACCGAGCATCGTCGATCGTTCGGCAGAACCGCTGGTCAACCGCGATCTTGTGCGATATTTCGAACGCACGATATAGCGTTGCTGACGACTTGCATGCGCGCTGCCTCTGCGAAGCACAATTCGGAATGCTTCGCCCGCTCCTGAGTTTCGAATCGCTGTAAAGTGTACCGCCATCTGCTGCTGGGCTGCTACTACCGTGATCGGTATCATTCCGAGTTCGGTCATCATCGAGCCTCGTCGAGATGTTGCCGCCACGCGATCATCGCACGCGCAACGACCCACTTTACACCAAGGCCCTTCACATCGCGCCAGTTGCGCCGTGTGACACCTTTCACCATCCGATAGTGCGACGATACCCATTCTCCGCTGTGCAATGCCCAATCACAGAGTGCCTTGTCGTTCGAAAACTCGTGCACCAGAATGAACACCATGAGCCATCCGTGCAGGATCTTGTACGGCGGCAGGCCGTGCGTTTGCAAAAAAGCGTCGTGCTCGCGACTGCCGTCAAAGCCCATCCCGATCGCGACCCGCTTCGGACTGTCGCCGAGACGCAATTCGCCGAGCGACGTCACCAGATCGATAGACTTCGCGATAACCGCGCAGAATTCCGCGAACTCCTCTCGCTCTTTCGAACTCGTCGATGCAAGGCGATACGGTTCCTCTGCGGTCGCGTCGAGAATCGCGTGCAAAAAGAGCACGCCGTCTCCCCGTCGATTCGTTGGCACATCACGATTGCGCATTCGAGTCCTCGTTAGCTGGTGTAATTCGCGTTCACTCGCGTTCACTCGCGTTCACTCGCGTTCACTCGCGTTCACTCGCGTTCACTCGCGTTCACTCGCGTTCACTCGCGTTCACTCGCGTTCACTCGCGTTCCTAAAACGAAACCCCGGAATCTCGCGAAAGTCAAGGCACCCCGATGATGACTGGTTGGCTCTGCGTAATCACGTCCCAAAACTCACTGCTCACCTTGAGAGGTGATTGCTCATGGGGACGCGTCGGCCTCTTGACGCGTACCGTATTCTGTCGCGGGAAGCACGACCAAGCGCGTTCAATTCATGACCTCGCACGTGTTCGGGGAAGGAATTACCTTGGGGTCGTGGCTGTATGTGGTGAGACCCAACGCGGCGCGAGGGCGGGTGGGGCGGGCGGAGAACGGGACAGCCGCTCGACGACAGGCCGCGCGCGCTCGACGGAAGCGGCGGGCGGCACCGGTTGTCCCGGCGCCTGTGCGGACGGATTCGCGGCCGATGCGCGACCAATGGCCACGCCGGGCGACCCCGACTCGTGGGCCGGAGGAAGTGGGGGGCCGTCAGTTTGCGTGGGCGGCGGTGGCGGCGCCGGTGGCTGGTGACAGCGGCGCTCGCGTCGCCCCCCTTTTCGTGAGCGCCCGCGCGCGATCGCGAGCTGCGCATCCGCGAGCATGATCGCGGGAGGCGAAAAATTGCGATGAATTGCTGTGAGGCGTGCAATGACACTCGCATCGCCGCTGCGCGCGTCGCGCAGCAGGTCTTTGGCTTGTTTACTGAGTCGCGCTCAAGCGACGGGCGCTCGGGCAGCGTGCGCGATGCCGAGCACTGCGTGGTCTTTGCGCGTGTTAAATTCACGGCGCTGACCCCAGGTCGAGCTCGGTCCCGGTCGCACCACCTGCAGCCCCAGCACCGCCTGTAGCAATCGCCCTCAGCACGACATATTCTGACCGCATGATCCGCCCCGCCGCCCCGCAGCAGGTCCGCTTCAGCATTGCGCAACTGAAGGCGTGGGCGCCCGGTGTCACCACGGTCAGCGAATGGCAGGAATGGGCGAGCGGAACGCGAACAATTGAACGAACCGGCGAACCGGCGCTGCAACAAATGCCGCCGATGCTGCGCCGACACGCCGGACGACTTGGACGTCTCGCGTGCTCGCCCGCCTACGATACGCTAGGCGATCTGCGCGAAGTGCCACTGGTGTTCAGTGCGCGGTATGGCGAGGTGAGCCGGTCGGTCGAATTGTTGACAGCCCTCAGCGCCGGGGACGAACTCTCCCCCACCACGTTCGGCCTCTCTGTGCACAACGCCGTTCCGGGCCTGTTCAGTATGGCGCGCAAGGAAACGGCCAATTCGATCTCGTTGGCCGCCGGTGACGACTCCGCAGAATGCGGGGTGATCGAGGCCTGCGGCCTGCTGGCCGATGGTGCGGCACAGGTGTTGTTGGTCGTCGCGGACTGTCCGCTTCCCCAGATTTACCAGCGATATGCAGACACTGAACCGACTGCGTTTGGATGGTCTTGCCTGGTCTTACCCCCACGAGACGACGTTGTGACGCTGAGTTGGTCTGATACTGATCAGATGGTGGCCGGGAATGATCAACCAGGGGCGCTTGCTGCACTGTCTCTTCTACTCGGCACGCCAGGTGAGGCAGTTCGGCGGTCTCGAAAAATCGGTCAAAATGACGACTCTGACCCCAAACACCACCAGCCGTTGCCATTCGGTCAAAATGACGACTCTGACCCCAATCTCAACCCGCTCACTCCACCGAAAAGCCGCGTCTGGCACTGGTCACGAAATGCCTAGCGCAAGCCAGCCGGGCACTCAGACGCAACCCCGCCGCTTCGTTTTCACCAAACTCGATCGCGGCTGGCGACGCTTCGCCACGGGACTCAGCTTCTTCCTCTTCGGAACCGTAGGCCTGTTTCTGGGCGTCGTCTACTTCCCGGCCCTCAGGCTGTTCGTCCAGCAAACCGAGCGCCGCGCGAATATTGCGCGCCGAACGATCGCGTGGACGTTTCGCCTGTTCGTTGGCATCATGCGCGGTCTGCGCCTCCTGGACTACGAGCTCCTCGGCTTCGCAAAATTGAATCGCAAGGGATTGGTCGTGATCGCCAATCACCCCTCGCTCATCGATACCGTCTTCCTGCTGGGATTCGTCCAAAACAGCATCGCGGTGGTCGACGACGGACTGTTTCGCAACTCGTTCACCGGAGCTCCCCTGCGCGCCGCAGGCTTCATTCGAAACGACGCCGGTGCAACGGTGCTGGACGATTGCGTCGCGGCACTCGACGCCGGCCTGAACGTCGTGATTTTTCCGGAAGGCACACGAACACCGCGACATGGCACGGTCAAGCTCAAGCGCGGCGTGGCCAATATTGCCATTCGGGCAGAGCGGAACCTCACGCCGATTATTATTCAATGTTCGCCCCGCACCCTGATGAAAGGGGAAAAGTGGTGGCAGATTCCGGAACGCCCGCCGCACTACACTTTCGCGGTCGGCGACGACATCGCTGTCCATGCATTCAGCAGCCACGACGAAAGTCCCGCGCTGGCGGTACGTCGCCTGACGGCCTACCTGGAACAGTATTTCACCACGCAAAGCCCAGCGCATGCCATCTCTTGAGACCGACGTAAAGCAGTTGATCATTGACTCACTCCAGCTCGAGGATCTGACGCCGGCCGACATCGATACCGACGCGCCGCTGTTTGTAGATGGCCTGGGACTCGATTCCATTGATGCGCTCGAACTCGGCATGGCCATTCGAAAAAAATACGACGTGCAGTTGGCCGGCGATCCCGATGAGTCCCGCAAAGACTTTGCGTCGGTCCGCACGCTCATGGCCCTCATCGAGCGCCAGGCGAAGTGACGAAGGTGATGATGACCCAGGAGCAGATTCTGCAGCTCATTACCGACGGACTGGTCACGACATTCCGACTCGAGCGCGAACGTGTCGTGGTATCCGCCCGCCTGTACGAAGATCTGGACATCGACAGCATCGACGCCGTCGATCTGGCGGCGCGTCTGCAACGCGAAACGGGCGCGCGTCTTTCATCCGAAGTGTTCAAGTCCGTGCGCACCGTTGGCGATTTGAGTGTCGCGCTTGACCATCTGCTCAACCACACCGTCGACACTGCCGCTTCGCGCGTGCAGGATCAGCCACGCCACTAGGCGGATGCCCGTCGTAGTCGACTCGTTCGTGTTCGATCGATTTTCACAGGCGGGCACGGGGCAAACGGTTGCTCGACGCGGTGAACACGAAATCGGCGAATCCGAATTCCGCGCGCGTGTCACTGCGTGGCGCAGCGCATTCGATGGCGTCGCCAATAGCGCCGTCGCCCTGTATGAACCCGATGGTGTTGAATTTGCCGCGGCGCTGATTGGCGCGTGGTACGCCAAAAAGACGGTGTATCTCCCCGGCGATGCACAACCAGAAACGTGTCGCGCATTACACGCGCTGAATGTAATGTTTGCCGGTGCGTTCCCGGATGAATTCGCGCGCGCGAAGGCGAGCAACAACACGGTCAGCGTGACGCACTTCGGGCCACTCGACGCCGACGACGCAATCGTCGTCATCTTCACATCGGGATCAACCGGCGCGCCGCAAGCCGTTCCAAAACGGTTGAGCCAACTGATTGCTGAAGTGCACACACTCGAGAGTGTGTTTGGCGCAAACATCGGCAACAGCGACGTCGTTGCAACCGTATCGCACCAGCATATCTACGGTTTGCTCTTCAAAATCTTGTGGCCGCTCGTGCACAGGCGAACCTTTGCGGCCGAGAGTCTGGTATATCCCGAGCAACTACAGGCGTCGCTCGCACTGCGACGGTCTGCGATTGTTTCAGGCCCCGCGCATCTCAAACGATTGCCGGAAACGCTTGACTGGAACGCGGTGCAACACAACGTCACAACGATTTTTTCGTCAGGCGGGCCACTCCCGTTGTCGGCCGCGTCAGGCGTCGAAACGTTGCTCGGACATGCACCAATCGAAGTGTACGGCAGCTCCGAAACCGGTGGCATTGCGTATCGCCAATGTGTCCACGGCCAGAATGCGCCGTGGACGCCGCTGCCCGGCGTAGAAGTCACGGCACAGAGCAACCAGTTGGCTGTGCGGTCCGCACACTTGCCCGACCACGAGTGGTTTCTGGTTCCCGACACCGCGTCGTTCGACGATCACGGCAACTTTACACTGTTGGGTCGCGCGGATCGCATTGCGAAAATCGAAGGCAAACGCGTGTCGCTGCTTGGTATCGAAGACGCGCTGCTCAAGAGTGGACTGGTCGCCGAAACCCGCGTCATTCAACTCGAATCAATCCGCGACGAGTTGGGCGCCATCGTAGTTCCAAACAACGCTGGCTGGGATGTCCTTCGCGACGAGGGCGCGCGCGGACTTCGCGTCCGATTGGATGCAGTACTCGCGCAATCTGTTGAGCGGCTGGCGCATCCGCGACGCTGGCGCTGGGTTGATACACTCCCAATGAACGCCGTTGGAAAAACTTCACGCGCGGCCTCGCTCGAACTCTTTGCCGAGTACGGAGTCACCTTCCCCGCGGTGCGCGTGCTGCGGGCATCAACACAAGATGCGTCGCTCGAGCTATTTGTAAGTCCGCACCAGGCGGCGTTTGATGGGCACTTTCGGAAACTGCCAGTACTGGCGGGAGTGGTGCAGGTGGATTGGGCCATCATGCTCGCTCGCAGAATTTTTGGAATGCAGTGCATTTTTTCGCGGATGGAAGCGATAAAATTTCTGCGCGTGTACCAGCCGGGACCCATGCTTCGGTTGACGATGCAATGGAACGCCGAACGCCTGCTTCTCACCTTCCGATTTGAGTCGGACACCAGCACGCATTCCAGCGGCCGCATTTTTTTTGCTGCCTGACAAATGTTTCGCGCCGCAGTTGTTATCCCTGTTTACAATCACGAGCGCTATCTGCCAACGCTGGTCGGAAAACTGGTTGGCATTCGCCTCCCGGTAATTCTCGTTGACGACGGCAGCAGTGCGAGCTGCGCCGCCGTGATCGACTCCATTGTGCAGCAGCATCACAACGACGTGCAGTTGTTGCGTTTGCCAGGCAATCAGGGCAAAGGTGGCGCAGTATTGAGCGGCCTGCATCTCGCCGCCGAACAGGGTTTTACTCACGTGGTACAGATTGACGCCGACGGACAGCACACCGTCGAAGACGCGCCGCAATTGCTCGATATTGCGCGCGCGCATCCAGAAGCCTTGGTCACTGGACAGCCGATTTTTGACGAATCGGTTCCGCGCCATCGGTTGTACTTGCGGTACCTCACGCATTACATGGTGGCCATCAACACCCTCAACTTACGATTGGTTGATGCGATGTGCGGGTTTCGCGTGTATCCCGTGAAAGCAGTGCTGCTGCTCGAACAGGAAATTCACGTGGGGCGTCGAATGGATTTCGACATCGACATCCTGGTGCGGCTGGACTGGGCCGGCGTTCCCGTGCTCACCAAGCGCACCGCGGTCCGATATCCGCTGGATGGCGTGTCGCATTTCCGGTTGTGGCGAGACAATGCACGCATCACCAGTCTGCACATCCGCATGTTTTTCGGCATGCTCTGGCGAATGCCGCGCCTCTTGTTTCGTAAGCGGCCAGTCACGTGACGACGGGTGGCGTACCGCCGAGTCAAGAGCCACCCAACGAAGCCCCGAAGCACTCCGCTCCGCAAAAGCGCCATTGGGCCCAGATTGGCGAAGTCACGAGCGTAAACGGCATGAAGGCGCTCCTGATGGTGCATCGACTGCTGGGCCGCTGGCCGTTTCGTTTTTTTGTGTATCCGGCTTTGGTGTTTTACATCCTGCGGCACCCACTGGCGCGGGTGTCGTCACGCATGTACCTCAGTCGCGTGTACGCGACAATGGACGGCAAGGCTCGCTCGGCAACTTTGTGGAATTCGGTGCAGCACTTTGGCGCGTTTGCGGAAAACATTCTGGATAAGCTGCGCATATGGGCCGGAGAACTGAAAGCCAGCGATGTTGAGTTCAGAAATTACGACATCATTCACGATCAGGTCCTGGCGGGTCGCGGCGGTCTGATCATCGTCACACATCTCGGCAACGCCGAAGTATGCCGAGCCCTCACGACGCGAAAAAACGGCATCCGGCTCACGGTGCTGGTGCACACCAAACACGCCGCGACCTTCAACAAACTCCTAGCCGACCTCGACCCCGCCAGCACACTCAACATCCAGCAGGTCACCGAAGTCTCGGCCGACACGGTGATTCGTCTGCGCGAGCGTGTGGATCGAGGCGAATACATTGTCATCGCCGGAGACCGCGTGCCCATTGCCCATCGGCCACGAGTCGCCCCAGCCCTATTTCTGGGCACACCCGCTGGATTTCCAGTGGGTCCATATGTGCTGGCCAGCCTGCTGCAGTGCCCTACCTACCTGTTATTCTGCATCCCTGAACGCGGCACGTACCAAGCGTATTTTGAAAGCTTCCGCGAACGCATAGTCCTGCCGCGCACAACCCGCGACGCCGCACTGCGCGAGCTGGCCACCGAATTCGCTGCCCGCCTCGCGCATTATTGCCGCATCGCACCGCTCCAGTGGTTCAACTTCTACGATTTCTGGGACATGTCTCACTCCGCTCCTTCCACCGCTCCCGTTGCCGCTCCTGATGCCACGCACTGAACCAACAAACCGGCGGCGGGTGCTGTTTGGCGAGGGCGTCTGCACCATTCAGGATATTGTTGATCTCGCGCACGAACGCGCCGAGGCCCATCTGTCGGACGATTCTGCTATTCGTCATCGCTTTCAACGCGGTGCCGACTTCGTTGATCGTCTGTTGGCGGAGGACGGCGTGATTTACGGCGTCACTACTGGTTACGGCGATTCCTGTACGGTCGTGGTACCGGCGGAACTCATCGAAGAACTTCCCGAGCGGTTATTCACGTATCACGGCTGCGGACTTGGCGCGTTCCTGACGCCCGAGCAAACGCGCGCGGTACTGGCGACGCGACTGTGCTCGCTCAGTCAGGGATTCTCCGGCGTGAGTCTGCTGTTGCTCGAACGTCTCACCGACCTGCTCAAGCACGATATCCTCCCCAAAATCCCGGCGGAGGGGTCGGTGGGTGCGAGTGGTGACCTCACTCCGCTGTCGTACGTCGCGGCAGTCTTGTGCGGGCAGCGCGACGTGCTGTATCGCGGAAAAGAAATGACCGCCCCCGAAGCCTTTCAGCTCGCGGGGCTGGCGCCGTTGCGTTTGCGTCCGAAGGAAGGGCTGGCGTTGATGAACGGTACTTCGGTTATGACTGCGCTCGCGTGTCTCGCGTTGCACCGTGCGAACTATCTGAGCGCACTGTCAACGCGAATCACGGCGATGGCGTCGCTGTCGCTGGATGGCAACCCGAAACACTTCGATGAAGCGTTGTTCGCCGTCAAACCACACGTTGGGCAACAGCTCGTGGCGCGCCGGCTTCGCGAAGATCTCGCGGCCACTCCGCCCGAGCGCAACGAACATCGTCTGCAGGATCGGTATTCGATTCGTTGTGCGCCACACGTCATTGGCGTGCTGGAAGATGCGTTGCCGTTTCTCACCACGACCATCGAGAATGAGCTGAACAGCGCGAACGACAATCCGCTGGTCGATCCTGATACGGAGCGCGTGTTGCACGGTGGACATTTTTACGGTGGACACATCGCCTTCGCGATGGATTCGCTCAAAAATTTGGTGGCCAACATCGCCGACTTGCTCGATCGCCAGTTCGCGCTGCTGGTTGATACGCGCTACTCCAATGGACTCCCCGCAAACCTCACGGGCGCGACGGGTATTCGCGCGACCATCAATCACGGTTTGAAGGCGCTGCAAATTGCGTCATCTGCGTGGACGGCCGAAGCGCTGAAGAACACGATGCCCGCTTCGGTGTTTTCGCGTTCCACCGAATGTCACAATCAGGACAAGGTGAGCATGGGCACAATCGCTGCTCGCGACTGCCTGCGCGTTATCGAACTCACGGATCAAGTGGCGGCCGCGCTACTTATTGCCGTTCGGCAGGGTATCAACTTGCGTGGCAACATCACAACGCTCCATCTCACCGACGCGATTGCCGGTTTCTACTCCGCTCTCGAGTCCAGCATGCCGCTTATCGTCGAGGATCGCGCGCTTGATGGACTATTACGCACAACGGTGGCCAACATTCAATCGCACGAGTGGGCACTGTATGCCTGACGCTGGGTCGAAAAACCGCACGTGGGTGGCCGAGGTCGAACTCACGGTGCAGTTCTACGATCTCGATCCAATGGAAGTGGTCTGGCACGGTAACTACGCGAAATATTTCGAGATTGCGCGTTGCGCGTTGCTGGACCAGATCCACTACAACTACGCGGAGATGAAGCAGTCTGGATTTGCGTGGCCCGTTATCGACATGCAGGTGAAATTTTTGCAGTCGCTGTCTTTTGGGCAGACCGCCATTGTGCGCGCCGAAATCGTTGAGTGGGAACACTGGCTCAAGATCGACTACGCAATTCGCGACAAGGCGACGGGAATGCGGCTCACCAAAGGTTCCACCAGGCAAGTCGCAGTCGAACTCAGCACAAAACTCATGAGTTTGCAGTCGCCGCCAGTGTTGCTGGAACGACTCGGGGTTGTCGCTTCATGATACGCGAACTGCTTGTTGCAATGAGCGTTGCTTTCGCGCCTGCACAGGGCGGCGCCGCACTCTTGCAAATTCAAAAGATGGTGGCGCGTCCGGATGTTATGTGCGGCGAATTTGCGCAGCAGAAAACGCTGATTGGTCTCAAAAAACCCGTGCGATCAACCGGACGATTCTGTGCGGTGACAGATAAGGGGGTGTTGTGGAACACACTCACACCGTTTGCATCGACGCTACGCCTTTCGCGCGAAGAAATAGTACAATCGCAAGGTGATCGCGTGACATCACGCCTCTCGGCGCGCGAAGAACCCACAGTGGGTGTCATCAGTGACCTGCTGTTCTCGGTGTTGGCCGGTGATTTTGCTCGTCTCAAATCCGGCTTCAAGATTGACGCAACCGTGACGTCGCCGTCGTGGACGGCGAAACTAATTCCTAAAGAGAGCGGCCTGCGTCGCGTCATCAGCGCCATTGAACTTGGCGGCACCGAGTACGTGCAGAAAATCACGATGATCGAGGCCTCGGGAGATCGTACGGTGATCACGTTTGCAAAGATGACCACTGGCGCGAGCGCACTGCTGCCCGACGAAGCGAAGTTGTTTGCCGCACCCGCGGGTCGCGGGGGACTTGAGCGCTAACTTGCGCGGCAACATGAGCACGGGCGCCGCACGCACCCATCGCCGGCTGGCCCTGGTGTGGCTGCTGCTGGTAGTTGCCGCGGTGTTGTACAACGGCAAGGTGTGGTTCGTCGATCATCGCACGCTCGAAACGGATTTTCTCGCGCTGCTGCCCAACGACGAAAGCGATCCGGTCGCGCGCGCCGCGTTTGCGAGAGTGGCAACGTCTGCCGAGCAGAATGTGTTGGTGCTGGTTGGTTCGCGCGACTGGGCGGACGCGCGAAAGGCCAGTGAAGCCTATGTGGGAGTGCTGACAACGCAGCCGGACTGGTTCACGCCCGCGTCACTCGCAGCGCTGCAGTCTGACAGTGCGCTCGCACCGTGGTTTACCAATCGTCGCGGCCTGGTTACAGAGGACGATCGCGCTGCGTTGGCGCGCAACGCGCCAGGCGACTGGGTCAAGCAGGCACTCAACGATCTGCTCAGTCCAATGGGCAGCGGACGTGTGGGCGCGTGGCAAGATGATCCCTTTGGATTCTTCCGCCGTTGGCTGCAGGAGCGCGCTGCCGAGACGCCCGTGCGCCCGATGGACGGCGTAATGCGTGTTGACGATGCTGACGTTCATTACGTCGTGTTGCCGATGCGATTGCGTTCGCAGGCGTTTGCACTGCAATCACAGCGCCAGGTCATGCCGCTGCTCAACGAGGCACGCGCGTTGGCTGAGAAGTCCGCGTCCGGCATCACGGTCAAATCGGCTGGCATGATTTTCCCGGCTGCTGCGGCTGCCGCGCAGGCGAATCAAGAACTGTCGACCATTGGTTGGGGATCGATCATTGGAATCATCCTCATCACGTGGGTGACGTTTCGTTCGTTGCGTCCCATCGCGCTAATACTGCTGTCGCTGGGCATAGGCACAATTGGAGCGTTGGCAGTAACGGCGTTCTTTTACAAGAGTGTGCATCTGCTAACGCTGGTGTTTGGCGCGAGTCTTATTGGTGTCGCAGAAGATTACGGCACGCACTACCTGTGTATGAGTGATCGCAACGAGCGCGGCGGGGTGACCGTCATGCGCGACTTGTTGCCCAGTCTCAGTCTCGCGCTGCTCACGACCGTCGTGTCTTTTATTGGACTTGGTGTGAGCCCGTTTCCCGGCCTGCAACAGATGGCGCTGTTCTCGACCGTTGGGCTCGTGTCGGCGTGGATAACCGTCGTCGTGTGGTTTCCGGCGCTTGATGGAAAACAGATTGGACGCGCGCGCGTAGTTGGTTGGTTCAACTGGCTGCGCATTCGATGGTTGGCGCTCAGTCACGGACAGCCGCGCATCTGGTTGGGCGTTGGTACCGCAATCGTGAGCGCTGTTGGTATCGCGCGACTACGCGCCAACGATGACATCCGGCTGTTGCAAAGTTTGCCCGACACGTTGCTGCAGGAGCAAAGCGATGTCGGCCGCATTCTCGATGTTCCATTCACGGGTCAGTTATACATCGTGCGCGGACTTACCGAACAATCATTGATGGAACGCGAAGAAGTGTTGCGCGACCGTCTCGACCGCCTGCAGCAACAGCACGTGTTTGACGGATATCAGGCCGTGACAACGTGGGTTCCGTCGCAAGCCCGTCAACTTCGCGCCGCGTCGTTGGTGAACGACAAGATCTACGCTACAGGTGGTGCGCTACACGAATTGCGCGGGGCGCTGCAGGAAGACGACGCGTGGGAGACGCGAGTGAGAAGCAGCGCCGTTGCGGCATCTCCCGTTCCGCTCACGTCGGCGTCGTGGTTGGCCAGTCCAATGTCGGAACCGCTACGCCCGTTGTGGCTTGGTCAGCAGGGTAACGAATGGGTCAGTGTCGTTACGCTGAAAGGCGTCGAGAACCAGCGCATACCCGAACTGGCGCTCGCCGCCGTCGGCCTTCCCGGCGTGCAATGGGCCGATAAGGTTGCCAGTATTTCTTCCGTGCTTGGTCGCTATCGAGTGCGCATGAGCTGGGTGCTCGCGGCGAGTTATCTGTTGGTTGGGTTGATGCTGCTACCGCGATACGGTCGCAAATTCTGGCGCATTCTGGCGCCCAGCGTGGTAGCCAGTGTGGTGTCGCTTGCAGTCATTGGTTTACTGGGCCAACCGTTGCAACTTTTTCACGTGCTCGCACTGTTTCTGGTCTTCGGACTGGGCGTTGACTTCGCGATATTCCTGTCCGTCCAGACACACTCGGCCGAAGGCGACGTATCGTTTGCGGTGGGACTTGCGGCTATCAGCACAGTGTTGTCGCTTGGATTACTCGCGCTCAGTGCCACACCGGTGTTACACGCGTTTGGGCTCGTGATGTTGGTTGGCGTTACCGTTTCGCTGTTGGCCGCTCCGCTGTTTTGCGGTGTTGCCGTCCCGGCCTCCGCTCGCCCGGTCTGATCGACTTCCCGTTCCACTGTTTTGCAGTGTGGCCGCCCCCGCTGCGGCTCGCCCAAGTCAGCATTCCCGCTCGCACTTCAAGGATCAAGCGTTGAACACTACGAC